>JAABUH010003056.1_pt1 | contig 14988 bp, 15 predicted proteins | sample 5559121 | NCBI WGS metagenome assembly JAABUH01 (sample SAMN10711871, study PRJNA513364) | rock metagenome | isolation source: Antarctica rocks | place: Antarctica: Victoria Land, Battleship Promontory nord | collected 2015-12-28
GCGTCTGCCTGCTGCGCTGGCCGGGCCTGTGCCCGGGGTGTTGGGTGAAAGTGCGCCAGGGCGTTTGCGCCCTCGTCCTGATCGGCGGTCTGATGGTGTCGTGCACCGGCAACCAACCTCCTGACGGCAAGAACATCATTACCGTGACTCACCTGCCGGCCTCGACGGGCGGGTCCGTGGCACCGCCGCACTTTCAAGTGTTGGAGACCCGCGATACTCTGCTGGGTCCATATCCGGTTCGTTGGGATTCCTGGACGATGGTCAGCCAGAATGAGTTGGAGTTCTTGGTGGGCTCGGGGCTAGCGGAATGCCAGGCTGCGCGGGTGCACCTGACCGAGCTCGCCGACGAGGTAAGAGTGGGTATCGAAGTTGGCGACAAGGCTGAACAACGGAACCCGTGCGCGCTCATAGGAGCTACGTCACGGGTGATGGTCAAGCTTAGTGCGCCATTGGGCGGTCGCAGGGTTGTCGATGCCAACAGCTAGTGCCGGCCCGCCTTCGACGTCGAGTATCGGCGAGGGTGGTGAGGCCGTTGAGGACTTCTCGGCAGGCTCGGGGGGAGGCCAGTACTCGGGTCACGCATTCGGCGGAGCTGGGTTCGCGGGTGGTTTCCCGCTGCACGACGCGGACGGCGATGGCACCGGTGGCGGCGGGTTCCGGGATAGTCGTCGGCACGGTAAACGGAGGTGCCTGGGATGGACGGTGGCGTGCGTGAGAAGCGCGGGGACGTGCGGCAGCAAGGTTGTGGTGGCGTTCGGGTGGTGCGGCAGGGAGGTGGTGGTGGCGGCGCGGGGTCGGGTGCCGCACTGGTGTGGCTCGGGGTGTCGGCATCGGGCGTGGGAGCAGCGCCGGGCGGCGGGACCGGTGTCGCCACCGGCTTCTCAGGTAACCGACTGGTCCGGAGTGGCCGGGGTTGCTGGCTGAACTCGCCCGGCAGCTGCTGGACACCGGCCGCGTCGAGGTGTGCGACCTGCCCGCGATCACCGCCGAGTTCGACGCCGCGCTGTCGGCCGTCAACCGGTACCTGCTCTTCTAGCGGTGGCGGTGCATCACGGCCGAAACCAGGCGACGACGGTGTTGCGGTTGACCCCCGATCACCGGGCATTAAGTCGGGCGGGTCTATTGCGAATGCGCAGGTCCAGGTCACGGCGGCGTCGACGGTGGGCGTGGGGTGTGTGCGGTGGGGGTTCCTCGATTGAGACGGCTACCAGGGGAGTTGGCCATCGACGTTGTAGTAGCCACCGGTCGGTCCATCGCGATCGATCAGGGCCATGCGGACGATGATCTCGGCGCTGTGTTCGACGCTGTGGGTTCCGGTGTTTCGGTTCAGGTCGGTCTTGGTGAAGCCGGGTTCGACCGCGTTGATCCGCATGGTTGGGAACTGCTTGGCGTATTGCACGGTGAGCAGGTTGACCGCGGTCTTTGATACCGGATAGGCGACACCGGGGTAGTCGAAGGCCGCTGTGCCGGGCGTGCCTATCCGAGTCAGCGAGGCTAGTCCGCTGCTGACGTTGACCACGACCGGGGCGGCTGAACGTTGAAGGAGCGGCAGGAAGGCGTGCAGGACCCGCACGACGCCGAAGACATTGGTCTGGAACGTCGCTTGCATCATGTCGGCCGTGAGGTCCGGGGCGCCGATCACGCCGTCGTCGGTCATCTCGACCTGGATGCGGGCGTTGTTGACCAGTACATCGAGTCCGCCGTTGTCCGCGATGGTTCGCGCCGCGGCGGCCACAGACCTCTCGTCTGTGACATCGAGCTGGACTGCCCGTGCATCGAGGCGTTCGGCCGCCGCCCGTCCACGATCGGCATTCCGGCTGCCGACATAGACGGTGTGTCCCGCCGCCACGAGGCGGCGCGCGGTCTCGAGTCCGAGACCCTTGTTCGCTCCGGTAATCAACGTTGTCGTCATGACCACGACGGTAGTATTTAGAGCGTGCTCGAAGTCAAACCGCCGCCGCTACCACCCGAACAGGTCGTGTCCGAACTGCCGCTGACTGGTCTGGCTATCGCTGAAGCTGCCCGCCGAAGCGGGGTCAGCGTGCACACCCTGCGCTATTACGAACGCGCCGGACTCGTCGTCACCACGATCGACCGCACCGCGGCAGGTCGCCGGCGCTATCACCGTCTCGACCTGGAGTGGATCACGGCCTGCACCAGGCTCCGGGCCACCGGGATGCCGATCAAGGCGATCCGCCGGTACGCCGAACTAGTCCGCGACGGTCACGGCAACGAACAGGAACGACTCGTCCTGATGCAGACCCACCGCGCTGACGTGGTGGCCAAGATCGCCGAATTGCAGGACAACCTCCAACTCATCGACCACAAGATCGACGTCTACCAGGGACGCCTCGCCGCAGGTGACGCCGACGAACTCTGGGCACCCCATCGCCAAACCAAAGCCCGGTGAGGATCGTCTACTGCGACAGTGTCGATCTTCGCGTCCGGCGGATGGCGGGCCGGGCGCCTCGCGGCAGTCAGGCTGCGATGAGGTCAGTACCCGGGGGTACGACAGGAGGTCACCCGGCCCGCATGAAGCGTCCTCGTCCTTGCGCCGACGGTCAAGGACGCCGCCGGGTCTTCCCCGCCGGATCCTGCTCCGCAGGCCGTTCCGCTTGCGGGAGGGTGCGTCTCAGAACGGGCTCAGATACCGGCGGGTCGCCGTGTCGTGGTCATGCTCGAGGCGATGTCGACGAGTGCTTCGGATTGTCGGGGGTCCTGTAGTCGCGGATGCAGCGCCGGTACTTGCTGAATCAGGCGAAGGTTCGCTCCAGTCACCGTCATAGGCAAGACAGCGTTTCGCGTGTACGAGCCGGCGGTCATTGGCATACTCCTGACGCTGCTTGGGCTCTGGAATCCGGACCCCAACCGACGGCTGAACCGCTCGAGGGGCTCCACGAGCCGATCGAGCACAACCGCGGGTCTGTACCGTCGCGAGGACCACCGGACTCGAGGAAGGACCTCCCGATGAACGCCAGGAACACCACGGCCGGGCTCGTGCTCGCCGGGGCAACTCTGCTGCTGAGCGCGTGCGGCTCGGGAACCGAGCCCAACACCAGCGCCGCAACGGCACCCAGCACCACGACCACGACCACGACGGGAGCACCCACCCCGACCACCACGGCCGCGACCACGACGGCTCCGACGGGCGCCTCGACCGTCGCCGCCCCGGCGGCGGAGCGGCCGTCGAGCGCGGCCGGTGGCCCCGCCGCCTGCGTCACCCGCGACCTCGAGTTCGCGATCAAGCCGTCGAAGGGCATGGGGGACTTGCGCTCGGCCGATGTCGTCATCACCAACGTGCACGCCAACGGACCCTGCGGGGTGTTCGGCTACGGCGGCCTCGGCCTGATGAACGCCCAGGGCGGCGCCCTGCCGACGAACCTCACGCGGCTGAACGTCCCCGCGCAGGGCCTCGTTCCGCAGCAGATCACCCTCGCTCTCGGAGCCAGCGCGCGCCAGCACCTGGAGTGGACCGACACCACCGCTACCGGCGGCGGTGCCGCCGGGTGCGTCACCTCAGCCGACGTCGTCCTCACGCCCCCCGACGATGAGCCCAGCGCTGTCGTGCCCTTCACCGCCACGGTGTGCAACTCGGGAACGATCACAGGGTGGCCCTACGTCGCGCGCTGACGCGCGGGCGCGGCCGCGCCTGTGGGGTTCGGCCGTGGCCGTCTGGCTGCTGCTCCTACTCGCCTGGATCGCCCGTCTTGCCCTCGAGGCGGGGGCCGGCTCGGTGGGCTGCGAGTTCACCCCCGGTAGCTCGGTTTTCGGCACGCCCAGCTGGGGGTGGTTTCCACCGGGCGTCACCTGCGCCTACCTGCTTCCCGACGGCAGCACTGTGGTGCAGGGGCCGCCCGCACTGCGGTGGTTGGTTGCGGCCGTCCTCCTGCTCGGTGCGCTCACGCTGGCGACCGCCCGCACCGGTGGCCGCCGACCGCACCGCTGATCATCACCCTGCGCTGGACGGTCGACACACGCAGTCACCGTGACCGATCCGATTACCGCCGGGGGAACCGTCCTTATCACCGGCACCGCCTCCGGCATCGACCTGGCCATCGCAGTGGCAACGCCGCCGCTGGGGGAACACCGCCGCCACCCCGACCGGCGCCACGGCTCTGAGCGCGGCGGGAGGCAGCCGGGGTCACCCTCGACGTTCGCACCCTCGACGTTCGACTCGGCGAACTCTCCCGCGGGGAAGGCGCTGCCCCGATCACCGCGCCGTCGACCGGCTCATCCGCCGGAGGCAAGCGCCGTTCGAACTCTGCGCCGGCCTTCTTCGGGCCGGCACGGGCACGTTGGAAAAGGACCACGGCTACGTCTTCGAGGTGCTCGCCGATGCGCCCTCCGCGCAGACACCGAAGCCGATCAAGGCGTGGGGACGTGCCCCCCACGAGGCGGTCGTGATCGAGCCAAATCGTCGCACGGTCTACCTGACCGAGGACGCCAACAGACCGACCGGGCTGGCCTACCGCTGGAGCGCCCCGAGTGCGGCTACCAGCTGCGTCCGCACATCGCTGACCACCTCGGCGACGCATTCTGGCCGGCAGCCCCATCCCGGATATCGATACCTCCTACCTGATCGTCCAAGCGGCCACGTCGGCCGGCGCGATCATCGTTCTCGTTCTTTGGCTGGCGGCACCGTCGGGCTGGTTCGCCGGGTACACCGAGTACGGACGGCAGACCGCCGCTACGTTCGCCTCGTTGGAGTCCCCGCGCTGGTATTTGGGGCCGCGTCGATCAGTCTCGTGGCACTGGTGTACTTCGGATTGCAGGCGGCCCTGCACGACGTGTTGGTAGTCAATCCAGCGATCTTGTTCGTCGCACTGCCCGACGCATCGACGATCGTGACTGTCGCCGCCGGGTGGCTCGCGCTGGCCGGTATCACGATGCTGACCGCCGGAACGCGCCGCCCACCCGGCCGAGAACAGCACCACTAACTGGCGTGTACCCGGCAGCCGACCTATGTGTCACAAGCCGATGGTCTATCGGTGGCGTGGTCCCCAGCCGGGGTGAAGGGCCGGTAGGTCGGCCAGCTGGGGATCCGGTGGTGGCGGGGTTTCGCCGTCGTCGCCGTCCCAGGTGCGACCGTACTGGTCGGGGATCACGCCCCAGCCCCAGTAGGGCATCGGCCGGTCCGGGGTGATGCCGATGGTGTGCAGGGGGTCGATGTGTTCGGGGTTGACGGTGCATAGGTGGGCCCAGTCGTCGCCGAGGTCGAAGACGTAGACGAATTGCTGGCCTCCGGTCAGGGTGCTGAGCTTGACGGTGTCATCGACGCGGGAGTTGTCGGGCGGGTCGTCCCAGTACCGGTCGATGAGCAGGCCCTCGACGCCGCCGAGGTCGAACATGTGTAGGTGAGCGCGGTCCCAGCGGGCGAAGGCGTCATCGATCGCGGTCGCGAGTTGGGCGAAGCTGTGGGACCGGGCGGCGGCAAAGACTCGCCCAGGCCGGGGCCACAGTGTCCGGCCCCCACCATCGACGAGATCGACCCGAATCGACAGCCACGTACGCGCCACCGGGTGATCCTCGCAGATCGGTCGGGGGAACTGGTCGGGGTTGGGCGTGGCGAACTCCAGGGGAGCCCACCGGCATCCCGCTCGCTTCCCGGTGATAGCCCGCTGCCCGCTCCGGCATGTCGGGCACCGACGGGTTCTCCGACATGCCACGATCACCGCAAGCACGCCCATGACCGCCGTGGAGGACCTGATGAACCGTGCACAGTTGATCGACGCCGTGGCCGCCGCGACCGGCCTGCCTCGCGCGCAGGTCGAGGCCACCCTCAGTGCCACCCTGGCCCAGGTGCGGGGTGCTGTGGCGTTCGGGGACAAGGTGCAGCTCCCCGGCTTCGGCACCTTTGAGCGGCGGGAGCGCGGCGCGCGCACCGCCCGCCACCCCTCGACCGGGGCGCCGCTGCAGCTGGCCGCCACCCGGGCCGTCGGGTTCAAGGTAGGTGCCACGTTCAAGCAGGAGGTCGCCGACAGCGTCACCACCACCACGGCAAAGAAGGCGGCCGCCAAAAAGACCCCGGCCAAGGCCACCACGTCGAAGACCACGGCAACGAAGTCCCCGGCAGCGAAGAAGGCCGCGAAGAAGTAGCCGCACACCCCGGAGTTAGGCGTGGCCGGTTTGGATTGCAGTCGAGGAGGGGGACCACGTGACCGAGAGCAGGTCCGGCCGCACCGTGGGGGTGCCCCGGCCCGTGTGGGGGGCTGTGACGGCCACCCTCACCGCGACGGTGCTGCTCCTGGCTGCTGCCTGCGCCACCCCACCGCCACCGGGTGCCGCCGCGGCCGCCACCTCCGGTGAGCCGGGGCCGAGCTCGTCGCCATCGACAGGTGCCCCGAGGATCGTCCCCGGGACGTCGGCGCCGCCCGCCCTGACCACAGCGCCCGCACCGGAGCTGCCTGGTGGGGGGCGGGTTCTTTTCCCCGGCCGTCGGTTGGTGGCGCTGTATGGGCACCCCGGGACCGCGGCGCTGGGGGTGCTCGGTGAGCAGGATCTGCCGGGCAGCATCGCCCGCGCCCAGAAGCTCGCCGCGTCTTACGCCCCGCTCAGCGATGTGCCGGTGGTGCCGACATTCGAGATCATCGCCACCACGGCCAGCTCAGAACCCGGTGCGGACGGGGACTACTCGGCGGAGTCGACTGTGGCCTCGTTGCGGCCGTGGGTTGACCAGGCCGCCGCGGCGGGGATGTATGTGGTGTTGGACCTACAGCCCGGCCGCGCCGACTTCCTGTCCCAGGCCCGCCGTTACACCGACCTGCTTCGGCTACCGAACGTCGGACTGGCGTTGGACCCGGAGTGGCATTTGGACCCCGGGCAGAAGCCGCTGGCCCAGATCGGTGGCGTCGACGCCGCCGACATCAACGCCGTCACCGCCTGGCTCGCCGGGCTCACCGCCACGACGCACCTGCCGCAGAAGCTCCTCGTGCTGCACCAGTTCCAGCTCTCGATGATCCGCCACGAACACAACCTCGACCTCAGCCATCCGGAGATCCAGCTGCTGATCCACATGGACGGCAACGGCACCCCCGCCCTCAAGGACGAAACCTGGGCCGCGGTGACCGCTTCCACCCCACCGGGTCTGCCGTTGGGGTGGAAGAACTTCTACGACGAGGACACCCCCATGCTCACCCCCACCCAGACCATGGCCCACCAGCCCGCACCGCTGATGATCTCCTACCAATAACCGCGGCTCCACGCCAGGAAAGTGGGCGAGAGCCACCGGCGGAATGGCCGTGACCTCGGCACTGACGCCAATGATCGCCATAGACCTCGTTGACCAAGGTCCCACTCGCTAGGCCCCGACCGGTAGCGGATCGTCCACTGGACAAGATCGCCAGTTGGGGCGTAGCCCTGTCCGTGCCAGCTAGCGCTGGGAGAACGACCCTCTCGTCATCGGGCAGGTGCAAGGGTAGCTCCGACGGGGCTGCTCAAAGTCGATGGCCCCGGCGTCCGACGGCTTCCTCACGAGTGAAATTGGCGGGCCGTCTCCGTGACGGTCGACGCCTTCCGTCGTGTCAGGGCAGTGCGGCCCCTCCAGCAGTCGTCGTTACAATGTGGAATGCGCGCGCACCCTTCGACCCCGCCAGTGGCGTTCTACCTGCTGGCCGCTGGTGGGACACTTGCGGTGTTGTCGCTCGTGCTGGCCCTGTTGGATGCCCGCTTGGCGGCGGTGTTGCTGACGCTGGGGGTGGGCCTCGGCGTGTTGTTCGCCACGAACCTCATGGTGGCTGGCGGTCGCCGGCAGTGGGATCACCTGAAGCGGTAGGCGCCGGTGTAGCGGGGCAGCGCTTGCCTACTTGCTCTTGCCGCACGTCAGCAGGGGCTCACTCCGCCCCGTCGCAGTACCGAGTCGGTTCTGGTCCCGGTGTCGCTGCTATCGAGGCTGTCCGGCTGACGATCGGTAACCGAAACAGGGTCGGTCAGCGGCCACCCCGACGCCTGCGACCGGGGCTCGACGAGCCGCTGCCCGGTCATGTCGGAGACGGCGCCTACGGTTTGCGCACAGCGATGACTCAATCTTTCGTGGAGGTGGAGATGCTGCACGCGGTCTTTGTTCGTACCTTGCGGCCGGGCGTGACCTATGAGCAGTTCAGGGACGCTTGGATGCCCGAACACATCGAAGGTCACTATCCGGCGAGGACGAGCGTCGGGCGCAACGTGTCCAACGACCGACAGGTGATCACCATCCTGGAGCTCGACGTGTCGTCGGACGAGTTCGTGGCCGTGGCCGGGTCGTTGACTCGGCCGGATGCGCCCGGGCGACTCGATGAGATCGTGGCGACGACGGAGCTGGAAGGCGTGTACGAAGACGTCTTCGGCCCGGCGTCATTCCAAGCAGGATGACCGGACCGACCGCGGTGCGACGCTCGCCGTCGTGACGTCGTTTCGGGCCAGTCAGATCGCCGCGTTGGTGGAGTCGGGGTGGGCGCAGTGCCGGTCGGTGGCCGATGCAGTTGCCCGCGCCGGGCTACCGCCGATCTCCGCCGGCTACCTGCAGAATGCGTTCACGGCGGAGCAGTGGCACGCCGCCGAGATGGCGGTATCTGCGCTGCGGGACTCGTTCAGCGCAGCCCGCTTCGCCGACGAGGTCGCCTACGGGATGGTGCTGGACCCGGACCCAGACCGGTTAGACACCCGCAGGCCGATGGACCCCGCCGCGAGTGCTCGGTCTAGCGTCACCGGTGTGCGAACCACCTTCCACGAGCAGCTCGACGCGCTGCTCGCGCAGCTCTCGGCACTGTGCCGACTCACCGAAGTCGCCCTCGCCCAAGCAACCCACGCACTGCTCGACGCCGACCTGCGCACCGCCGAGCAGGTCATCACCGACCACGACCTCACGCAGGCACTAGCGCAGCGCTGCGAAGAACGCGCCGTGAGCCTGCTCGCTCTACAAGCCCCGGTCGCCCGTGACTTCCGCACCGTTGTGGCCACCTTGCACCTGGTGGACGACCTGCTCCGCATGGGCGCCCTCGCCCAGCACAGGTCCCGCCGAGTTGACGCCTGGACAGCCCTTCACGCGGACGCGGTTCCGCTCGGGGTACCCCATGACGACGTGCGGCTCGTCCGTCAGTGAGAGCGGGGCTCCGTCAGTGATGCGAGCGGACCGGAGCCGTTGTAGTCCCGGCGATGAAGGTTCCGGTGACGAACCGCTTCCGTCTGGGGGCGGCCGGCTGCGACAGTCGTTCGATGATCAGATCGACTGCGCCGTGGCCGAGCTCCTCCTGCGCCTGGAGGACTCCGGTGATGCCGAGTTGGGCGATGCCACCGAGCAACGGGTCGATGAAGCAGGCGACGGACACCTCGTCGGGGACCTGCAGACCGGAGGCCTCCAGGGCCGTCATGGCACCGAGCGCGGCGAAGCTCGTCATCCCGACCACGGCTGTCATCTCGGGGTGGGCGTCGATTAGTCGGGCGGTGGCGGCGACGCAGGGCTCGTAGTCGTTGGCCGCGTTCTCCGGGAGCAGAGTGATGCCGTGTGCTGCGGCCGCAGTCCGAACAGCTCGGGTTTTCCCGACGGCTCCCCGGTTGTATTGCGTCGGCGGCGCCAGGAAGCCGACGTTTCGGTGCCCGAGTCCCCGCAGGTGGTCGAACAGCTGCGCCGCGGTCGCTGCCTCGTCGTGGTCGACGACGTCGACGCCCGGGACATCGCGGCCGAGCGTCACGGCGCAGGTCTGGGCCGCGACGTCCAGGACCGCCTTGTTGGACAGACGCCCGCTGCCGATCACGACGCCGTCCACCTGAAGGGACAGCAGCGTCTGCAGTCCCTTCCGTTCCGAGGCAGTGTCGAGGTTCCCGGTGACCGTCAGGACGCGGTAGTCGTGCTCCGTCGCCCTCTGCTGCAGCCCGGCGATCACGTAGGCGTACCAGGGATCGGTGATCTTTCGGGCCAACGCGCCGATGATGCGGCTGCGCCCGGTGACCAAGGTCCGCGCCGAGGTGTTCGGCTGGTACCTGAGCTCGGCTGCCGCGGCCAGCACGCGCTCGCGGGCGTGTGAACTTACCGATCCGGTACCGGTCAGGGCTCGTGAGACGACCGATCGCGTGACGCCCGCAGCCACGGCGACATCGTTGATGGTGGGACGACCGGCGCTGACCGGCATGCACTGCCTCCTACCGACTCGGTCCCACCGCGCGAGGGCAGGAAGTGGGACGTCCCACTGTAGGTGTCTCCCGCTCGCGTGCCTACCTCCGTTCATCGCTCCACGTTCCAGCGGTGGGCTGCGTGAACTGCGGGCGAACAGTGGATGACCGCTGAGCCCAGTGCTTGCCCAGGCAAGGATGGCCCGCCACAGTGGGAACGTGCCCAAGTTGGGAACGTACCCACCAGTGCGGAGATGGCCGCTGCAACGCCTGCGGGCCGGTGTCACACGGACCCGCTCGGCTGGCCTCGGACCGTGGCTGGTCCTGCCGGCACTCGCGCTGCTGGTCGTCTTTGTGGCTCGACCCGTGGTGCGGACGGTGCAGCTGAGCGGGTACGCCAGTGACCTGATCGGCAACCCCACCCGGTACGTAGGGCTCGGGAACTACCGCGAACTGCTCGGGGATCCGACGTTCGCCCGCACGGTCTTCGTGTCCCTGGCGATCGCGCTGCTCGGGATGGCGCTGGCCACCTCGGTCGCTCTGCTCGCGGCCCTGCTGCTGCGGTCCAGACTCCCGGGCGGGGGACTTTTCGCGGTGGTCCTCTCACTACCCTTCGCCTACTCGGCGGCCTCCGCCTCCGCCGTCTTCGCCGGACTGTTCGCCCCCTCGGTGGGCGTCCTGAACCTGCTCCTCGGCAGGGTTGGGGTCAACGGACCCGCCTGGCTCGCCAACCCGGTCGCCGCGGTGTGGGCCATCGCCGTGTCCACGGCGTGGTATGAGTTCGGCTTCGCCTTCCTCGTGCTGACCGCCGCCGTCGGGGACGTTGCCCCCGAGATCCTCGAGGCGGCGCGGCTGGACGGTGCCGGGGAAACCCGCCTCGCGACGACGGTCATCGTGCCGATCATCCGCCCGAGCATCTTGTTCCTCACTGTCACCCAGACCATCTCGGGGCTGCAGACCTTCGCCCAGATCCAGGTCCTGACCCGGGGCGGCCCGGCCGGGGCGACGACCAACTTCGTCTACCGCCTCTACCAGCTGGCCTTCGGTAACGCGACCGCCGACTTCGGTCGGGCGTCGGTGATCGCGGTCGTGCTCATCGTCCTGATCGCCGCGATCACCTTCATGCAGTTCCGGGTCTTCGGCCGGGACCGGACCGCGTGACCGCCATGTTCTCCCTGGGCGGAGCCCGCATTCGACGCAGGGCGCGGCCAATCGCCGCCCTCGGGTCCGCGGTCCGGTTTCTCGCCGTCCTCGTCCTGGCCGAGGTCGTGTTCCTTCCGGTCTACGTCTCCGTGGTCAGCGCCTTCACCTTCAACGGCTCGATCGCGCGCGACGGACTCGTTCCCGCCGCCGCGCAGGTGACCCTGGATAACTTCCGGGCGGCCGCGACGGCCGTCCCGCTCGTCCGCGAGTACTTGGTCAGCCTCGCGGTGGTCAGCCTGCAGACCCTCGGCGAGATCGTGACCGGCGCGCTCGCCGCCTACGCCCTGGTCTTCCCCCGCTGGCGCGGACGGACCCTTGCGTTCGGACTGGTGCTGACCACCCTGGCCATCCCCGGGGAGAGCCTGGTCATCCCCAACTACGAACTCGTCAGCCACCTCGGTCTGCGCGACACCGTCCTGGGCGTCGTCCTGCCCTACCTGGCTGCGGGGTACCCGATCTTCCTGCTCCGCCAGGCCTTCGCCAACGTCCCCCGCGAGGTGTGGGAGGCCGCCCGCCTGGACGGCGCCGGCGACGTCCGGACCCTGTTCGCCGTCATCCTCCCGGTCTGCCGCCCCCAGTTGACGACAGCCGTCATCTGGGCCGCCCTCAGCGCCTGGAACGGCTTCTTCTGGCCCCTTCTCATCACCGATTCCGCTGCCTCCCGAACCATCCAGGTCGGCATATCCCAGCTGGCGGCGGCGGAATCGGGCAGTCCCGCCGTCATCTTCGCCGGCGCCGTCCTCGTCGTCATCCCCACCACCGTCCTGGTCATCACCGCCCAGCGATTCCTGATCAACGGCCTCGCCCGGGGAGCACTGCGATGACCGAACCCCGCAGATCACCAACCACCTCCCCGAAAGGAACGACCATGCACTCGACCCGACCGACCATGCGAACACGAGTTCTTCCCGCCGCCTTCGCCGCGACACTGGCCGTCGCGCTCGCAGCCTGCGGCCAGTCCTCAACCAGCAGCAGCGGAGGCGGCGCAACGCCATCAGCGCCGAGCGCATCAGCACTGACCGAGGCGACCGGCACCACCGACATCACCGTCTGGCACGGCCTCGGAGCCGCGAACGGCGTCGCCTTCACCAAGCTGATCGACCAGTTCAATCAGACCAACACCGACCGCATCCACGTGACCGCCACCTACCAGGGTGTCTACGCGGACCTGCTCGCCAAGTACACCGCTACCCTGCGGGACAACTCGGCCCCGACCGTCATGCTCGCCGGCGACATCGCGACCGCCTACATGATCGACGTCCACCACAGCCTCCCGGCCGCGCAGATGGCCAAAGCCAACCCCGGCGACGTCCCACTGGCAGACCTCGCGCCGGCCGCCCTGAACTATTACAGCGTCAACGGGGTCCAGCAGGCGGTGCCCATGAACGTCTCCACCCCGATGCTGTGGGTCAACCGCGACCTGTTGGGCCAGGCCGGCGTCGACCCGGCCTCCCTGCGCACCCTGGATGGCGTCCTCGCCGCGGCCACCACGGTGAAGCAGAAGACCGGAACCGCCGGGTTCACCATGCAGGATGACGACTGGTACATCGAACAACTCGTCGCCACCGCCGGCCAGCAGTTCTGCACCCCCGGCAACGGGCGCACCGGCCAGCCCGCCACCGCCATCACCATCAACAACGGCTTGGCCAAGGAGAACATCACGAAGGTCGCCGACCTCTACCGCTCCGGCGTTGCCGTCGACGGCGCCCCGGACGGGTCTGCCGCCATCGCCGCGTTCCAGGCCGGCAAGGTCGCCATGATGCTCTACAGCTCCGGTATCGCCGGCACCCTGAAGACCGGGACCCCATTCGCCTATCAGTCGCTGCCGTTCCCGACCTCCGGGCCGGCCGGCAGCTCCGGGCCCGTCATCGGCGGCTCCGCCCTCTGGCTCAGCAGCACCGCCACCCCCGCCCAGCAGGTCGCCGGCTGGAAACTCGAGGCCTACCTGACCTCAGCAGCCGCCCAGGAGCAATTCAGCCACGCCACCGGGTACATCCCGATCAACAAGAAAACCGCCGACTCCCCCACCCAGAAGACCTTCCTCGCCGACAACCCCAACGCGAAGGCGTTCGCCGAGCAGTTGGCCGACACCCCCGTCACTACCGCGACGTCCGGCTGCGTCAGCGGCGCCATGACCAAGATTAAGGCAGCCGACATCAGCGAGCTGCAGGCCGCCTTCGCCGGGCAGAAGACGGTCGATGCGGCCCTGGACACCGCCACGACCCAGGCAGCCGAGGCGATGAAGCAGTACCAGGCGCAGGTCGGCCATTGACCTCCCCCGACCGCACGCACGAGTTTGCGGCTGAACAGGGGCGCCGGTCGCTGAGCACGCACCCATCATCGGAATTCGCTGGCCAGACGTCGGGGCGGACGAGACCTGTCCGCTATGGCATGTTCCTGCGACCCGACCCTCGGACCTGCTGGCACATCACGCAGGCCACCTCCGCGTTGCGCGCCCAGTTCGGTCTCATCTCAGCCGGTGCGTTCCCGCCGCACGCGACCCTCATCGGCAATCTGTGCACAGAACACGGCGAGTCCGACCTGACCGCAGTGATCGACCCCGTACTCAGTTCCCTGACGGCCTTCCCCGTCTACAACAGCGGCCTGGCCCGAGGGACGAACAACGGTCACACAACGTATGAGTACAACATCAACCTCGACCCGACGACAACCCTCCCGAACGTAGACCTCAACCGGGTGGCAAAAGCCGTGAAGGCCGCCGTACTACCGCTCTCCAAGCCGGTCCGCGACCGGTTCTCCACCCCTGTCGCCGACTACGAGTTCGCCGGCCACCTGGGGATCGCCAGTCACGAACTGATGATCGACGGACACCTGTCTGAAGAGGTCGGGGAGTACCTGCACCAGCTACCCATCGACCCACCTCCGGCAATGTTCATGGCCCGGTGGTTCACCCTGTACGCCATCACCTCCGCAGACTGGGGCGGCAACTGGTGGGAGAGCCTGGCCTGGCGAGTCGTCCGGTCCTGGCGGGCGACAGAGCCGCCCAAGGCAGCGAGCACGCTCGCTGAATGACGAGCACACGCAGGGCCGGTTGTTCGAAGATCCAGCGGCACGCGGCCAGTGAGGCTTGCCGAGCACGGTCGGCTCTCGCTCGCTGAGGGGCCGGCCTTGTTCCGCCGCGAGAACGCACACAGGCGTCGACTCTGACCTGGGGCGGACTGCTCACCCGCAGGTCAGACCGAAGATCGGGTTGCGTTCGTGCGGTGTCGCCCTGGCTCTCCGTTCCGCTGGCCGCTGCTTGCGTGTCTGCTAGCCGATCTGCCGGGTGGCGCCGCCGACGCGGCGGGGCCGGTGCTGGCCTGAAAGGAGCCTGCCCGGGCTGAACCCAGCATTGCCGCGCTGGCCCCGCCGCCGTCATCGATGGTGGCATCGACACGAGGAGCAGGACGTGGACAGGTCGTCGGCGGGATCGATCCTGCAGTGGTACGCACCGAGCGGCGAGCTTCTCGGCATCCGGGCAGTCCCGCACGCCAACGCCCCCAGCACCGTCGGGTTGGGGTACACCCACGATGGACACCCGCACCCGGACACGTACCGCGTCCAATCAGGCTCGTTTTCATCCTGCCTTGACGGTCGTCTACCGTTTCCTCAAGATCGGATTAGACGGTACTGAGGCGCGACCAGGACGGCAGGGAGCGGCAAATGGACAACACGACCACCACGGGCCAGCGAGTGGGG
>JAABUH010003059.1_pt1 | contig 14976 bp, 15 predicted proteins | sample 5559121 | NCBI WGS metagenome assembly JAABUH01 (sample SAMN10711871, study PRJNA513364) | rock metagenome | isolation source: Antarctica rocks | place: Antarctica: Victoria Land, Battleship Promontory nord | collected 2015-12-28
GAGGGTAGCGGGACGCGGCGCACCGGCGTCGGCAACGTCCGCCCGCGTGGCCCGCCCCGCTGGCTTGGACCGACGACACCTACCGCGCGCTCGCGCCGCAGCTATAGCAGGGCAACCACCGTAGGCAGGGCAACCACCGTAGGCAGGGCAACCACCGTAGGCAGGGCAACCACCGTAGGCAGGGCAACCACCGTGAAGATCACCGTCAGCGGCCGGCCCGGTACGGCCGTCGAGCAGGGCCAGGCCGTCGCCCTCGCGCTCGTGAGCGAGAAGGTGCCGGACCTGCCCAAGGGGCTGCCGGAGCCGCCCGCCGGCACCCGCTACACCGTTTTCGTCGCCCGCAAACAGTGGACGAAGATTGCCGATGCGCTGGCCGCTGACTCGGAGGACGCGGCCATCATCGAGGGCTACGCCGCCCTCGATGCGCGCGTGGAGGGCATCGCCGTCTATGCCACCAGTGCCACGACGAAACGCCTGCAGGCGGCCAAACGCGCCATGACGACGCCGGCGGTGTCATGAGAGCCTCGGGCGCAAAGATCGCACCGCGCTTTCGCCGTGTTGCAGTACTTCGGCGAAAGGCCTTCGCGCCAGGGCGCATGACAGAAAGGGCGTTTTCGTTAACGTTATGGTCTGCTCCGCTATGTCCATTACTCTCTCCGCATGACCGATGGCCCACGTAAGAGATGCATGGTGGCGGACCGCAGGAGCCATTAATGATCGTGGCCCGATAGGTATACAGCACCGTCGCGACGGAGTACGCGGCCCATCGCCAAACCTCGCCCTATGAGCGAGCAGCCGTTAGCAAGACGACGCGCGTGCTAGGCGCCGCGATCGTGACTGCTACCGGTGCTCATGACGCATAGGTATTTGTGCGACATACTGGCGCCACACGACGGATAACGCATGTAGCCATAACAGGGATGAGGGTGTAGAGCAGCGTCATCTGGACAGTGGATATCGTTTCTTATCCTCTACGCGGCGTGGAGCGCCACGCCGATGATCGCGCCGGCGAGGGTACCGGCCGTGACGATAGCGAGGAATCCGAGCCCGTTGCGCAGCGGCCCCTTGAGGCTGTAGCGCGCCTTGACCGCCCCAAGCGCGAGCGCGGTCAGCGCGGTGAGCCCGTAGGCCGCGATCTGCATCCAGGGGAGCGGCAGCCCGAGCAACACCGGGACCGTGGGAATCAGACCGCCGAGCACGAACGACGCCCCGATCTGAAGGCCCTGCCGCCACGGCACGACAGGCTCCTCCTCAACCACGCCCAGCTCGTCGCGCACCAGCGCGTTGAGCCAGCGATCGTGATCGGCCGTCTGGTGCGCGATGACGCGGTCGAGCAGGCGCCCGGTCAGCCCCTTCTTCCGGTAGATCGCGCGCAACTCGGCCCGCTCCTCCTCCGGCTCGGTCTCGATCTCGCGGCGCTCGGTCTCGATGCGGTAGGCCAGGATGTCGCGCTCGGTGCGCGCGGAGAGGTAGCCGCCCAGGGCCATCGACACCCCGCCTGCCGTGACCTCCGAGAGGACGATGAGCAGCAGCGCGGCGTGCGTCTGTGCCGCCAGACTGGTGGCGATGATGAAGACGAGCGTCGTCACCAGCCCATCGTTGAGCCCGAACACGATCTCGCGCAACCAGGCCCCCCCATGCGGATGCTGTTCCTCCCGCGGCCGCTCACGCGTGGTCGGCGCACCGAAGCGTTGGAGGTGGGCCTGAGTCATGCCGGCGCCGGCCGCACGCTCGTCCAGGCCCTCGGCTCCCGCGCGCAGCAGGATCTCGCGCGCCTCGGTCTCCCGACCGTCGACCTCCACGAGCACGAGCTGCTGGCCCGGCGCCCCCGCCTCCGCGACATCCTCGTTATAGGACGCGGCGCGGGTGAGGCCAGCCGCCGCCAACTCGGTCCGCGCGCGATGGGCGGCCACCGGGTCCGCGAAGAGGCCCACATGGTCTGCGTCATGGTGCGGCCACCCCGCAGTGCGTCCGTGTCAACGCGTTTCTCCTTTACCTCTCCACACAGGAGAACTCGTCGGCCTGTTTGGGCGGACAGGGCACGTCGCCGTAGGAGCAGAACACACAGCAATCGCCGGGCCGTGGCCGGAGCCGCGCGGCGCAGTGCGGGCAGGTGTAAAAGTAGCGGCAGGCGTCCGTGGGCGGCGTGTCGGTCGAGGTTCCCTGACAGGAGGGGCAGGTAATCGTTCCCGTGCGTTCCATGGGTCTACCCTCCGCAGGTGTCATCGCCGCAGCCACACCCGCCGTGTCCGGCCCGTGCACCCTCTAGCGCTTCGCGGGCCTCGTGCTGAAGCCAATAGAGGAACCCGAGCGCGGCCACGCTGTCGGCCCACCACCACCCAAAGGCGGCCGTCAGGACCAGGCCGACGAGCAAGGTCGCGGCCATGTAGGCGCAGGTCAGCGAGCAGGCCGCGTCCCCGCGCAGGGCGGCGCTGTCGAGGCGCGCGGCGATGGCGCGCTTGCGCCGGGCCAGCAGGGGCATGCCGACGACGGCGACGAGCGCAAGCGCGATCCCGACCGGGGCGCTCTCGGGGCGGCTGTGCGTCCACAGGCCCACGCCGGCGCTGGCGATGATGTAGGCGCACAGCAGGACCAGCCCGATCCCCGTCACCCAGGCGGCGCGGTTCTCGGCCCGTTCCACGCGCGCCAGAGAGCCGCCGTGCGCCTCGGTGGACAGCCGCCACAACAAGACGCCGCCCGTCACCAGCTCGATCACGCTGTCGATGCCGAAGGCGGTGAGGAGCACACTGCGCGCGAGCAGGCCGGCCGTGAGGGCGACGAGGGCCTCGACGGTCATCCAGCCGATGGTGAGCTGTTCCACGCGCACGCCGGCGCGGACGGCCTGGCCACGCTCTTTGCGCGCACGGGGCGTGTCGAGCGTGATGGTGGAGTTAGCCACGTCTTTGTCCTCTCGTTTCTACCGGTGTGGCGGATACATCCAGTCCGTCCGCTGTGTGATCGTGGTCGTGGTCATAGTCGCGGTGCGCGTGGTCGTGCGCATCCCCGCCCTCGGGGTCCATCGTGCAGTACAGGTGGTTGGGGTTGCAGCCCGCGCACTCGATCTGGATGGTCGAGTGGCCGATCTTGTACTTCGTTTGCAGGAGCTTGTTGAGCCCGACCAGCAGCTCGTCGCAGGCGGACAAGGGGCGATCCGCGACCTGAACGTGGGCCGAGAGCGCGCTCATGCCGCCCGCGATGGACCACACATGTAAGTCATGCACGTCGATAATCCCCGGTTGCCGCACCACGTCGCGCACGAGCTGCGCGACGTTGACGTTTTTGGGCGTCGCCTCCATCAAGATATCCACCGTCTCGTGCAGGATGCGCCAGGCTCCGCGCGCGATCAACACGGCGATGAAGAGGGAGATGAGGGGGTCGGCGGGATACCAGCGCGTGAGCAGGATAATGACGCCGCCGACGATGACGCCCACCGAGGCTCCGATATCGCCCAGGACATGCAGCAGCGCCGCGCGGTTGTTCAGGTTCTCGCCGCCCTCTTTCTGTAGCCCGAAGGCGATGTAGAGATTGACGCCGATGCCGACCGCGGCCGAGACGAACATCAGCGTGGGCGTGACTTTTTCGGGGTGCTGGAACCGCTGGATGGCCTCGTAGGCGATGACGATCACGATCAGGATGAGCGTGACGGCGTTGGCGAGGGCCGCCAGGATGCCGGTGCGGTGGTAGCCGTAGGTCTTGCGCTCGTCGGCCGGGCGCTCGGCCTGGGCCGTGGCGTACCAGGCCAGGCCCAAGGCGACGATATCGGTCAGGACATGGCCAGCGTCGGAGAGCAGCGCTAGCGAGTGCGAGAGCAGGCCGCCTGCCAGTTCCACGGCCAGGATGATGGCCGTCAGGAAGAAGGCCGTGCGCAAGGTGCCCTTCGCCATGCCATGCGCGTGATCGTGCCCGTGCTCATCAGCCATCAGCGCACCTCCCCCGTCGCCAGCACGGGCGCATCCAGGACGGCGGCCACCGCGTCGTGCCCCTGGTGCGTCAGGCCGAGCTGCATGAGCAGGGCGATGTGCGCGTCGTCGAGGCTATAGTAGACCATCTTGCCCGCGCGGCGCGCCTTCACCAGGCGCAGCGCGCGCAGCACGCGCAGGTGCTGCGAGACGCCCGACTCGCTGATGCCGACGACCGCGGCGATGTCGCACGTACAGAGTTCCTGGCGCAGCAAGGTGTGGACGATCTTGGCGCGCGTCGCGTCGGCCAGCGCCCCGAACAGCTCGGCCAGCCCGATGTAGGTCGCGTCATCCTCCAGGGCCGCGCGGGCGCGCGCCACGTCCTCCGTATTGATGCAGCGGACGCCGCACAGTTCCGCCCCCGCACGCTCACGCCGCACGTTCGTCCCTCCTCCATGTAACAATGTAGTCATCACTTCATCGTATTGTACCATGATCTCCCTCCGTCTGTGTCTCATCGGTCAGATTGTCCCCGTCCCCGTCCCTGTCGGCATTGGTCGCGCGCCGCACGCCGGCCGCGCGCACGTCGGGACGATGCCGATCCGCGCCCACCGTATAGGTCACGGCGTCGCCCCGATGCAACTCATCGAAAACCACATCCTCCAGGACCGAGCGGTGGAAGAATACATCGGCGCCTCCCGCGGCGGGGCGGATGAAGCCGAAGCCCCGCTCGGTGAGCGTCGCGATAATCCCATGTGCCATGCCATGCCTCCTCCCTATCGTCCTGTCTCAGCTATCCGAATCTTCCTGTCTCAGCTATCCAATCGGCCCCTTTAGCGCGCGACGTCGAGCAGGAGCACCCGCCCGCCGGGCGGCGGCCCCGTCGCGGGGCGCAGCGCCGGGACCCACCGCTGGAGCCACCCAGGGACCCAGGCACGCGGGTCCGGGGGCGGCCCCGGTCCGGGCGTCGAAATGACGACGAGGTACCCCGTCCCCTCGTCGATGACCGTGCCCCCGATGATACCCGGCAGGGTAATGGCGCGCCCACGCCGCACGGACCCGCCGCGCACGTCCAGGACGGTCAGCGTCCCCGCCCATGCCGCCCCACTCGCCCTGCCCGTCTCACCACCGGCGCCGCCACCCACGCCGACGCTCGTCACGACCAGGCGTCCCCGGCGGGCGTCCAGGGCGGTCGCGACGACGTTGGCCGGCAGGGGGACGGTGTGCAGCGGCCGTCCGTCCCTGCTGTCGAGCACGACGAGGCGGCTCATGCCAACCTGGCCGGGGACCGTCACGAAGGCGCGGTGGCGCGACGGATCGGCGACGACGGAGAGCGGAGGGCCGCCGACCTGGACGATGCGCAGCAGGCGGCCCGTCCGCGTGTCGAGCACGGCCACGCCGTCGTCTTCGGCGATGAGGGCGCGGCCGGTCCGCTCATCGACGGAGACACCATGCGGCGTCGCGCGTACGCGGCGCGCCACGCTCCACAGAGGCCGCCCTGTCCGCACATCGAGCGCGGCCACCGTCCCGCCCACCCCCGACAGGGCCTGGCTCACGGCGACGACACACCCGGCGCGCCGATCGACGGCGACCGCCAGCGCCACCCCGGCACGCCCCGCGCGCACACGGTCCCCCGTCAGGGCGTCGCGCACATCGACCCCACTGTCGCGCAGGGCGGCGCCGATCTGCGCGCCCATGCCGGCGACGACGACCCGGCCGCGCCGCACGTCCAGGGCGACGTCGATCGGGCTGGTGAGGGTCCCCATGCGGCGCAGCACGGCCCCCGTGTGCGCGTCGAGGACGGCGACCGTGCCGCCCCCTGCGTCGTTCGCCGCCGCCGCAGCGACGCGCCCGCCCCGCGCGTCCACGTCGAGCGCGGCCGTCCCGCCGCCCGCGACGACGCCGACAGCGACGGTGCGCAGCGGCGCGCCCGTGCGCGCGTCGAGCATGGTCACGCGGCTCGGCGCGTCGCCCGCCCCGAGCGTGAGCACGAAGGACCGGCCCGTCGTCGGGTCCACCGCGAGCGCGCCGATGGGGTGGTCGAAGGCGACCACGCGCAGGATCGGCCCGCCCCGCGCTGGCCACCATACCCATGCCCCCACCATCCCGGCGAGCGCGAGGGCCGCGACGAGGCCGCCGACGAGGCGCCGACGCGACACCGGTGGCCGTGGCCGTGGGGGGCGGGGGCCGTGACGGGGCGTGGTGGGAGCGACCATCACGCGCCCCCCCGGGCGAACTCCTCGATGAGGAGATAAACCAGGAAGCCCACGAAGAAGAGGGCCGTTCCCGCCGCCGTCTCGCCGGACTCGTGCGCCTCGACCAGCAGTTCCTCGGTGACCAGGTACATCAGCGCCACGGCGCCGACCGCTAGCACGGTCCCCAGCACCCCGGCGGGCACGGCGCCGAGGACGAGGGCGCCGACGCCGGCGCCGACCGTCGCCAGCAGGGCAAGGCCGACGGGCGTCGCGATGACGCGTGACCGCGACGTCCGCCCCGCGAGGGCCGCTGCGACGGCCAGGCCGACGAACAGGAACTCCAGGGCCAGCGCAATGGTGAGCAAGACGCCCGTCTGCCCCCCGGCCGCGAACCCAGCCCCGAGCACCAGGCCGTCGACGAGGAGATCGACCCCGGTGACGGCGATGAGGCCGGCCGCTTTCCGTCCCGGCCGCCGCTCGACCCGCGCGGACACCTGGCGCACCGCCAGCATGAGCGCGATGCCAATGGTGAAACCGATAACGGCGACGCGCGGCGTGTGCCGCATCACCTCTGGCAGCACCTCGATCGCGGCCGCCGCGAAGACCACGCCGGCGGCGAAATGCTGGACCGCGCTGCGCACGCGCGGCCCCGGCGGCCGGGCCACGGCCAGCGTCCCGCCGATCGCCGCCGCGGCGAGGGGGATGAGGCTGTAGGCCACCGCCCGCAGGGCTATCCCGATCATCATTGTCTCATCCCCCTCTCTCTACTCCATCCTGTCAGCGGTCCACGCCCCGTCCTTATCACGGCCACAACGCCACCTCGTCGGCCGTGCCGGGGACGCGGACCGTCGCGACGACCCGCTCTGTCCGGGTGTCCACCACCGCGACCTGGCGACCGGTGTTGACCGCGACGTAGAGCAGGCGACCATCCGGCGTGAACGCGAGGCCGTGCGGCGCGACGCCGACCGGGACCCGCGCCACGATCGTCAGCGTCCCCGCGTCGATGACCGTGAGCACGCTCCCGCCCTGCCCCGTCACGTAGACGCGCCGCCCGTCGCGGCCGGCCAGGACCATCGCCGAGCCCGTGCCGACGGCAACGCGCGCGCGGATGTGGCCCGTGGCGCGGTCGATGACGACGAGGCCGGAGTCTTTGCCGGGCGACGCGTCCACCAGGTAGGCCGTCCGCCCGTCGGGGGAGAAGGTTACGGCATGCGGGAAGCCGCCCGTGGGGATGACACGCGCCACTTTGTTCGTGCGCGTGTCGATCACCCAGATCCCGCCGCCGAGGTCACACGGCGCCCACACCTCGCGCCCGTCCGGCGTGATCGCGAGGGCGTGCGGCTGCAAGCCGGGCAGGACGGAGATCGCCGCGACGACGCGCCGCGCCCGCACGTCGATCACGCTGATGTCGTTGGAGAGCAGGTTGCTCACGTAGGCGCGCCGTCCGTCTGGCGTGAAGACCGCGTGCGCCGGGGCGATCCCGACCGGGATGCTGGCACGCTGTTGGCCCGTGCGCGGGTCGAGCACGGCGACGCGGCCGCCGGCATAGTCCATAATCCAGAGCGTCCCGTCGGGCGCGACCTTGAGGCTGTGGTTCTGGCTGCCGATACGGACGAGAGTGGGACGGCCGGGGAGGTAGACCAGGCCGTTGTCGGCGAAGCTGACCGCGGCCCGCTCGGGCAATCCCGTCCAGCGCACCGCGGCGGCCACGATCGTCTGCACGGGTGGCGCGATGGCCACGCGCTCGTAACTGAGCAGGCGCATGGTCCCGGTCAGGGGCACCTGGTAGACGACGCGGCGCAGCGTCGTCCACGTCCCGCCCGCCCCGCGCGTCCGCACCTGGACGGTGAGCGCCCAGCGCCCGTTCATGAGCGGGTAGACGTTCATCGCGCGCCAGCGGCCGCCGCCGAGGGCCGTCGTCGCGTAGGGGAGGCGGCCCATCGGCATGTCCGGCGACTCGGACAGGAGGCGCACCCCCGGCGCGGGGACGCCGCCGACCGTGACCGTGTTGGGCACGCCGAACCGGCCGGGGCTGATGGACAGCGTCACCCGCGCGGGCGACGGGCCGGGCGCGAGGAAGCCGGCGCCGGGGCCGACGGTGAAGGTGACGGGCAGCGTACGGTCGTCGTTCACCGCGGCCGTGCGCACCAGCACGTCGGCGCGCCACGTCCCCGCCGCCGGCAAGCTGCCCCGACCGTCGAAGCGGGTCCCACGCGCGGCCGTATCGACGATGGCCAGCAGCGTCGGCCGACCCGCCGGGAACAGGTGGAGGATGGCCGCGCCCGTGTCCCCCGTGAGCGCCGCCCCTTTCTCCCACACCCGCAGCGTGAAGGTGGCGGCCCCAACTGCCGGCGGCGTCACCGTGAGCCGGGCGCGCAGGTCGCCGACGGCCACCTCCCCGGTGATCGACGACGGGGCGCCCGTCGCGGTGGCGGGCGCCCCCCCGCCGTCGTCGCCGCCACGGGCGCGGGCAGGGTCTGCGTCATCAGCGCCGTGGCCAGCAGGATGGCCGCCCCCACGCCCGCCTCCAGGCGTAGCCACCCCGCCAGTGTGGCCAGGCCCTCGTGGACCGCCGCCACGGCGCGGTCGTCGTGCGCCCCAGACTGCTGCGACCGGGCGATGCGCGGACGCAGCCGATAGACGTGGGAGGCGGAGAGCAGGATCAGCACCCCGACCAGGGCCAGCTTGACGACGAGGAGCTGGCCGTAGGTCGTGCCGACGAGCGTCGCCGGGGCGCCGACGTGGACCACGGCGTTGTAGAGGCCGGAGAGGGCCAGGAGGCCCACGGACAGGGAGGCGACCGGGGAGAAGCGGTCGAGCAGCGGGAGCACCGCGGGGGCGCGCTCGGCGGGCGCGAGGGCGGCACGCGCCGGCAGCACGGCGAGGGCGAGCGCCGCGATCCCGCCGGCCCACGCCGCGGCGCCGGCCAGGTGCAGCCAGTCGGTGGGGTAGGAGATCAGGCCCGGCCCGACGGTGACGGCGTGCCCCGAGAGGGCGACCAGGGCCAGATAGGCGAGGGCGGCGAGGGCGAGGGGCCAGCGGCCGACCTCCCAGCGCAGCATCAGGGGCAGCGGCGAGAGCGACCCCGGCGCGACGATGCCCAGCGCCCGTGCGGGGACGGGCGACGCGGCCGGCGATGGGGCGGGGGCGGCGACGCGGCCGGCGAGCACGAGCGCCGCGAGCAGCAGCGCCTGGCGGGCGAGCAGCAGGCGCCCGTTCTGCCCGGAGAACAGGCCGCCCAGCGTGGCGCGCGTCAGCGCGGCCCCCCAGTCCCCGCCCGTGGCCTGCACGGCGAGGCTGACGATCTCGCCCAGGAGCGCGCCGAGGGCGAGGGTGAGCGCCCCCCGCGCCAGCCAGCAGAGGCGCGGCGCCGCGGCCAGGGCGAGGCGACCGGGCGGCGTCGCGGGCGCGCGTCGGGCGGGGGCGAGCACCGCCAGTTCGACGATGAGCGCGCCCAGCCACGCCGCCTGCCCGAGGTAGCCGAGCCAGGTGAAGAACGCCGTGGCCGCGCTACCCGCATCCATGATCGCCCCGAACCCGGCCCCGCCCGCAGCCACGGGCGCGCCCACGCCCCCGGCGGCCCCGACGCGGGCGGCGCCGCCCACGGGCGCGACGCGGAAGCTGTAGAACGAACTGCGCACATGCCCGTCGGTCGCTGACGCGGAGGTCCAATAGACGCTGTAGACGCCGGGTGCGAGCGAGGGCAGCGCGAGTTGCCAGGTCATGCCGCCATGCCCGGGCGCGAGGTGGCCGGTGTCGGGCGTCACCGCGCGCCCCGCCGCATCCGTGACGCGCACGCGCGTCAGGACCGGATTCAGGGCCTCGCTGAAGGTGACGGTGGCCACGTCCGGGGCGCGGGCGACGACGCTCTCGGGCGCGGGGTCGGCCCGCACGAGGAGGGCATGGGCCAGGGCCGCGTCGGGGCGCAGCAGGGCCAGCGTCGCGACGAGCAGCAGCACAGGCGCGACGAGGCGGCGTCTGGCGCGGGACGGGAGGAGGAAGGCGGCCATCGGACTCCTGCTACGTTATCGTGAAGGTGAACGTGGCGCCCGCCGCGTGCCCGTCGTCGACGGACACGGCGTACCACATCACGATGTACGGACCTTTAGGGAGCCGGGCGGGCAGCCCGACGGTGATCTCCTTGGGGTCCTTGAAGGGGAAGCGCACGTTGCCCAGATCAACCGCGCCGTGGTCGCCACGGGGATCGCCCGCGAAGACGTGAACGAAGGATCTCCTGGGGCTGACGTTCTCAGCGAAGACGGCCGTGAGCGTGCGCGGGGACGGATGGTGGAGGGTGAAGACCTCGCCGGGCCGGATGGTGGCGCGCGTCAAGGAGGCGTGGGCCGCCGCCTGCCCGATCCCGCTGAGGGCGAGGAAGGCCGCGGCGACGCCGGCGCCGGTGCGGCGCCAGGGGCGGGAAGGGATGGGGATGCGGTCGTTCATGCGATCAACTCCGGTGGGTCGAGCCTCGGCGCGCGGCGGCCACGTCGCCGCGCGACGCGCGCCCAGAGGGCCGCCAGGACGAGGGCGGCCACCGCGGCATAGATGAGTCCAGTGAGCAGCAGAGAGAGGCCGCGGTCGAGCCAGGAGAGGGCATTGGCCCGGAAGAGCGCGGCCCGCGTGACGATCTGCACGCGCGCGGTGTCGAAGACCGCCCAGCGCCGGTGGGCGGGCCAGTAGCCCTGCACGGTCACGACGTAGCGGCCGGGGCGCATGTAGCGGTGCAGGCCGGTCGCGCCCTGCGCCACGCCGCCATCGCCGAAGGTCCAGCGGAAGGGATGCGCCAGGATCGCCGCGGGCAAGGAGCGCCGCAACGTGGCGCGGTCCTCCGTGAGGCGCAGCGGCTCGCCGGCGGCGTAGGCCTGTCGGAACGTGCAGGCGGCCCCGGTCACGCGGGCTGTAGCCGCCGACGCGTCGAGCGCGGGCACGGCCATCTCTCCGTCGGCGGAGAGGGACGCCAGGCCGTCGAGCGCGCACGCGTCGGCGATCGACGGCGCGGCGCACAGGCCGAGGAGCAAGGCCAGGGCGGCGAACACGGCGAACACAGGGCGCGCCATGGATGGGGAGAGGGCAGGAGGACACTGGCGATGGGCATCGCCCATGACGGGATGCTCCTTCGGTACAGGGAGGGACAGGGAGATGGATAGGGCCGCGCGCGGGGTGGCCGTCGCGCAGGGGACGCGAACAGTGCGTCGCCCGGTCGTGTCGAGGGGGACGCAACGCACAACATCAGGCACCCGCATGCGTCGCGCGCGCGAACGGGAGCGGAGCTGTGGCTAGGCGACGGAGGGGGGAGGGCGCGCGAAGAGGGTCACGCCGATCCAGGCGGCGGGCGGCGCGACAGCACGGGGGGCAACGGGCCGCGGGCGGTCGGCGATCAGCAGACCGAGCAGGCGGCGCTTGTGGGCGACGGCGGCGCGGACGTGCGCCAGGCCACGCTCGAGGCGCCACAGCAGCAGGCCGAGGGCAGCCGCCACCAGGAGGTGGACGGGGCCGAGGAGCAGCGCCGGCGTGGCAGGCGGCGGGAGCGGGCACGCGGCGCCGGCGAGGCCGACGAACGCGACCTGGAGCCCGAGGAGGCCGCCGACGAGGCCGGCCAGTCGCCAGGGGGAGCGCGGCGCGCCCGTGGGCGGGGCGCCCATCCCCGGGAGACGGATGGGGCGCAGGCGGCGGGAGAGCGCCCGGTCGAGACGGCGCAGGCGCCACAGGTCGGCCGCGGCGAGGAGCGGAGAGAGCGCCGCGAGCGCGCAGACGACGACGAACGGCGCGCACAGGGGACCCAGTGGTCCGGACGCCAGGAGCAGGCCGGGCAGCGCATGGTAGGCCAGCAAATGGACGAGGAGCGCGCCGGCCAGCCCCGCCCCGACGAGGACGGCGGCGCGCACGCTCACCCGTCGCCGATCCACCAATGTAGCCTCCACTGAATCGTTGTGTCTCCCCTCACCGTAGCACAGGCCAGCCTATAGCGGGGATGGCCCGCCGTCGCCGCCGATAGATCATGCGGACCCCGGCATCCGGCGTGGGCGCGTTGAGGCCGCGGGGGTCGGCGCGGGATGGTGGTCGCCGGGGTCAGCGCCGGATGGTGATGGTGATGCTGTCGAACTGGAGCCACCCGTGGTAGGTGGGGTAGTAGGCGTCGACGGCGACCTTGTATTTGCCCGCGCGCCGGTAGCTGTGCGCGACGCGATCGCCGATCTGCGCGGCGCTGCCGCCGCCGTCGTTGAAGCGCCACCGCCAGGAGCGCGTCAGGTCCGCTTGTTTGAGCACCGGGCGGACCAACGCGTCGTTTTCGTTGAACGCAATGCGCTGCCCGACGCGGTAGGCGCGCGGGAAGGCGAAGCGCGCCCAATAGGCGTAGGTCGCCGTGGTCGGGGCGCCCTTGTAGAGCACCGCACGGGTCTTGTTGGCGAAGGCCGACGGCACGCCGTCGACGGTGCAGGCGCTGGCGGGGCCGACGACGAGGGGGGCGAGGCCGGTGGCGAGGGCGAGGGCGAGGGCGCATCGACGCATGTGAGTCCTCCAGCCTTTCGGGTTAGGCAGCGCGCGGCGGGCCGCCGGGTGTCGGTGTATCGTTCGCATCGAGTATGGCAGAAACGCCGCGTTGTGGCTAGCGGACGGTGAGGGTGTAGCCGCTGGGGATCGTCGTCTGGGGGGCCGTCGGCGAGATGGCCACGACCGCGCGTCGGACATCGCGCCCCAGGCCGGTGATCGTCGCCGTGCCAGTCGCATCGGGCGCGAGGGAGAGCGGCCGCACCACGACGCCGTGCGTCGTGTAGAGTACGAGCCCCAAGAGCCAGCACGTCGGCAAGGTGTTGGCGATGCGCACCCAGCCGCCCGTCTGCCAGCCCGTCGTGCCCAACCGATCGGCGAATCCGATCTCGGGGACGCGGATGGTGGCAAGGGTAAGTCCAGCGGCGTTGAAGGCATCATCGGTGATGTGCTCGAAGCGCACCAGCACCCGTTGCCCCGCGTACGGCGAGAGGTCAATGCGCTCGTGCAGCCAGCCGGCGGCGTTCCCGGCCACCGTCGCGCTCTGCCCGGTGTAGCCATTCCCGTAGCTGGCGCCGTTGGGATCGGCGTCGGTTGTATGCGGGGCGGGCAGGGTTCGCCACGTCCGCCCGTTGTCGGTCGAGGCCTCGACGTAGCCGTAGTCGAAATCCTTCTCGACGTCGTACCACATGTCGTACCGGAGGGTGGCATGGCGTACCCGTGTCAGGTCGAGGGCGCGGGTGAGCGTGTTGTCCATCTCGTCGCCGCGGTTGCTCCACCACTCCGTGCCGCCGCCGGGCGGGGTGTTGGGGACGATGCGCACCGTGGGGTCGCCGGCGAACCGGAGGCGCACCGTCGCCGTCCCCGGCGCCGTGGCTGGCCGCACCTCCACGTAGTCCGTGGCGAATTGGTGGACCGTCGCGCGGCGCGTGTAGGGGTAGGCCGTCGCCGACGCAGTGACGGCGGCGCGGATGCAGCAGCCGGCGTAGGTCGGCCGATAGCCGTAGACGCCGCCCGCGATCGTGGGGTCGTCGACGAAGTTGGCGAGCGCGAATCTGGCGAACAGGTCGCGGGCGCGGTCGCGCGAACCGAGGCGCGCGAGCACGTCGTCGAAGAGGGCCATGCCCGAGAGGCCCGTGTCGGCGAGCAGCGTGCGCAGGGCGCGGTCGCCGCCATCGTGCTGGTAGAGATAGAGCATCCACTGGAAGGCGGCCCCGTAATGGGCGGCGCTGCTCGTGTCGGCGCAGGGAGAACCCTCATAACAGAAGGCGTCGAGTTGCGTCGCCGGGGCGGCCGCGAAACTCTGGTCCAGACCGTCGGCGGTGTAGCCGTTGAGGACCTGCGCCAGCATGCTCGCCCCCTCGTTGATCCAGGCGTCGTCGCGCTCGTGGCGATACCAGTGGATCATGTGCTGGAACTCGTGGGCCAGTGTCGCGGCGAAGCCGGCCGTGCCGAGCGGGTACGAGTCGATCCCGACGTAGAGCGTCTTGCGCTCATTGCTATAGGCGTTGACCACGCGCGGGTACAGGTCCTCGGCCGAGTAGTACCCACCGGCGCCGGAACCGGCGAGGTTCAGGCAGAGGATGGTCAGGCGCGGGTCGCGGTCGATGCCGGGCGTCCACTCTCGACCGAAGGCGCTGTGGTCGGTCGGGTAGACGTGCGCCTCGAAGACCTGTGCCGAGGCGCGTAAGGAGGCTAGTAGCCGGTCCCGGGGGATACCCGTATCGGGGGACACGTACCAATAAGCGTGCGGCGTCTTGAGCAGGATGGTCAGGCGCGTCGTCGTGTAGCCGCTGGTAGCCTTGGCGATGTAGAACGTGTCGGTGCGCCCCACCGCGTAGTCCGGGGCCACCGTGCGGACATAGGGATCGACCGGGGCCGCGCGGCGCAGCTTGAGCCGGCGCGTCAGGTCGTAGAGGTCGCGCAGGCCGGGGCGGGCCGCGGCGAGCGCCCGCTGGTCGCGCTGCGCCAGGGCAAGGGCTGTCGCGGTCGCGCCGGACGCGGGCGACCTGGTCGTGCTGTGGTGGGCGGCTGCACCCGTGAGGGGCAGGAGAGAGAGGGTGAAGGCCAAGGCCAGGGCAGGGAGGGCGTGGCGCGTCATAACAGTCCTTTGCTACTGCTCGTGGGGCGGGCGTGGCGGCGCGCCGCTGCGGACGCGTGGTATCGGCCCCAGTGTACCAACCGCGGTGCCAACCAACGACGCCAGCACGGTCTGTGAATTCTAAAAGACAAGGCTCGTCCGGTAGTCGCGCCATACAGCCTCGGTCGGTAACTATCCAGCGGCGAGGTTAGGGAGGGGTGGATGACCGGCGAAGACACCCTGGAGCGCGGGAAGGACTGTCTGGCCCTGCTTTTTGAGGGTGGAGAGGTAGCCCCGCAGCCGACAGAAGACA
>JAABUH010003062.1_pt1 | contig 14970 bp, 16 predicted proteins | sample 5559121 | NCBI WGS metagenome assembly JAABUH01 (sample SAMN10711871, study PRJNA513364) | rock metagenome | isolation source: Antarctica rocks | place: Antarctica: Victoria Land, Battleship Promontory nord | collected 2015-12-28
GTCTTCGTGCAGCTTGAAGTAGTCAATTGATTCAGTCAGAATCTCTGAATGAAATTCGTAGCTATCTGATTCATTTGAACAATGAGCATTGAATCATGAGTGACATCAAAGAAAAGAAATCTCTGAACAAAGTCAGAAAGTAAGTCATCTTTGCTGAGAAACGAGATTTATTAAATCTTTATAGAAAGATCGAAGTCACTACACTCGTCGATCATTTAAAATCGCACGACGCAAGTTTGACTAACGTCAAAGACATCAATCTACAAGCTGAAATCTGTTTCATCTGTCACAAATCAAATCATACTTCTAAAAAGTGCTCTGATTGAACTTCGAGAATCAATGCATTAGAAGATGATAAGTTTGATCGATTTACATCGAACTTTGAGTCTGATTCTGATTCAAAAAACTAGTTATTTCTTTCAGAGTCATCAAAGAAATAGAGATCATATTTTTGTGCAGTCAAATCGAAGTTCTATTGAAAGAGAACTATCTTGAAAAGTCATTTCTGATCAATGCTTCTCTTATCTCTCAGAGCAATTCTTTCAGCCTTCGTTCTTTAATAGACAGTGATTTCATCATTTACACGCTGATACATGACAAGCTAGTTGATAAAGTATGTCAGAAACTTGAAATACAATTTATATTACTAGCAAAAGAGAAGTTAATACGAGAATATGATGAAAAGCTAGCTAGAAAGATTATTACTCATAAGATTCTACTCAATCTCACGATCAAAAGTCATAAGAAATTGACTATGTCAATGCTGATAGCTGATGTCGAGCATCATGAAGCTATATTGAGCAAACTCTGAATGAACAAAAATGAAATATTATTGAACATGAGACATGATACTATTGTATTCTCTGATCAATTAGATATTTCTATTTCGGTTTTTTCGATTTCGTCAAATATGAAGCACTTAAGTTGATCGCGATCAACTCTCATCTCTTCAGCGACTCATGACAATGCTTCAAAGATTCTCAAGCGCTCAGTTTCAATCATTCAGAAAGAGTCATTTTCAATTCAAAACATAGACGTCGCTTCTTTTTAAGCACTAGTGAAACGAAAAAAGAAGAATCAGATCGAGATTTTTGCTATGTTCATCGAAGACATCGATAGAGAAATCATCTACAATACTCAATGTGAACTAAATGTCATAAACGTCTTCTCAGTCGATGAAACGACTCAGAATCTAGAAGATATTAAAGTCAAGCTATCATCAAAGTATCAAGATTTTCTAAATGTCTTTGATCAAGCTCAAGCAGACAAGCTATCGTCTCATCGTTCGTATGATCATAAGATAGAGCTTACTAGTGACGCAACGTCATCTTGCTATTGAGCATATCGAATGTCTCTTTACAAGCTTCAGAAAGTAAAGAAATATCTGAACGAGAATCTTTTCAAAGAATTTATAACTTCTAGTAAAGCTTCGTATTTCTCATCTGTTCTGTTCATTCTAAAAGCAAATGAAGATCTATGATTCTGCATTGACTATTGAAAGCTCAATGCTATTATCAAAAGAAATCGCTATTCTCTATCTTTGATAGATGAGATGATTGGAAAAATAGTTGATTGCAAGCATCTGATTTGATTAAATATCATTTTGACTTTCAACAAACTGCAAATGCATTCTGATAGTGAGAACTACACTATCTTTATCATCGCTTTAGAAGCATACAAATCAAAGATGCTATCTTTTGAACTTATCAATGATTTTGCCTCGTTTCAGCAGTATATGAATGATGTTCTTTGAGACTTTCTAAATGACTTTTGTCAAGTCTATCTAGATAACATTCTGATTTACAGCAAAACTCAACGAGAACATTGACAACATGTCAAGATGATATTAAATCGTCTACGAGAAGCTGATCTACAAGTAGATATTCGAAAGTGCGAATTCGACGTAAAAGAAACTGTCTTCTTAAAAGTCATAGTTTCAGAACAAGATCTTCGTATAAATTCTGTCAAGATGAAAGTCATAGTCAACTGAACTACGTCGATCAATCTAAAAGAAGTTCAGAACTTCGTGAAATTTGTTAACTTCTATCGTCATTTCATTAAGAACTTCTTGAAGCTAGTCAAATTATTCACTCAACTGACTAGAAAGAATACATCTTTTGTTTAAAACGAAGTTTGTGTTCAAGCTTTTGACAATCTAAAGAAACAGCTCAGCTTGACCTCAGTTTTACGACACTTTGATTCAAAACGACAGACTATTCTGAAAATCAATGTCTTTGACTACGTCAAAGGTGAAATACTATTTCAGTACGATGATAAGAATGTTCTTCACTCAGTAGCATTCTACAGCAAGAGCATGATTCTCGCTGAATGCAATTATCACATTTATGACAAGAAATTGCTAGTCATTATTCGATGTTTTGAACATTAAAGACTCAAGCTAGAATGCACAGAGCTGCTCATTCAAATGTTCATCAATCATCAGACTTTGAAGATCTTCATGAAAAATAAACAGTTAACTCGACGTCAAGTCAATTATCTAAACATTCTATTTGAGTTTAACTTTCAGATCATTTTTCGATCAGGCAAAATGAACACTAAAGTCAATGCTCTAATCAGAATGTCTCTGATCGACGTTTCTGAATCAACTCAGCGTACTGAAGATCGCTATCAGACTCTTCTGACATTCAATAGAATAAATATTCTAGCTATTGAATCTGAAGTTGATCTCTATCAGCGAGTAAAAGATGTCAACAAGATGAATGAGCTTTGCAATGAGTATAGACAAACTATAAGCGAAAACAAGCTCAAGCTACATAGCACTGAATTGAAGCACTGCGAGATTGTTGACGACGTTCTGTTCAGAAAAGATCTACTGTGAGTTTCTGAGAATATGCATACGAAATTGCTAAAGAAAATTCATGATCAGTCTTTCATTTCTCACTCTGACAATCAAAGAACTACTGATTTAGTTCAACGTTTCTACTATTGATCAGATCATCGAGCAACGATTAAACGTTACATTCGAAACTGTCATGCCTGTCAACAAAGCAAGACATCTAGAAATAGCATCAATGAACTTCTTCATTCTCTATTGATTTCACAGAAACGCTGAAAAGATATAATTATGAACTTCATTACTGAACTATCTCTATCAAAAGATTATAACGTCATTTGCACAATCATATGTTATCTCATCAAGAAACGTCACTATGTTTTCTGTCATTGAGAAGACGAAGACATCTCAGTTGAAGAAACGGTTTGAATCATGCTCTGAAACGTCTATCGACTTCATGATCTACTCAGTTTCATTGTTTCGAACAGAGATTCTCAGTTCATATCAACAATGTGACAAAGTCTTTGCAAGTGACTAAGAATCACGACTAGTCTATCAACAGTCTATCATTCTGAAATCGATGATCAATCAGAATGAGTCAATCAAGACGTTGAACGCGAACTTAGAATTTACTGTAATTACATGCAGAACGATTGAGTGAAATGACTTTTCATGATGAAATTCAGCGAGAATTTCAATATCTTCTCGATCATCTCAATGACTTCGTTCTACTTTAATAAGAATTTTCACTCACGAATGAGTTTCGATTTAGATACAACTGACTACAAAACAATTCATGAACGTTTTAAAGCTAGAAAAGCAGACGATATTATCATTTAAATGAAAGAGTTTCTTATCTTTGATTGTCAGCAATTAGAAAAGACGAAGCAGATCATTGCAACTCAGATCAATAAATATAAACGAGACATCATCTACGAAGTAGACGACTGAGTTTGATTATTCTCTAGAAACATAAAGACAACTAGATCATGTAAGAATTTGAAAGACAAACAGCTAGAATTCTATCAAATCACTGTCAAAGTTGAGATCTTCTATCATCTTCATTTATTGATAAGCATGAAGCAGCTGCATTCAATGTTCAGCTTGAAGCTATTATGATCTTATCTTGAAGACTCATTGTCAGAACAGCATTTGAAATCTTCTAAATCATTGACAATCGAGAACGATGATCATTGAGAGATAGATGACATTTTGAACTCTAGACGCTATCAAGATCGAATACAATACAAGATCAAATGAACGAGACTAGATCGAGACGATGAATGATACTATGTCGATAAAGAAGAATTCAAGAGCTTGAAAGAAGTTCTAGTTGAATTTCATAAGCTCTATTCAGACAAGTCACACTAAATTGAAAAACAGTGAAAATTTTTGCGTTTCATTTGTTCTATTCATGCGAACATGAATTTTCAAAGAGAGAAGTAATGTTACGAATGTGTCAAAGGTCAAACTTTAATCAATTCACAGTGAACGCTAGCGAGTTTACTGCGTATTAATTAAAGCTAGTCAATGATTTAGTCAAGAGCTGATCTAGATCTGACTCAGATTTGACTCAAATATAACTCAACATCTTTTTTCTTTTCTAGCATCTTCTAATCAGCTTCTATTGTCTTTTAGACAAACACACTTCTTTGTGTTACGAGTAATTAACAGATGTCTATGACAAACACATTTCTTTGTGTCATAAACATCTTTTAAATAAACATCTTTCTTGTGTTTCAACACGTTCTCTTTGAGACTAACGTCGAATCTGAGTAACTACTATATAGAGTGTGTTCTTCTTATCTTTTGTATCTTCTTTCTTCTGTATTCTTAAAGTTTTAGTTATAACTATCTTTATAAATCAAACATTCTAGTCATGCATGCACTTTGATTAGTTTTTAGACACGATTTCAACAGAAAATACAGTTAACTCAGTTCAAGAGCGCAGTCACAATAGTGATGTGAAAGTCAGACAAGAAAGATTACTTCAATGCAAAGATATATAAATCAATTGTGTTACTTAACACATTGAGCAAAATATTGAAGTTTATCATATTTAAACGTCTGCAAAATGTTGTAGAAGCTTGCAACTCAATATTAAACATTCAGATGAGAGTTTGCAAGCACAAATCAACAGATACGACTTTGCAACTAATTATAGAAAAGATACATACTGTGTGAAGTGACATGAGAAAAAGAGTAGTCTTACTGTTGAGTCTGAATGAGAAGAATGCGTTTGACAATGTGATGCACAGCAGACTCTTACATGACATGAAGAAAAGAAAAGTTTCTAGACTGCTTCTTGAGTTTGTGAAGAACTTTCTGAGAAATCAACGCATCACAATCACAATTGATGATTACATGATGATGAAATGCAGCGTGAACATCAACATATCACAAGATTCTTTGCTATCATTAATATTATATTTGTTTTACAATATGAACTTGTTAAAAGCATGTGATGACATCAAGCTGAGAACTAGCTTTACAGACTTCGTGAATGACATCAATATCTTGATATACAAAGAGTTTATAAAACGTAATTGCAGAGTTTTTAGCGAAATCTATGATAGATGCAAACAATGATCAAAAACGCATGACATCAAATTCTTGATGACAAAGCATGAATTAATTCAGTTTATGAAAACTTCTAAATGATTCAATATGAAAGTTGATGTAAAGCTGACAAGACATCAGATCAACTTGAAATCAGATATCAGAGTCTTGAGAGTTCAACTGAACTTCAAGCTGAAATGAGTAACTCACATGCATCATGTTGAAGCAAAACTAGTGATTAAACAAAAGATCATGCAGACAATCATCAAGTTTACTTGAGACTCATCAATGACGATGAGTAAGCAAATATACTTCGTGATGACGCGCTCTCTGCTTAGTCACGAAATCATCATATGATATACATAACAGAGAATGAAAGATCATTGAAAGAATCTGAACATCAAGCTGAGATCAGTGCAAGAAAGAGCATTGCAACAGATCATCAACGTCTATCATGCAACATCAACAAAGATTCTACAGATGAAAATAAACATGACATCAATAGATATTCACTTATAAAAGCTGATACAAAGATCAATAATAAACATGAACTCTTGAAAATCAGACGAAGTTATTGAGATGACAGTGCATTGAATTTGCAACAACTTGACACTCAAAAGAGATCAAAAATCAAAGCTGTGCAAAACATCTTTACAGTTGAAGCGAAAGTGAATGAAAGAAACACTCAAGTAAACAAAAATGAATCGAAATTATCTTTACACAGCGATTCTCTGATCAGAATCATTGAAGATAGTTATAGTTGCAAACAAGAAAATGTCAATAAAACAACATAATCTTAACACATTTGCATTGAAGCGAAAAGTTTACTTAAATGATAGCAACAGCAAAGATGATGTTACAGTGATCATAATGAGAATGAACTGAGAGTTAAATAAGAGGCTGAAAAGATTAACTTTAGTCATCATTCATCATGATGAGCTGAAAGAATTAGTCGCGAAAGCAAAACATTTCACAGACGTAGCGACAGCAAATCAAGAGTATCATGAAAAGATATACAAAATATATAGTGACAGTCAGATCTCTTTGAAAGCAGTGAAAGTCATGACATCAACAAAAGATCAGACACGTCTGCGATGAGTTCAGACTGCACATGAGAACATTTGATCTCAAGAAGTCCCGCTGAAGTTACATTGAGTGACAAAACATGCAGAAGTGTTCAAAAATGAAGCAGCAGATAAGATGATTGATGATGCACATGAGTTGTCTCTATCATTGATTAAGCATCAATGCACTAAGATGATAACATGACTGATGCTCATACAGAAACAGATCAGATAAACATGAAGAATAGTCTGAAGAAAGAGATTCAACGCAGCTCATTTTCAATATCTGATATCAAAAATAACTCATCAGCATTTGCGTTTACACAGAAATTATGCAAAGTCTCACAATGCATTACTGATGCAGCTATATACAAGAAAAATTGACTTCAATCAATTTCTACATGAAAGATGAGTACTTGATATTGTTATGATGATGTGTGAGTGTGACAAAGATCAAATGTCAATCAAGCACATTTTATTAACATGTTTTAAATGAAAGATAGAATGAAAGATGATGCAATGTGAAAAGAACATCACAAACTTGAGAAAGTGTTACGAGCGTATCAAGACTGAACAAGACTGAAGCTTTAATCAATTCGCAGTGAACGCTAGCGAGTTCTCTGTGTAATGATTAAAACTAATCAGCGAGCTAGTCAGATTTGACTCAGATATGACTCAGATATGACTCAGATATGACTCAACATTCTTTTCTTTCATTAACATCTTGTTCATCTACATCACATTCTTTTCATGTCATAAACACATTTCTTTCAAGTCTAGCGCAGTCTCTGAACATTACATAAATAGAAGCTTTTGTATCAATCTTCTTCTGTATTCTTAATATTTAATTATAGCTATTTCTAAAGATCAAGCACTATCAACTCTGATCTTCATTGATTGTATCATCTAGACATGATTCTGACATTATATTAAGAATTCGTTAATCACATGATATTGATCTCATTACTCATTTAACATACTCGTCTAAACAAAACGAGTCTAAAGAAATTCATTTATCTGATAATCAACGATAATCGAAAGATAGAACAACACTAGAGAATTGAATAAAATCAACGACAAGACTGTTTGAATTGCTAGACTACTTATTGCTCATTAAGTACGCAAAGTTCACTCAATTACGAGAATCACGATAAAGAATCTTCGTGAATTGCTCAAGAATCAAATCGATCGATAGATTCAACAATAAAGAATCTTCGTTGTTTGCTAGAGAATCAATCAAATCAACAAACAAATCTCATTTTCTTTGTTAAAGATTAAATCTCATTCTATACGTCTTTCTTCTTCAATCGTCAAGCATCATCATTCGTTCAATTCTCTTTCAAACAAATCTTATCATGTTTAGTCGTTCATTTACTGAAGAGCATTTCAAGAGATTTCGAAATCATTTCTCTCAAATCTCTGATGCTGATTCATTGAAATCATGAACGAAATCATCAAGTGCTGCATTATTCATTCATGAAGATGACGAATTATTTGCTGAAACGATAATACTTCTCGTGTTCTACGAAATCTGAAAGACTCGAAGCCTAGTTCTTGATGAAGAAACAGATCAACTCTACGAGTTAAATAAACAACAAGAAGACGAAATCAAAGAGTTGAAGACTAAACTTCAAGCTAAAGAAAACACTTCTTCTGATTTCATCTACTCTGAGCGTTCTAGATCTCAAAAAATATCTGATTCTTCGCTGTTTACTGATGAAAAGAATTTTACTTGAGAGAACTGATACGGGAAAATTCAGAATAAACTAGAGATCAACGTCGATCTCTTTTTTAATGAACGAGTCAAATTGAGTTATATACATTCTAGATTATTTGATGACGCAGCTGAGACCACTTAGACTAGATGCGAACGTGACTGTATCAATCTCTATAGAATCGTCGATGATCTTTTGAAAGAGCTAGCTCAGTTGTTCAATGATTCAAATAAGAAAGTTAACTTTCGTAGAGAATACTACAACTTGATTCAAGAATTCAAGAAATTCAGTGAATTCTATACTCAGTTTCAACGTTTATCTTTTTATCTAGACTATCACGAGAAGCAACTGATTGCTGATCTGAAAGATAAAATATACTCTCGTCTTCGATTCGTTTGAGTAAATCAACTAGTTCAATCTGATTCTTTAAAAGAAATTCGTTTCTATCTGATTTATTTGAATAATGATCAGCGAGTCATTCGAGAGATCAAGAACAAGATCAAACGCGTCAATGATCTTTCTAAGACTATCTTTCATAGAGCGATTGTTGTCACTCAGTCAGTCGATCACTTGAAGTCTGATCAGCTAAAGTCGCGTAACGCGATTTCAACTAGCGTCAAAGAAGCAGATATTCTAGTCGAAAGCTGTTTCATATGTCATAAATCAGATCATAGCTCTAAAGAATGCTTGAATCAATCTACTAGAATTAATGCAGTGAACAATGAATATGATCGCTTCGATTTCAATTTAAATTTCGATTCAAAAAACTAGTCATCTTTTCAAAAGTCATCAAAGAAATAAAGATTATATCTTTGTGCAAACTAGACGAAATTCTATTGAAAGAAAATTACTTTGAAAAGTCGTTTCTAATTGATGCTCATCTCATTTCTCAGAATCAATCTTTCAGTCTTTGTTCTCTGATAGACAGTGATTCAGTCATCTAGATGATCATACATTCTAATCTAGTCAATAAAGTATGCGAGAAACTGAAAATTCAATTTATATCACTGGCAAAAGAGAAGCTAATAAGAGATTATGATGAGAAAATATCTAAGAAGATCATCACTCATAAAATTCTATTCAATCTCATCATCAAAAGTCATAAGAAATTGACTGTATCAATGCTGATAGCTGATATCAATCATCATGAAGTCATATTGAGTAAGCTCTGAATGAACAAAAACGAAATATTATTGAATATGCAAAATGACGTCATTGTTTTTTCGAATCAATGAAGTACTTCTATTTCGATTTTTTCGATTTCTCTCAATTCAAAGCACTCAAGTTGATCGCGATCAACTTCGTCTTCTTCAATCACTCGGACTAAGATTTCTATGATGCTCAAATGACTCGTTCAAGAAGAGTCATTCTCGATTGGAAGCATAGACGCAGCTTCATTCAAAACACTGTTGAATCATTCAAAAAAGAACAAGATTGAAGTCTTTGCTCTATTCATGATGAACATCAATAAAGAAATCGCGTACAATACTCAGTGCGATTTGAACGCTTTAAACATCTCTTCAATCAATGAAACGACTCAGAATTTGAAAGATATTAAAGCGAAGCTGTTATTGAAATATCATGAGTTTCTAGATGTTTTTAATCGAGCTCAATTGAATAAACTACTCTCTCATTGCTTCTATGATCATAAAATTGAGCTCATCAGTGATTCAACATTTTCTTACTGTTGAGTTTATTAAATGTTCTCTGTCAAACTTCTGAAAGTAAAGAAGTACTTAAATGAGAATCTGTCGAAGAGATTCATCACTTCTAGTCAGACTCTCTATTTCTTTCTCGTTCTATTTATTCTTAAAGCAAATAAAGATCTTTGATTCTGTTTGAACTATCAAAAGCTAAATGTCATTTTCAAAAGAAATAAATATTCTCTATCATTGATAGATGAGATCATTGATAAAATAGTGAGTTGCAAGCATCTGACTAGATTAAACATCATATCAGCGTTTAACAAACTTCGAATGCATCTCAATAATGAGAATTACATCATATTTATCACTGCTTTAGAAGCATATAAATACAAGATGCTATCATTTGAACTGACTAATGAATTGATCTTCTTTCAGCAATATATGAATGACGTTCTATGAGACTTTCTGAACGACTTTTGTCAAGTCTATCTAGATGACATTCTCATCTATAGCAAAATGAGAAAGAAACATAGAGATCACGTCAAACTAGTATTGAGTCGACTACGTGAAGCTGAACTGCAGATGAATATTTGAAAGTGCGAATTCAATGTAAAAGAGACTGTCTTTCTAGAAGTCATCGTATCAGAACTAGATCTTCGTATGAACTTTAGTAAAGTGACAGTCATAGTCAGCTGAATCACTTCAATCAATCTAAAAGAAATTTCGAGCTTCATGAGATTTGTTAACTTCTATCGTCGTTTCATTAAAAACTTCTCGAAGCTAGTCAAATCATTCATTCAGCTGACTAGAAAGAACACGTCTTTTGTTTGAAACAAGATCTGTGTTCAAGTCTTTGACAATCTAAAGAGACAAGTCAGCTTGACTTCAGTACTTCGTCACTTCAATCTCAAACGACAAGCTATTCTGAAGATCAATGCTTTGAACTATGTAAAAGATGAAATACTATCTCAGTATGATGATGAGAGAGTTCTTCATTCGATGATCTTCTACAGCAAAAGTATAATTCTCGCTGAAATCAATTATCACATCTATGACAAGAAATTGCTAGTCATTATTCGATGCTTCGAACACTGATGACTTGAGCTGAAATGCACTGAACTACTCATTCAGATGTTCATCGATCATCAGACTTTGAAGATCTTCATGAAAAACAAACAGTTAAGTCGACGACAAGTCAACTATCTGAACATTCTATCGAAGTTCAACTTTCAGATCATCTTTAGATCAGGCAAAATGAACACTAAAGTCGATGCTCTAATCAGAATGCTTCTAGCGAACATCTCTGAATCAGCTCAGCGTCTTGAAGATTATTTTCAGACTATTCTGATTCTTGATAGAGTCGATGTTCTATCTATTGAATCAGAAGCAAATCTCTATCAACGAGTATAAATGATCAATCAAACAAATGAGTTCTGCAGCGAATATAGACAAGCTATGAATGAAAACAAGCTCAAATTTCATATCACTAAACTGAAGAATCACAAAATCATTGACGACGTTCTATTTAGAAAAGATTTACTGTGAGTTTCTGAGAACATGCACACGAAATTACTACAAGAATTGCATGATCAATCTTCAATCTCTCACTTCGACAATAGACGAATCATTGATCTAGTTCAGCGTTTCTACTATTGATCAGATCATCAAGCTACTATTCAATGATACATTTGAAACTGTCATGCTTGTCAGCGAAGCAAAGTTTCTAGAGATAGCATCAATGAACTTCATCATTCTCTCTCGATTTCACAGAAATGCTGAAAAAATATAGCTATGAACTTCATTACTGAACTATCTCTGTCAGAAGACTATAACGTCATTTGCACAATCATATGTCATCTCATCAAAGAACGTCACTATGTTTTCTGTCATTGAGAAGACGATGACATCTCAGTTGAAGAAATGATTTGAATCATGTTATGAAACGTTTATCGACTTCATGATCTACTCAGTTCTATTGTTTCGAACAGTGACTTTCAATTCATATCAACTATGTGAAAAAGTCTTTGCAAGCGACTAAGAATCACAGCTAGTCTATTCACAGTCTATCATTCTGAGATCAACGATCAATCGAAACAAGTCAATCAAGACGTCGAACGCGAACTTAGAATCTACTGCAATTACATGCAGAACGACTGAGTCAAATGAATATCTATAATGAAATTCAGCGACAATTTTAATATCTTCTCGATCACTTCAATGATTCTCTTCTACTTCAATAAAGAATTTCATTCTCGAATGAGTTTCAATTCAGATATGACTAACTACAAAACAACTTGTGAACGACTTGAAGCTAGAAAAGCAGATGATATTGTCATTTGAATGAAAGAGCTACTGAATTTCGATCATCAACAATTGAAAAAGATGAAGCTGATCATTGAAGTTCAGATCAATAAACATAGACGAAACGTCATCTATGAAGTAGATGACTGAGTTTGACTATTTTTCAGAAACGTCAAGACAACGAGACTTTGCAAGAATTTGAAAGACAAACAGCTAGATCTTTATCAAATCACTGTTAAAGTGAGTATCTTCTATCATTTTCATCTATCAGTCAGCATGAAGCATCTGCATTCGATGTTCAGCTCGAAGCTACTGCAATCATATTTAGAAGATCTTCTATCAGAACAGCATTCAGAATCACTCAGATCAATCACTATCAAAGACGATGAACATTGAGAGATAGACAATATATTGAACTTCAGACGCTATCGAGATCGAGTACAGTATAAAGTCAAATGAATAAATCTAGATAGAAACAACGAATGATACTATGTCGATAAAGAAAAATTCGATGACTCAGAGAAAGTTTTGAATGAATTTCATAAGCTATATTCAAACAAATCGCGCTAAATATCGAAATAACTATCAACAAAAGCGAACAAATGAACTACATTCATGCAAACATAAATTTTTGAAGAGAGAGATAATGTTACGAGCATATCAAGACTGAACAAGACTGAAGCTCTAATCAATTTGCAGTGAACACTAGCGAGTTCTCTGCGTAATGATTAGAGCTAATCAGCGAGCTAGTCAGGTTTGACTCAGATATGACTCAGATATGACTCAAATATGACTCAACATTCTTTTTCTTTTATCAACATCTTGTTCATCTACATCACATTCTTCTCATGTCACAAACACATTTCTTTCAAGTCTAGCGCAGTCTTTGAACATTACATAAATAGAAGCTTTTGTATCAATCTTCTTCTGTATTCTTAATATTCAGTTATAGCTATTTCTAAAGATCAAGCACTATCAATTCTGATCTTCATTGATTGTATCATTTAGACACGATTCTGACAGAAAGCTTCTAGAAATCATGAGCGCAATGACAGCAATCATTCAAATGATACTCTTGATAAGCATACTGAATCAATTTCAAACTGTGACGTCATTAAAGAATCAGATGAAAGAGAAAGAAAGTAAAAAAGAAACAAGCTCATAAAGTTCTTGCATTGAAAACAGTTACAGTATAAAGCGCAGAGAAAAGCGATAGTAGATATGAAAAAAGCGCTACTTTAGCGCAACGCTCGCTACATTATATAGAATCTTACATAAATTCATAATGAGTGTTGAATTGAGTAAGAATCAAAAAAAAATTTTATATCACTCAATCTTTTGATCATGATTAACTTCAAAGCTTTGCTCATGATATTAAACAAAGCAATGAGTCAATACATTTTTGAATTAATATAGTTGTTTTTCTTCAATTTATATAGTATTATTGTCTGAGTCTTTTTAAACTGCTTCAAATAATACTTATATATTACATATACATTGAATAAACTCATCAGTATTGAGATCAGTTCTGCAAGACTTACTTAAAGTACTTTGTTTGAAATATCTGAAGTGTTTGATGCTTTGTCTGCTTTTACTCATTTAATTGTTTGCTTCACTTCATCTTTTATGATGCGTGAATTGAATGAGACTGTCAGAAATATGAATGACTTTGCGATGTTATTAACATTTATTTAAGAAGATGAGAAAAAGAACTTTTCTTGCAATATCTTAATTTTTTTCTTGAACATCATTATCATATGATCAATGTTGCTTCACTTCAGTGATGAAAACTGAGAAAGCTTTTTAGATAGCTGACTTTCAATTCTAGCTCATTTTACAAAGCATCATATCAATTTGAATGCTTTACTCAACTCATGCATTTGTGATCTGAAGTGTGTGCATTTCATTTGTCATATGATTTTGTTTTTATGATTGTTGTGCTTCAAATATTCATTTCATACTTTTAATATATCTTGCATTTTTCATATGATTTGTAATCATTTTGATTTCATTACTACTTTGAAGCAGCTTTGATTTCAAAAGTCTCTTATTCAATTTAATGATTTTGTTAAAAAAGTAAATTTCTTGATGATTTTCTGTAACACTTTAATAATTTTACATACTTTGTCATTCATCATAATCTTGTTGTCTAAAAAGCAATTCAAAGATAGATGTATTTACAGATAAGCACTTAATGCTTCTGTATTCATTTTCTTTCAAAGTCATTAAGTCAAGAATTGCACTGAGATTGTTTATAAACATAACTTTGTGATGATTGAAAGATGATTTAATCTCTGATGCAAATTGATTCATATTTTGCACTTGCATGTCATGAACTGTATTTTCTTGCTATTAGAGATTAAATCAATCATCGTAAATTGATTATAAGCTTCATAAGTAATAATGTTTAATTTCAGCAATAATTTCAATCTTGTGTTTATAATGATGTTTAGTAGAGTATTGATCATCATATGATGAGTGAAGCATCTTTGTTTTTCTCAATGAGAATGATGTAGATTGAAATTTTCTATGATCAGTTGTTTGCAATCATTCTTGAATAATTCATTCAAATGAAAAATGATTAAAGATTTCTTTATGAATGTAGTAAATAATGAGCATGAATTGTAAATGTTTAAAAGTCTTAACATCTGCATTTCATTATTTACGTTGTGAGTTAATATTTTGATTAAGCAAATGTCTGACTCAGCTGTTTCTACTATTCATTAATTGAATCTTAAATATTTATTAATGTATATGCATGTTCTTGATTGAGACGACGAGTTTTTCACTAGATGAAAGAAGTTATGTGTTAAGCTAAATAATTGTAAATCATTATTATTGTGATCTTGCTTCTGTATAATTACTATGTTGAATTCATGAATTTCTTTATT
>JAABUH010003063.1_pt1 | contig 14967 bp, 18 predicted proteins | sample 5559121 | NCBI WGS metagenome assembly JAABUH01 (sample SAMN10711871, study PRJNA513364) | rock metagenome | isolation source: Antarctica rocks | place: Antarctica: Victoria Land, Battleship Promontory nord | collected 2015-12-28
CCGTCGCCGTGTCACCCCTCGCAGCCGCACTCTCACCTCTGATACTCGGCCCCGCCTTGCCCTTCTCCTCGCCCTCGTCTCCCTGCTATCTTAATTCCTGACGTTATTTCCGTGGCGTTGTACTTAGAGCACCCTTTTTCGTACCTGAAACTGGCTATGCACTGCTGTCTCCCTCCCTTCGTCGCAGCTGTACATGGCCATGTAGAAAGCCCCACTGATGGCCAGCTAATGGTCCCCATTCGTGGAGAACCTGCCGACGGTTCCCCAAGCCCCGCCCACGCGAAGGCCGTGCCGAGACAGGGAGAACTTGTTCTTCAGGGAGCAGGAACTGGCCCATCTGCCCTCTAACGAGCAGGCGCACGATGGCCACCAGTGGCGACTTTTGTGTGGCCACTGACACAGCATGACTCTATCGTGGATGGCTCATTTAATGTGCGGCTTTTGCTGGATGGCTCATTTATTGTGCGGTTTCTGCTCAATGATCGTGCGGTTTTTTGCCTGCCTCAGCTGTGCTTTTGGCTCAGCGATTGATATTGGTGGCGAAGTGGCGCACCCCGCCGCTTATGCGCCGCGCGACCCGATAGAGGCGATAAGCGACACTGAGACACGGGGGCGATGGGCGCCTATTCGGCACTCTCCAACCCTTCCCCGACTTCGCCACCAATATCAGCGAATGTGATGTCTTACAGCTGTAGCCCGAGCAGCCCCGCCGCCTCCGTCGTCGTGTCGTACCCCTCTAGCGCCATCCTGTGCCCCCCTTACTCGCCACCCCTGAGGTTCGTGTGACGACGCGTATCGCCGAAGACAACGTCCATCTTTGCCCTTGCAAATAAAACGCTAGAGTTGTATAATAAAGATGTGGGGAGCGTAGGGCTTCCACGGACGGTGAAGCAGTGAAGGAGCGTCACGACATGACACGGCAGGAGAAACGACGACAGAGCAAGGCCACCGCCCACGCGGCCACCATCCGCCGCACCGGCCCGTACACCTTCGAGATCGGCAGCCGCACCCGCCCCGGCCACACCCACACCATCAACGTGCTGCGCCTTGAATGCAGTTGCGAAGCCGGCCAAAAGGGTATGCGCTGCTGGGCGCTCGCCCTCGCCCTCATGATCGAGCAGGGCTACCGCGCCATCACCCCCAAGCGCACCCGCACGACACCGCCCCCTGCACTCACCCGGCCCGGCGGCGCTGCGGCCCTGCGCGAAGCCTTTGGAGCCTAGACGCCCCACATAAACAAAGTGGGCGGGGAGTGAAGGCCCCCGCCCACTATCAACCGACCCACGGAAAGGATAGACCGAGATGACCACCCACGCCATTCCCGCCACCCACCTCGCGGCCAGCATCCCCAGTATACCGCCCTGTCCCCGCCCCGCCAGCGCGCTCGACGACGGCGACGTGTCCGTGACCACCACCTTCCGCCCCTGCTCCTCCATCGGCTCCACTGAGGTTGTCACCTCCCTGGACGCCCTCGACGATGCCGCCCTACTTGCCCTCCTCGACGTGACGATCTCCCGCCTGACCGCCTACCGCGCCGCCTACCAGCAGGCCATGACCGAGGACGCCGCCCCCGCCCCCGCGCCTGTCCTGCCGCGCCCCCTGCCCGTCCCCTGGCACGCCTGGTAGCGACCCCCGAGGGCTGGCATCCCCGCCAGCCCTCCCCCCCTGAGTCAATGGAGGTACACGCCATGACCGCCCTGATGCTGGGCCAGATCGTCGCCACCCCCGGCGCCCTCGCCGCTCTCGCCGCCGCCGCCATAGCCCCCTCGGCCCTCCTCCGCCGCCACGCCGGCGGCGATTGGGGCGACCTCGACCCCCACGACCGCGCCGCCAACGCCCTGGCCCTGCACGACGGCTCCCGCCTTCTGAGCGCCTACCACATCGCTGCGGGCGTCACCATCTGGATCATCACCGAGGCCGCCGACGAGCACGGCTATCGCCCCGCCACCACCCTGCTCCTGCCCTCTGAGTATTAGGTCTAACCAGCAGGCCGGCCACCACCCACGGTGGCCGGCCCCCTGAGAGGAGCGCACACGATGACACGTATCGGCTACACACTGCACGGGCATCCCTTCTACCTACCCTGCGTCGAGGGCGAGTATGACCACGCCCCCAACGGCAGACGCGACATGCTCTACACGTACGACGGCCAGCCCGTCGAGATCGACGTGACGCCCATCCAGGCCGGCGACCCCGCCGACGGCGCCCCGTGCGCTGGCTGCGGCCAGCCCCTCACTGTTCCCCCCGAGGCGGCCATCGTCTGGACCTGCCCCGCGTGCGGCAGTGCCGACCTATGCGTCTTCTACAGCGAGCGCCGCGTTTGCCGCGTCACCACGCTCAACGACACCGGCGACGGGGCCGACGCCGCGCCCTGGCCGTCCTACGCCGGCGACGAGTTCGTGGACATCGACCCCGCCACGTTCGCCGTCGCCTGCGACGCCTGCACCACCCACGACATCACGCCGCGCAAAGGAGGACAGACCAGTGACCTGGGCCATCGTCAAGCCGCATAGCGCCTGGCTCGCGCAAGCCATGGACGCCTGGGCGGCCGTGGAGCCGCACGCCCCCAGGGCGCGCAGCGACGCGACCTCGCCGCCATCGACAGGGACAATTTTGCCTTGCTGATCGAGGCCCTGGCGGCACTCACACCGGGCCAGGTCAGCCAGGAGCTACAGGACCTCGCCGGCCTGCGCCCCGTCGGCGAGGTCGTGGGGATGCCCGACCGGAACGACGCGCGCCTAGGCGCCTATGACGACGACGTAGAGGACTGGTAGGAGGGACACCCGCGATGGACACCGTTGACATAACATCGACGCCCGAGGCGTGCCGCCAGATCGCCCGCCTGTTCCGCGCGCAGAAGGCGGACGCCGCGGCGCTGGCCAGCCGCGCCGCGCGCGCCCTGGACGCCCTCGACGCTATCGACGACGACGCCCTGGCCCCCTGGGGCCGCGCCCTCCTCGCCGCCGCCTTCGCGGCCCTGCACGCCGCCGAGCGCGCGCGCGTCCGCCACATGGACGAGGGCTTGGAGGCGGTAGGCCCCTACGCTAACGCCACCGACGGGGAGGGCTCCGACGATGCAGCCTGACGCCCTGACTGTGGGCCAGCGCGCGGCCCTCCGGCGCCTGCAACGCGCGCAGCTCGCCGAGGGCCGCCGCATCCGCCAGGCCGTAGCCGTCGGCTACACGCTGACGCCGGCGCAGCTCACCTCCCCCTGTCGGGTCGCCGACCTCGCCGAGGCCCGTCAGGTCGCGATGTGGCTCATGCGCACGCGGCTGACGTGGCCCCTGCCCACCCGTGACCGAGCCTTCCCCTGCGACCGCATCGGCCGCGTGCTCGGCGGCCGGGATCATTCGACGGTGCTCCACGGCGTCGCCGTGATCGCGGCGCGCCTGGCCAGCGGCCGAGAGGAGGACGCCTCTCTGCGCCACACGGTCAGCGCCCTCGCCGCGACGCTCGACGCCACCTATGAGGCCGCGGGATTGCCCGACCAGCGGGCCGCCTAGATAGAGTAAGGGGATGAAGCAGGAGAGGGTGACAGATCGCCGGGGCGAGGGCACGCGCACCCCCGCCCCTCCCGTATCGTAGAGACAGACCACAAAAGCGAGGAGGACACGACGACATGGACACCACGCGACACGAGCTCCTGACGATCCTGGGCCAGGTCATGGCCGAGGCTGTCGAGCTACACGAGCGGCAGGAAACAGCGGGGCTCGACCCCCTGCAGCGCGCGGGGCAGCTCCTTCCGCTGTTGGAGCGGGCCGCCGACAAAATCTAGGACTGGGCGCGGCCCCAGGGCACACCGCGGGACAACGCATAGGGGGATACATGGTCATCTTCACACAGGGCGTGGCCTGGGTGGACGGCCACACAATAGCCCCCTACGGGGAAGCGATGCTCTTAGGGGGCGGTCGCTAGGTCGGCGCCCTCGTCCCATCGCGGACCGATGATGGAGAGATAGGCAACGCATGTGTTACATTGGCGTGACGGGAGGATTATGCATGCCCATCATGCCAGACCTATTAACGACAAAAGAGGCGGCCGACGAACTGGGCCTGAGCACATCGGGCCTGCGTGCCGCCATTTTCCGCGGGGTCTTGAGCGTCGTGCCGATCGATGCGCGGACAAATGGAGTTTTGCGCAGCGAGATCGAGCGCTACCGTCGCGAGAACCTGGGCCAACGCGGGCACCGACGCGGACGGGGGACTGCTCATCGTGTCGGCTCGCCCTCGACACCGACGGGCGAAGCCGACACGACCTGGGAGCAAGAGGCGGGCGAGGATTGACGCCGTGGCGCATCCCGAGTGCGTGCTGCCCGCGCTGCATCGGTAAGGTACAGGTAGCTAGCTTGGCGTCCATACGCCCGGCGTGTGATCGCTCACTGACCACTGACAAGGACGCCGAGACGCTATGACCGCGTGGTGAGGCCGACGTGCCTCTAGGAATCGTCGTCTACGCCGGCTGCCAGAATGAGTTGCGCAAGCTGTACGACGACCAGAGGCGATAGAAACGAGGAGTCCATACTTATGGGTAGAGTTGATGTACATAAAGCTGCGTACGCGAAAGGGAAATACGCGTGAGCCACATCATAGCTGTGGTCAATCAGAAAGGTGGTGTCGGCAAAACCACAACCACCTTTGCCCTCGGGACGGCCCTGGCCAGCCGCGGGCTCTCCGTGTTACTCGTCGACTTCGACCCACAGGCGAGCCTGACGGCGGCCACTGGCTTCGAGCCCGACGATATCGACCGCACCGTCTACACACTCATGGACGACTACCTGCAGACGCTCACTCCCCCGGACCTGACGACAACGCGCCTGGAGGTGATTCCGGGCGTGGATCTGCTGCCGGCGAACATCGACCTGGCCGCAGCCGAGTTCGAGCTCGTCACAGCCTCGCGCCGCGAATATGTGTTGCAGCAAATACTCGCCGCCGCCGCCTACGACGTCGTCCTGATCGACTGCCCTCCCTCTTTGGGTATTCTCACGATCAACGCCCTGACGGCTGCGGGGTCGGTTTTGGTACCTGTCGTCCCGGCGTACCTCTCGGTGCGCGGCCTCAACGCGTTGATGCGCTCCATCGAGCGGACGCGCCGGGCTGGCCTCAACCTCGACCTGCGCATCGACGGCGTCTTGCTTACCATCGTCAAGGGGCGCGAGGCGCACGCGCGGCGGGCGATAGAGACCGTCCACGCCCACCTCGGCGCCGACGTGCCGCTCCTCGGAACGATCAAGCGATCAGCGAAAGTGGACGACGCAGCGGAGCATGGCGTCCCCCTCACGCGCTACGCCGCCACGCGCGAGGTCGCCGAGGCGTACCAGGCCGTGGCCGATGCACTGCTGACTCGCTGGGGGCTGTCACAGCCTGTGACAGAGACCGGCGAGCGGCAGGCGGTGCCCGTCGGCGCGGGGGTGTCCCATGAGTAGCGCGCGCCGGCAGCCAGGCGAGGGCCTGGCTGCGATCTTCCGCCGTCAAGAGCCCGAGGGCGTCGCCGAGCTGACCACGGCGCGCACCATCAACGTGGGCCTGATCGACCCCAACCCTTTCCAGCCCCGCGCGGAGTTCGATGAGGATGCGTTGGCCGAGCTCGCCTCCTCGTTGCGCACGCACGGCGTCCTGCAAGCCGTGCTGGTGCGGCCGTCGCCGGCGACACCGGGACGCTACGAGTTGGTGCTGGGCGAGCGGCGCTGGCGAGCGGCGCAACGGACTGGCCTGCGCGCGATCCCGGCTATCGTCCGCCCCACGACCGACACCGAGATGGCCGACCTGGCGTTGCAGGAGAACGTCCAGCGCCGCGACCTCAACGCCGTCGAGGAAGGCTGGGCCTACAAGCGCCTGATGGAGCGCGAGGGCCTATCGCTGCGCGATGCCGCCGAGTGGGTCCACCGCAGCCACGAGCATGTCGCCCGCCGCCTGCGCATCGTCGCCGACCCCCAGCTGGAGGAGGCTGTGCGCACCGGTGGCTTGGGCGCGACCGTCGCCGCCGAACTGGGCCGCGACGAGAACGCGGCGCTGCGCCCTCTCGCCCTCCAACGGGTCGCGCGTGGAGAGCAGGTCACGATGCCCGACGTCGAGGCGCTGTCACAGGCTGTGACACCTCGCCCCGCTCCTGAGTCCGTCGCACCGTCCCCCGCGCTGTCACAGGTTGTACCGCCAGGGCCGGCCTTATCGGCCCTCAATGGGGAGGCGCGGGACGGCGGGGCGCGCCCCTCGTCGGCCGCGTCGGCCGTGTCACAACCTGTGACACCCGAAGCTCCGCCGCTTGCTGCCCCATCCGAGGCCGCGTTAGAGCCGTTCCCTGCGTGGCCAGATCGGCCATCGCCGCAAACCGCCGCGCTGTCACAGCCTGTGACAGCGCCGGCGGCCCTCGCCCCCCGTCATGTCCGCCTGCGCGACCTCCGCATCATCCAACTCTACACCGGCCGCGACGGCGAGCCGCGCCAACTCGACGCCGCCGACAGGGCCACCGTGCTTCGCATTATGCGCGCCGACCTCGCCTGGCTCGAGAACAGCGACTGGCAGGCGCCGCACGACTGATGGACATGGCTACTCCACACAAACACGACATAACGGGCGATGGCACCGTGCCGGCGCACGTCGGCCTAACGACGGATCACATCACGGCTGACGCCGCCGGCCTGCTCGCCACGGCGCTGCACGCCGCCGGCGTCGCGGTCGAGCGCCACGCCTTCCTGCCCGTGCGCGGAGAGGAGCAGCACCCCTCGGGCGTGCTCCTGCTGGGCACGTCTGGCCCGCCCGTGCCCCTGGCCCGGCTTGTCGCCCCCGCGACCGCCCCGGCCGGCGTCGCCCCGGCCCTCGCTGCCGCGCTCGTGAGGGGGGGTGGGGAGCATGCGGCGCCGGCCACGCTCCAACTCAAGGCGGACGGCGTGTTTGTCTCTATCAGGGGCCACGATCTATTCGACATAACGCAGGCGCTCGACGCGCTCCCGGCCCAGCTCGCGCGCCTGGACACGCGTCGCGAGGAACGTCGGCTCGTGTACGCCGAGGGCGCCTGGCACATCGACCCCTAGCGAGAGGACACACCATGGACCACGACAGACCAACCGCGAGAGGGCCGGACGAGTCGGCAGCACCAGCCGCACCAGAACCAGCCACACGACCACGCGCCACGCGTCCGCTGAGCCCGGAGGCGCAGGCGCTGGCCACGGAGATCGCTGCCGCGCTCGACGAGACCGCGCCCGACCCGGTGGGGCAGATCGCCCGTGCCGTAGACCGGCTTGGCCCCGAGCGGGCGCGTGTGTTCCTCGCCCAGGTCCAGGAGATCGAGGCGGGGGGCGGTCAGATGCTGCCCGACGGCAGCCGGCGTCGAACGCCGGGGGGCCTGTTCTTCCTCCTGCTGCGTCGCAGCGCGGACGTGAGCTGGCGCGATAAGGTCTTCATCTTTCCCCACCTCTTCCAGGACAAGAAGGCGCGGGCCGAGGCCGGGGAGGGGGAGAGCGCCGGGGCCGCACCAGCGCCCGTCGCCTGGACCGACGACACCTACCGCGCGCTCGCGCAGCAGCTACAGCACAACAGAGGAAGGGCGACCACCGTGAAAATCACCGTCATTGGCCGACCCGGCACGGCTGTCGATCAGGGCCAGGCCGTCGTCATCGCGCTTGTGAGCGAGAAGGTGCCCTCCCTGGCCAAGGGGCTGCCGGAGCCGCCCGCCAGCACGCGCTACACCGTGTTCGTCGCGCGCAAGCCGTGGCCAAAGGTGGCCGAGGCCTTGGCCGCCGACCCCGCGGACGCGGCCATCATTGAGGGCTACGCCGCCCTCGATCCGCGCGTGGACGGCATCGCCGTCTACGCCACCAACGCCACCACCAAGCGTTTGCAAGCCGCCAAGCGCGCCGCGACGCGGGCAACAACACCTTGAGAGCCCCAGGCGCACAGTTCTCGCACTGGCTGTACGCTCACATCATGTCGCGGTACGAGAGGAGAACGATCCGCATGGCGAAGGACAACATGTACGGCTATCATCCGTCCTCGGACCTGGCCGACGCCACGGCGCTCGCGCCGGCCGACGTGGCGGCCGCGTTCGCCAAGGTCCACACCGCGCGGCTCACACTGCGGCGCCTCCGGCCCAGGGATGGGGCCGCCGTGTTCGCAGTTCACAGCGATCCGACGACCAATCGGGATACGTCCGCGGGATCCGACCCGGATCGGGCGGCTAGCAACGCCAGGTTGCGCTCCTGGTTGCGCCGGTGGGAAACGGACGGCTACAGTATCTGGGTGGTGACGCGTCTGCGAGCGAGGCGGGTCGAGGAGATCCTCGGGTTCGGTGGGGTGACCCGCCTCCTCTGGCGCGACCGCGAGGTCCTTACTCTGTATTACCGATTCGTGCCTCGCGCGTGGGACGCAGGACTATGCGACTGAGGTGGCACAGACGGCTGTGGAACTGGCGCGTGCGTATCTGCCACACCTGCCGATCATCGCCCGCACGCGGCCCGACAACATCGCCGCGCAACAGACCGCCGAGCGGGCCGGGTTGCGGCGGCATCCTGGTCTGGACACAGCGCACATCGTGTTCACGCTCGGGTGGACACCCACCATCGAACCGGCGGAACGGGCATAATACATCCTTTGCCGGCATGCGGCTCCGGGGACGCACACTACAAGGCGCGCGGGAACAATAACACACGACAGAACAACCGACACCCCCCTAATTCGCATGTGGTTGTCAGTACCGGAGCTAGCAGCGACAGGGCAGCGTCACCCGCTGCCGCGCCTGCGGTGAGTGTGGTCGTGACAGTGTGTCCCTATGGCCCCACAGGGTCGGCCCTCGCGCCACGCGGTCGCCCACGCGGTCGCCACCAGCCTCCGTATCCAGGCTGGTTAGAGGCGTCGTTCGTCAAGCACATACAGGGGCGACGGGATCGCGTGCAGGCGTGGGGTCGGCACCGGGAGGAAGGGAAGCCAGCGACGGAGTGGGCGCAGCAGCCAAGCCCATGGGTCGGGGGCACGCTCGACCCCTCCGACGCTCACGACAAGCACATGGCCCGTGCGCTCGTCCACCACCAGCGCGTCGGCGTCGATACCCAGGGACAGCCGCCACAGCACCCGGCCACTGTGCGCGTCGAGCACGACGAAGCCAGCGGTGGTGGCCGCGACGACCTGGTGTCGCCGCGCGTCGAGCGCCACGAGCGGCGCGGGTCCCACGGGGACGCTGCCGACGTAGCCGCCGCGGCGCGTGCCCCACACCTGCCCCCCGTCGCCCGCGACGAAAGTGCGCGCGCCCCAGGTCCATCGCGAGTTGGCCGGGGAGATCCCCGACGCCTACGGTTTCGGTGCGTAGGACCGCGCCGGTGTGCGCGTCGAGCGTCGTCAGCGTCCAGTCCGCCGTGCTAGCGACGAAGAGACGCCCCGTCCGCGCGTCCACAGTGATGGCGTCAGGCCGACGGCCGACGTGTAGGATGCGCTGGACGCGGCCGCCGCGCGCGTCCAGCGCATACACCGCGTCGTCCACCAGATTGGGGACAAAGACCAATCCCGCGCGCTCGTCGACGGCCGGCGGCGGCCCCCCATCTCTTGCGTGTAGGGAGTTCCTGCCCGCGTCGCGTAGACGCGCACACCGGTGCGCGTATCGAAAGGCCTGGACGAGGCCCGCGTTGACGATGAGCAGCCGACCCTGGCGACGCGCCAACGCCACGTCCACCTCCCTGCTGGCATCGAGCCGGAGCGGCACTGTGGCCAGGATCGGCGACATGCCCTGACGCATGAGGGCGCGCGTCAGCGTCAGGCCGCTCATGAGGACGAGGACGAGGATGGGGAGCAGCGTCCCGCGTTGGGATCGGTTCACCCGTCCGCTCTCCTGTCCGCCGCGCCCATCACCACGGCAGGACCCGTCCGGCTGAGATGGCGTATCGGTGTCAGTGATGCTAGGCGTCCTCTTTGGTCCACCAGGGGTCTCCGACAGATCTCGCGCATGGATCGGGCCACCTCACGCGAGCGGCGTGGGCGGGCGCGCCAGGCGCGGGAGTGAACGCGACGGGACGCGGGGGTGGAGACCTCCTCTCCCTGCCCTTAACACGCCTTTACTGCGTTTCCTGCTAAAGTATCAGCACGAGCACGATGATCGTACGGGGGATCGGCGCCATGACTTCTCTCCATTGTTGGCAACGCCGTGTCCGCTACGGACGACGGGTGGCCGTCGTCCTCGCACTCGTCCTTGAGGTGTCCATCAGCGCCGCAGGCGCCACAGGCGCGCGGGCTGCGGATAGGGACGCGGCCCCGACGCATGGGACTACCCCAGCGGTCACCTCGCGCGTCGCCGCGCCGACGCTCGCTGGCCGTGTCGTCACATTCTCGTTGAGCGGCATCGAGCCAGATTTCGACCCCATCGACCGCGTCATCATCGCGGCGCGGCTGCACGATCCGCACCCCGTCGCGTCCGCGCTCCCCGACATGACGCTGGTGCTCTCGACCTATCTTGAGAACTTCCAACCGAAGACAACGCCCCTCCTCCCGGACGTGCTCCGGCCGGATCGAACCGCGACCGCACTTGGCGGTTTTATACAGGGCAAAGCCGCCCTCGTCGACGGAGCCGGCCGCGTTCGCTATCGCGGCAGTATCCTGGCCGAGGTGTTCCTCGACAACACGGTACATGCGATCGTCGACCTGGACCCGCAGGGTCTGCCGACGGCGGCGCCGCTGCGCTTGATGGGCGTTTTCACGCTACATCAGGACTTGACGCTGGCCGGCGCGTTGCGCCCGACGCGCGCGATCGCGCCGGCCGAGGCGGCGGCGCTGCGCGTGGCCCACCCCGGTCCCGTCTCCTGGCAGGCCGTCGTGGCCGGCATGCGGGTGCGCTTCCCACAGATGGTGGGGACGGGCGGTGGGGCGCCTAGCGGTGCGCTGGCGCAGTCCAGACCGGCGACCACAGTCGCGCTCGCGCGTGGACCGCTGGCGCGGCCGCGACGACAAAGCGGACCGGCCTCGGCGCGCACGCGGCCGTCGCCAACGCCCGCCCAAGCGGCCCCGACCGTGGCGATCGTCACCCTGTTCATGGCGCTCAGCGTCGCGGCGACCTGGCGCGCGCGGCGCGGGAAGCGGCGCTCGGGGGCAGCGACCGCGACATGAGTGCGACAGGAAAGAGCGACGTGACGCACAGGGTCTAACGTCCCGACTCCTCGATCCCCGTGAGCCCGTTCGATGCCGCCTGTCGAGGCTTATTTAACATGCTTTTAACGCCTGTTTAACACCAGACCGATGCAACGTGTGTTACCTTCAAGCAGGAGGCCCGCGCCAAGCGCGGGTCGTGAGGAGGCGTGACGCCGGCTGTCGCTCTTCTCTTTGGGCAGCGCGCCTCACGAGACGCGCGCCGGATAGCCCGGATAGCAGGGTTGGCTACGCCAGACCATAGACCGTACAGTGAAAGGACCGAAGGCTATGCGTATATCGCGACGCTTCCCACGTTCCGCTGGGCTGGCCGCCGCCCTGCTCCTCATGAGCGCCGGCGCGGCCCTACCGGGCCTGCATCCGAGCACGGCGCACGCGGCCACCGGCTCCGGCGCGCCCCTGGCGACGCGGGGGCAGGCCGAGAGCCATCAACAGCGCCTGCGCGACACTATCAGCGCCCTGCGCGGCAAGGTCAAGTACGTCTTCGTGCTCTATCAGGAGAACCGCTCCTTCGACTCGTACTTCGCGACCTTCCCCGGCGCCAATGGCATCTACTCTAAGCCTGCGTCCCAGACCCCCGGCTACTACCAGGCTATCACCAACACGGACGGCACGACCTCGACGATCCAACCCTTCCGCATCGGCCCCTCCTACTACGCCGCCGACACCGATGACCCCGACCACTCGCACGCCAGCACTGATCTGAAGATGGATGTCGTGGGCGGCGTCCCTTTGATGGACAAGTTCGCCCAGACGGAGGAGCGTCGGTTCTCCCCCACCGGCGCCCCCTCGCTCCTCGCCAAGCAGTACGGCGAGTTGACCATGGCTCACGAAGACTGCGACACGGTCCCGCTGCTCTGGAACTACGCCAAGAACTTCACCCTGATGGACAACATCTACGAGCAAATGACCGGCCCCTCGACGCCGGGCAACCTGTCCATCCTGGGTGCGCAAGCAGGCCAGACGCAGCAGGTCTTACACCCGGCACAGGGATACGGCGGCACGGCCAACGGGAACGGGGGGCCGGGCCTACCGGTGCTCAACGACACCTGCCCGCTCTGGGGTTCGCGCACCGACCCCTACTCGGCCACGACCGGCACGCCGTACAACAGCGTCACGGAGTGCCACAACACAGGGTCCAGCCCGACCGGCGGCCCCAACCCGACGACCAGTAGCTTCCAGACGAACCTGACCTACGCCGCCTTGCCGGTCAGCTTCGAGGGGCCGAACGCGCTCACGACGTTCACGAACAACAACGACCTTGGCGGCGGGAGCGACATCGCCGACCTCACCAACAGCGTCGTCTCGGGCACCGCCACCGTCTCCGATACCGGCGCGGTGGCCGCGACCGACAGCCAGGTCGTGCCGTGGGGCTGGTACGAGGAAGGCTACGGCGCCAACGACCCGGCCACCGCGAACGGCGGTAACGCTCCCTACGCCTCGTACATCGTGCATCACAACGGGCCGCAGTACTTCGGCTACATCATGAACAACCCGATCGAGCATCGCCACCTGCATAGCCTCACCGACTTCTTCGGCGACGTGCAGGGCGACAAGCTCCCCACGGCGGGCGGCGCCTACTACGTCAAGGGCGGCTATCAGAACATCCAGGGGCTCAAGCCGACCGACCCCGACCCGACCGTGCAGAAGAACTTTATCGGCGACGATGACCACCCGGCCTACTCGGACGCGCAGATCAGCGAGGCGCTGGTCGCGCGCGAGGTCGACGCCATCGCACGCAGCCCCTACTGGAGCCAGAGCGCGATCATCATCACGTACGACGACTCCGAGGGCGACTACGATCACGCGCAGCCTCCCATCCAGAACAATGGGCCGGCGAGCACGAGCTTTATCGCCGACGGCCCGCGCGTCCCGTTCATCCTAATCTCGCCCTACAGCAAGCAGGGCGTTGTGAGCACACCGGGCGACCACGGCTCGGTGGTCAAGTTCATCGATGCGGTCTTCGGCCTCACGCCACTGGCCACCCTGCCCGCCGAGTACCAAGCGCGCCAGACGGCGCGGACCGTGGGCATTTCGGGCACAGGGAGCGCCACCCAGGCCAACTACGGCCCCGACGACGCCCTGACGCCGGGGATCACCGACTTGGTCGACGCCTTCGACCCGGCCAAGCTTAACGGCAGCGTCGCGCCGCTCCCGGCCACCTTGGCCGAGGTTCCCGCGGGCTTCAACCTCTTCCCCACGCAGGAGGGGCAGGGCTGCCGCGAGGTCGGCATCACGCCGGTCCAGCCGTTAGCGGGCGAGTCTAACGTCGCCCCGACCGACTTCAACCCGCGCCCGAGCACGAACCCAGGAATGTTCGTCCCAGTCGGCGGTGGTGGCGGCAACGCTACGCCGGAACTCGGATCGGGCGAACTGCTCGCCACCAGCCTCGTGCCGGTCGCGCTGCTGCTGCTCTACCAGCGGCGACGGCGCACGCGCCGGGCATCAGACCGGACGAACAGCGCCAGGGTCTAACCCACCCCCTCTTACCTAATGGCCTACAGGATGCGTCGGGGCGGGACGTCGATACGATGTCCCGCCCCGATGTGCTTGCCAGGGTGGCGAGCGTGCTGAGGAGACGTCTGTGACCGTGGTAAGGTATAGTCGCAGCTGTGTTCGGCGCAATGCGTAGGGCGTCATTTCAGACCGACTGTCCTGTTCGCCCAGACGCCAGGCAGGGCGCCGATGTTAGGGCGGCAACGCCCCGTGTCGCCACCTACTCAGCGCAGATGCATGGACGTCCCCGGCTGCGGCGCCAGCACGACCAACGCCCCGGCCGCCAGTAGCGCCGTGAGCCCCCCGAGATAGAACGGCGCGGCCGGGGCGAGGCGATCCCACAGGACCCCCGCGAGCAGGCTGGAGACCAGGGCCATCAGCCCCGTCGTCGCGGCGTACAGGCCCAGCGCCCCGCCCCGCTGCTCCGCCGGCACCAGGTCGGTGATGTAGGCTTTGGTCACGCCGTCGGTCAAGGCGATGTAGAGGCCGTAGAGGGCGAAGAGCAGCCACACGACCAGCGCCCCCGTGGCGAGACCCATGCCCCCGTAGACGAGGGCGAACAGGAGGAACCCGGCGACCAGGATGCCGCGCCGGCCGAGCCGGTCGGACAGGATGCCGACCGGCCAACCCGCCGCCGCATAGACCAGGTTATAGACGGCGTAGGCCAGGACCGCCGCCACGTCGCCCAGGCCGAGGGCGTGCGCGCGGAGGATGAGGAAGGTGTCCGACGAGTTACCGAGCGCGAACAACAGCCCGATGCCGAGGAAGGTGCGATAGGCGCGCGGGGCGTCCCGATAGGTGAAGGCGACAGGCCGGGCGCCGCCCGCGCGGGAGGGGGTGGGGGCGCGGCGGGGCGCCGGCTCGGGCACGCGCCCGATGAGACTCACCCCAATGACGGCCGGGACGGTGGCCAGGAGGAACACCAGCCGAAAGTTTTGCGCCGTCACGGCGAGCAGGCCCACGCCGACGAGCGGGCCGATGACCGCGCCGATGGTATCCGTGCTGCGATGGAAACCGAAGGCCCGGCCGCGCGTCGCGGGGTCGCTCGACGCGGCGATGAGGGCATCGCGGGGGGTGCCGCGCGTGCCCTTGCCCACGCGATCGACGACGCGGGCGAGGAGGACCAGGGGCCAGACGGTCGCCAGGGCCAGCAGCGGCTTGGCGAGGGCGGAGAGGCCGTAGCCGGCGAAGACCCAGCCCCGCCGCCCGCCCCGTCGGTCGGTGACGCGGCCGGAGACCAGCTTGAGCAGGTTGGCGGTGGCCTCGGCAAGCCCCTCGATCAGGCCGACCACCGTGACGGGGGCGCCCAGCACGCCGGTCAGGAAGAGCGGCACGAGCGGATAGATCATCTCGC
>JAABUH010003066.1_pt1 | contig 14962 bp, 23 predicted proteins | sample 5559121 | NCBI WGS metagenome assembly JAABUH01 (sample SAMN10711871, study PRJNA513364) | rock metagenome | isolation source: Antarctica rocks | place: Antarctica: Victoria Land, Battleship Promontory nord | collected 2015-12-28
GGCCCTCTTGATCTGGGCACCTGCAAGCCCGTCGCTTGTGCAGCTGCCCGCTGGGGGCACAGCGCGCTGTCGTTGGCACTGGTCGGTGCAGCGTTGCTGGCAAGCTTTGTTGGCTGCTCACTGATGATGCAGTTTAGGATGTGAGTGCTTGGCTGCGAGCTTGTACGTGCCTGGAGCAGTGCTCACAATGTGTTTCTGCTCGCGCTGCTTCACATGTGCTGCTTCAACTGTGCAGCTTCACATCAGACACAGACTTGCCGGCGGGGTGGCACTGCTCGCCCCCATAGCATGCTGGCGTTGTGCTGCATGAATATGTGAGCAACATCGTGAGTACCCAGACGTCTTGGATAGCAGGCTGACAGCGGATGCCGTCTGCTGCCAGGGTGACGACACCGAGCTGGACTTCTCCCAGCTCGGGAGCTGATTTTGCTGCGAACTTTACTGCAGCAAGTGCGCGGATGTACCGTGAATCGCAGGCCCCCCGCTGCCCTTGGCACAGAGCGGCTGGCCAGGCAGGGCAATTCACGCCCTGCCATTAGTTGCCACACAGTCCCCCGCTCAGTGCCATCCTGTGCCAAGGGCAGCCCCCCCTCGACCGGGAGTGTTTTGATGAACCTGAAGTGCAACGCAGATTCTGAGCATGTCACCGTGCTGGGGCTGTTGAGACCGCACACCCTAGGTTAACGCTCTTGACGCCCGTTCCGCATGTGCACACCCGGTGCCGTGCCTGCAGTACCGGCCCGCCCCACCCTGTTGCGCTGGTTTAGAATTGCCACTTGTGCACGCATGCATGTTTGTGTGTGTGTGCACATTTGCACTTGCCTGTGTGTTTAGCAGCCATGTTGGTGTGACGAGCAGGTTGAGGGTTATAGCACCCCTGCTCAGCCCATGCTCTTTGCGAAGGGTGCTTGCGTTGTGTTGTGCATGTTTACATCGTGGGGTTGACAGATTGCAGAGCGGGCTTTAACAGTGCCTGGCAACAGAAGGCCTTGTAACACACCAAGCCGGACAAGGAGCACGTGCCTGGGAGCATTCTAACAAACAGCCTGCCCGGTCTGCATGCATGGTGAGCGGACAGAACCCACCGCGTGAGAGCAGGACGCCCGGCACTGCCCCATCGTCTGCACGCCCATAAGCAGGGCTGTCTGGCCTTGGCTCTGCGAGACAGCTCTATGACGCAGCGAGACACATCCAACTCTCCTTACAGATGCTGTACCTGGCGACGTTTGGTGTTTGCAGTCATGAATGCTGTAGGCAGTCTCACAGAAGCAAGGCCAGGCAGCCCCGCTGATGGTACGCAGGCAATGTTGGGCATCCTGCTCTCAAGCGGCGGTTTCTGTCCACTCACCATGCATGCAGGCTATTTGCTAGATTTCCCCCGGCGCATGCTCCTTATCAGATCAAGTGTGTTACAGGGGCTTTTGTTACCATGCACTGTCAGAAGCTCGCTATGCTGTCAATGAAATCTGCTGAGTAATCGCACACAATGCAAGCACTCCGGCAAGAGAACATAGGCTGAGCAGGGCCGCTATACCCCTCAAACTGCGCGACACACCAACATGGCTGCTGAATTACACAGGGCGGGCAATTGCAAGTGTGCACACTCACACAAACATGCATGCACGAGTGGCAACTCTTTCCAGTGAACCTGCCTACCCTGCCGCCGCTGGAGCGTGTAGCGCGCGGCAACGATGCAATGACGCAGGCGCCGGCGCCCGCAAGAGCGTCAAGTGGCCCCAACTGCTTGGCCAGACACAAGGTGGGTCCAGGCGTGCCTCCAACCTTAGCAGTGGCTCGCGTGTCAAAACGCCGGCTGCTTTATGTGCATGAGCGGTCACAAGGCGTGCTGCGGGATTTTCCAATAAGGCGAGCTGGCAGGCCCGCTTATGCGGGCCCCAGCAACACGCCGAGGGTGGTGGACGCGCAGGCGGCCGCGCCGCGCAAGCGCTCAGTGGAGCGCTCAGACGAGGGGCAGGGGCGCGCGCCTGCGCGTCCACCACCCTCGGCGTCGCTAAAGGCTACCAGCCGCCAGTGCGTGACAAACAGTGCGCCAATTGCCAGGAAAGCAGGGGCTTGTGGTCTATTGCCCCTGCTCCGCACGACATAATGCCAAAGAGAGAGGGCTGCGGCTGGCCGTGTGAAGCATGCAAGATGCGCCCCGGTGACAGGCATCCCTACGCTATAGCAGGCACAGACCAATGACACTGGTGACACTTGTTAGCGCTGTCCTTGGACAGGTCTTGTTCCCTACCCTACTCTCTGCTCTATCAGAAGCACATACAAAATCTGCAGGACTTCTGGTTTTCTCACGGTGTGGAACAGTGCCCAAAGGATGCAGGACAGTCAGGGACGGCCATGCAGGACATGCCTTGCCACGTGTCACTGTATATCAATAATGCATGTGCAATGCCCACAACCAGCGTTTATTCAGCTGCATGACTGCATCTTTGCTCTCATCACCCATGGCTGTGCACACTCGAATACCGCTGCTGTTGGTGTTGAACGACTGGCCCAGGCAGACCATTTCTGGAAGGCATGCCAGGGCCCTCTGTCTGTGCATCACGCTCCCACCCATGAGAGCAGGGCAGCCCCATGGTTTCTAGTGGCTCTGCTTGGTTGCTGTTCCGTTGTCAACCAGCATTTGCTGACCTAGCAGTTGCTTTCAAGGTAGGGCATGCTGTGAGGTGACATTTATTCTTATAAGGTATTGATGAGAAACAGCGCAGCGCGGATGCAAACTACCGCCTGGGCACACCAAACCATCTGCTGGTGCTCCATAAACGCACTGTAAACCCTGCATGCGGCGTGCAGGCGCCCGCAGAGCAGCGCAAGGGCTTCACAGTGCGCCCAGTGTATTCAAAAGTGCCCCCAGCGGTCGGTGCTGGTGCCGGGGCCGTGGCACACCCGCGCTGCGCCGACGACCACCTGCCTGGACAGCGTGCCGAGCGCTGCTCGGCCTTGGCACCCTGGACGCGCGCGCGCCACCAGCGCAGGCGGCATGGTTGCGGACGACATTAAAACCGCTACTACCGTGCCGAGCGGCGCCAGCGGCGCCTTGGCCGGCCGCTGATCCTCGCTCTCCGCCAGGCTCCGGCAACGCGGCGCGGCCGGCGGCGAGCGCCAGGGACGGCCGAGACGCCCAGCAGTTGTGCGGCTGGGTCCTGGCGGGTCGGGCGGGGGCAGCCATCTGCCAAGCGTATGCGCACTGGAGCCCCAGCAGCAAAGAGAGGTGGCGCGGCTTGCCGCAGCCGCATGCGGGCAGCTGCTGCGGCTGCGTAGCGTTTTGTCCATGCGGGCTGCAGCGAGAGTCCACTGGCAGCGTCACATGAAGGGCCGTGTCCGAAGAGCAGCTCCATGTGGGGAGCAGCGAGCGCAGATGTTTGCATAAAATGCTGCTCCATGGCTAGCTGTATGAGCTTCGTTTGCACGCTTATTTGCATGGCAATTTCCTTGTCAAATTCCTCGTCAGTGAGATGCATCTGACATACAGGATCGTGGTGGCGTTTTGGGTTTACAATCGGGCATCTGTCAGCAGTCACAGAAGGTCTGCTGCAAGCAGTCTCACAGACCCACGGCCAGACAGTCCAGCCAATGGCCAGGTAATGGCATACAGGCGAGTTGCAATGTTGCCGGGCGGCCTGCTTACCAGCGGCAGCGTCCGTCCACTCACTACACTGCCACTGCGCATGCTCCTTGTCCGCAGACGTGTGTTACACGTGCAGAGCACGTCGTGCACTTGTACCAAGCAAAGTTCAACCCCCGCTATGCTGTAATCAAGCCCGCTAAGCCCCGCTATGCTGTCGTCAACCCCGCTTACCACGCTATGCTTCTCAATCGACCCGCTTTTGGAATGCACACAATGCAAGCAAACAACCCCCGCGAGAGAGCACAGGCCCAGCTTGGGCGCTGTAACCATCACCCTGCATGACTCACGATCATGGTTGCATAACAAACAGGGGCTGGCAAGTTCATGTGTGCACACATACACAAACATGCATGCATGCACACATTGGCAGTTCTAAACCTCAGCAACTAATAGAGCTACACGGGGCGGGCCGGTACTGCAGAGGCATGGCACTGAGTGTGCTCATGCGAACAGGGCGCTGACAGCTCACAAGCCCGCGTGTGCGGGTCTCGAGTCCCCAAGCACGGTCACATGCGAGGAATCTGCATTGCAAGGCAAGTGCGTCCCGAAAGCAGCAGTGATGCCTGGTCTGACAGAGGCGGGGTAGGGAGGCTGCCCTCGGCACAGGATGGCGCTGAGCGGGGGACTGCGTGGCAAGCGACGGCAGGGCTGAACTGCCCTGCCTGGCCAGCCGCTCTGTGCCAAGGGCAGCCGTGGGGCTGTGCTACTTGGTACTCACTTGACAACTGTCGAGTCGCGGTTGTCGCTCTGCGGCAAAGTCAGAACTCAAAATGGAAGACATCCAGGTCGGCGTCGTCGACCTGGCAGCATGCCATGCGGTGTCAGCCTGCTGTAAGTACCAGACGCCTAGGTACTCATGTTATTTACCATGTTCTCATGCAGACACGATGTTGGGATGCTATGAGGGCCAGCAGTGCAGCCCCGAAGGCAAGCCCATGTCAGGAGTGAAGCTGCACATGTGAAGCAGTGCGAGCAGAAACATGGTGAGCACTGCTCCAGGGCGAACAAGCTCGAAGCCAAGCACTTGCACCCTAAAGCACTGCATCACCAAAGCAGCCAAGGCTGCCCAAGCTTGCCAGCAACGCTGCACCGACCAGTGCCAACGACAGCGCGCTGTGCCCCCAGCGGGCAGCTGCACAAGCGACGGGCTTGCAGGTGCCCAGATCAAGAGGGCCGTGCGCAGGGCGGCGCAGTGCGCACCTCCAGCAGCGCCAGGATGTCCTCCTCCCCGGCCTCCTCCGCCAGGAAGCCATGCTGGCCGAGGTCGTGCGCCAGCGGCGGCGCGGCGAGGCCCGGGCCGGCGCGCCAGGCCGGAGCGCTGCCGACGGTCAGGCCGCGGCCGGCCTGGACCTCGGCCAGGAAGGCCGCGCCCTCGGCCGCCACGCCCGCCTCGCAGAGCGGCAGCGGGTCGGCCGCCGGCGGGCAGCGGGCGCGCGCGAGCGCGGCCGGCGCTGCGGCGTGCTGCGCGGCCGACGCGGCCGGCGGCGGGCGCGCGCGCTTGGCGGCCGGCGCGTCGGCGCCGTCGGCCGCGCGCCGCTTCTTGCTCGACGGCGCGCCGCGCGCGGCGGGCGGCACGCCCGGGCGCTCGGGGTGCGTGCGCGTCAGCAGGCGCGCGCTGCCGGCGGGCGGCAGGGGCCGGGCGGTCGGCGTGCTGGGGCGGCGGGCGGCGCGCTTCTTCGCGGGCGCCTGCACGCCGCGCGCGGAGCCTCACAGTGCGCTCATGGAGCACGGTGCATCCAGCGGGCGGCGCTGGTGCCGGGCCAGTGGCGCGCACCCGCGCGGCGCCGGCGGCCTGGCTGCGGATGACGTTGTACGACGCCGTTATCGTGCGGAGTGGCACGCGCGCCGCCATTGCCGGGCCCTGCTGCTTGGCCTCCGCGGGCCGCTTGCGCGACGCCGCCGCCTGCGCGAACCCCGCTCTCAGCGTGTCAGTGGGGCGGGCAGAGGCGCGCCTGCCAGCTCGTGCACATGCAGCAGCCGGCGACCTTACACGCGAGCCACTTGAGAAGGCCCGAGGCTGCCTGCAACCACCCTGTGTCCGGCCAAACAGCTGGGGCCGGCTGGGGCACGGGCGCGCACCGGCGGCAGCGTCACCGCGCCGTCGCCGCGCGCCGCGCGCGCCGGCGGCGGCGGCGAGGGCTCCGGGCCGGCCCACAGGGCGCGCGCGGCCGCGGGAGGGTTCGACACCACGCCGAAGCCGCGCGCCGGCTTGATGATGTCCTCCAAGCGGAACGGCGAGGCGAAGCCCTCAGCCCACACCAGGTTGGCGTCGCCGCGCGCCATGCCGCCGCGCCGCTGCCGGCCCCTGCGAGCTCGGCATGCGTGAGCGCCCGTGCTAGAACGTGGAAGCGGCACATGTGCAACCCGTCTCCTATGGGCTTTCAGCCTGCAGCGCAGCTGCGTGCCTCGCTCGCCCAGGCCAGCCCTGCTGGCCACCCTCTTGCCATCCAGCCTATATGTGTTGCTTAAGTAGCATGCGAGCAGGACTCGGCGAACTGCGGCCCAAACGACCCACCCGACTCGGGCCCAGCTGTCAGCAGCGTTCTTACAGCAAACAGCAGACGCCGCTGTCAGCAGCCATCCCCAGACAAGCAGCGGGCCCCACCTGTCAGCATCAAGACCAGCATCACCCAGCAGATGCAAGCCAGTCTGTTCTGCTTCATGGGCACCCTCACCTCCTACGTGCAGGCGATGTGCGCAGCCAGCCGCCTACTCTGGGCGCCGGCGCGCGCCCGTCCGTGCCCAAGCCCCACGCCCTGCCATCCACACCCGCTGTCAGCATCTAGCAGCCGTAGCATATGGCAAAGACCAGCCGCATGCCCACGCCCCGCGCTGACAGGCGACGTCGCCTAACAACAGCACAAGCGCAGACCTAGCTACAGCAGGCAAAGGCGGTGGGCGCACGAGGAGGCGCCCACGAAGCACGGCCTCGAGCTGCTGGTCGCACGTTCTGCGACAATGCAGTGCAGGGTCAGCCTCAGTGCTGCACGCCAGGTGCTTGTCTGGCAAGCCTCAGCCCGCCAGACAGGTGGAGCAGGTGCTTGTAGCACAGAGCTGTGCATCCTTGCACATGCAAAGCCCTGCACGGCGCACCTTCTGTACAAAAGTGCACGGACACAATGAGAGCACATGCACAGTGCTCTCCAGAGTGGGGAATCCGCCACTGCAGGCACGCCGCTTGGCTTCCGCCACGAAGGCCAAGCGGAGTGCAGCAGGGCAGGAGCGCAAACGCAGGTGCTTTCTGTCCCGGCGATGCGGCAAGGCTCGTTTGAAGACAACCTACACTCAAAACACTGCGTGGTGAGAAGATGAAGAAAGCTCCACATCTGACGGGCTCCCATTGGCCCTCGGCTCGCTGGCATCTGGCCAATCAGCATTCAGCATTCCATCGTAGGCCAATCAGCTTTCAGATATTCGTCCCGCAAATGACCAGAGCAGTCACTGCCCACTGCTCAGCAGCGGGCGTATGTCAGACTCTGTGCGGGCTATGCAAAGAGGATGCAGGCCTCATGCTATCGCACTGCAGGAGTGGGTCCAGCCTCTCGGGCACGCTGCGCCTCTACGAGCGCGACCAGGGACCCCAGCGCATCGCGGCGGTAGGTCACAGCCACGCCGGGCAGCCCCGCCACCAGGCCCGCCACGTCCTGGTTCCAGAAGCAGCCCTTGCTGGTCGCTGCCACCGCCGACGCAGTGATGTCCTGCGCGCAATCCGGATTTGGTTTCCGCGCTGCGTATGCGCTCAACAGATTGCAACTGTTGGCCACATCAAAGCGCCTTGACGCACACACACGGCAGGAGGCCACTGCAGCCCTGGCCTATCTCTCACTGCCTTCCATCCAGTCGCGACCCAGCAGCAGGCAGCGCGGCCGGAGCAGACCCGGGAGCGGGGGAAGCTGTGCGGGGAGCGCTGTCACCTGGTACCAGGCCAGCGGTGGGAAGGCGGCGCGCTGGTGCTCCAGCAGCAGCAGCCGGCCGCCGGGGCGCAGCACGCGCGCCATCTCCGCCAGCGCCGCGGCCGGCCGCGGGAACACGCACAGGCTGAACGTGTCCACCACGCAGTCGAAGCTTGCGTCCGAGAAGGGCAGCGCGGTCACGTCGCCTGGCCGCTACAGCGCTGTCGGCGCTAGGCTAGCGACTACCGCAGACAAGCACTCACCATCATGCAAGCAGGGCAAGAGTCGCACTTGTGGCACATGCCGCTGCAAAGGACTGGCGCAGGACGCTGGCTATGCAGTGCGAACGTTCGAGGCTGAGCGCGCCTTGCCTCAGGACGGCCGCGAGCCCCAGGCCATCCGCCCTTCGCTGCGCCTGCGGGCCGACGAGCCGATGTGAGTGCGCAGTTGCGGACAGTCGCCGCCGCGGTTGACAGCACGGCTCAAAGCAGGTGCGAGGCACACGCAAGCATCCCAGCTGACAGGTCCAGCGCGGATCCGACAGTCACCGCCGCGGCTCACTGCCACCGCTCGGGGCGGGCGCGGTGCGCACCCGCGCAAGCATCCCGGCCGACAGGTCCAGCGCGGTCAGGCTGCGCAGCGCGCGCCAATCGTACAGCGGCAGGTTGAGGCCGGTGCCGACGCCGACCTCCAGCACATCGCCGGACGCGCGCGCCAGCAGATTGCGCCGCAGCTCCGGGAAACCGAGGCCTTCGGCCGCCGCGCCGCCGTCCAGCGCATCGTATGAGCCCGCGTACTGGTCATACGCCGCCGGGGCGGGCGTGCCGGGCGCCGCCGCGGCGCCGCCGTGCAGGCTCCCGCGCGACTCTGCCCAGCGGTCCTGCACGGCGGCACTGTGCTGCGCCGCCCGAGACGCTGCAACTCGCTGGTCCAGGGCGTTATGTGGCGCAAAGTTGTAGTCGCACTCTGCCGCACTAGCCTGCAGCACGCGCGGCAGCGCATGCACCGACGGCTCTGCCTCTGCCGCCAGGCAGGGCCGCACGCCGCGGGCCTGGCACGCAGTGATGGCAGCAGCTAACAGAGTGTGGCGGCGCCTGATGCAGCCCGACTCTGATGGGTTCACAGCGTGCGCAAGGGGCAATGCCATGAGCACGCACAGCCGCAGCACAACTCTGTGACATGCAAGGCATGTGGCAAGGTGTTCAGGCGCTGAAGTTCAGGGATGCAAAAAAATTGAACACTGGCTTGTGCCGTGAAAGAATGGAACCAAAAAGGTCGCAACCTGCAGGATTCGAACCTGCGCAGCTTTCGCTAGTAGATGGCTCAAAGCAAGTTCGAGTCTACCCCCTTAACCAACTCGGGCAAAGTTGCACCGGAGCACTACCCGGCAGCAATATTTCACATGTCATGACATTCTACTAAGCAAGCCAAGGATGACAATTTGAGGCACCATTTGCCAAGCCTCAGACACACATGTGTGAGCAGTGTGCACTGCTCCTATTGGCCTCAGACTGCAACACAACGCAACGTAGAACCTATGCATGCCAGGAGAAGTCCACCCGCAGAACTTGTGGCCATGAACAGGTTGCCGGGCGCCTGGGCCAGCACACCGAACCACAGCAAGGCTCGGGTGAGTCGACCAGGACGCCATGCAGGTGCGGCAGGAAAGCAAACTCATACAGCCCTCACGTGGCATATATTGCTGCTGCCCTGACGGTACTGTCACTCAAGGACGACGACCGCCCTACACGAACTCCCCAAGCACCCAACGAGGCGCCTGCAGGCGCGCCGGTGCGGCCAGGCGCTGGGATGCGCAGCCGCGCAGCCTGCGCCGCTGCAGCGGCCGCCGACACAGGCGCCCGGACGCGCACTGGCACACGCGCCCGCCGGGGCCGCACGCACACAACGCACACCCCGCGCGGGGCCAGGGAGCGCCGGGCGCCCGAGCGCGCGCTCAGTGGCTGCCCATGTCCTCATCGAGGCCGCACATACACAATGCAGATCCCGCACAAGGCGGGAGTGGTGAGCAATCGAGCGCGCGCTCAGTAGCTGCCCACATTGCCCATCTGGATGTACTTGAGGTACAGGTACTCGTCCAGGCCGTACTTGGACTGCTCGCGCCCGAGGCCGCTCTGCTTGATGCCGCCGAAGGGCGCCACCTCGCTCGTGATGGCCACATCGTTGATGCCGACCATGCCGTACTCCAGCTCCTCGGCCACGCGCCACGCGCGCGCCAGGTCCTGCACGGCGGCGGGGCCGGGCCACATGGTTGCAGTGCTTCCCACTGCTCCAGGCGGCCGGCCTGACGTGTGACCCGTCCAGCAGGGTGCGGGGCGGGGTGCCGGCCCGGGCAGGCGCGCACCCCAGCAGCCCTGCGCGCTGTCTGGGACCAGGGCGTGCCTGCACACACCGTCAGGGGCGCGGGCGCGGCGCGGGCGCGCCTGCGTCCAAAAATAGGCGGCCAGGCCGTACTCGGTGTCGTTGGCCAGCTTCACCGCCTCGGCGTCGCTGTCGAAGCGGAACAGCGGGATGGCCGGCCCGAACGTCTCCTCGCGGAACACCTTCATGTCGATGGACGCGTTGGCGAGCACGGTCGGCTGGAAGAAGAAGCCCTGCGGCGCGGCACGCGCGCGTCTCGCTCAGGTGCAGGCGCGCAGGGCGCACGCCCGTGGGCGCGCCCACCAGGGCGGCGACACAGCAGGCAGGCGCCTGACAGCAAAGGCCTGTCAGGCGCGTGCAGCCTGCACCAGCCCGGAGCGAGGCGTAGCGGCGTCGCGCTGCCTGCAGAAGCAGTGCCACTGGGAGCGAATCGCCCAGCATGTGGGTGCAGTGACGGCAGGCGCGCGGGTCGGCGCGGGCGCCCCGCACCTTGTCGTAGGGCGCCGGCAGGTCTGGTCGCTTGCCGCCCACGGTCGCCGTCGCGCCCTTCGCGATGGCGTCATCCACGTGGCCCTGCACCTGCGGCCCCGAGCCCCCGTGCTCAGGCGCCTGCTGCACCGCGCAGGCCACCACGAGACACCCACACAAACCCCCTGCCGCTTTCTGGGCAGGCGCCAGCGGGCCTCATCAGGCGACAGACGTGTGAGTCAGAGTGCGAGCTTACTGCCACTCTGCGCGGAAGTGAGCATGCAAGCCTGCATCCGCCATGCACGCTGCCTCTATGCGCGCGCAATGCGCGCCGCAGCGAAGCGCGCACGCGTCCTCCGTGGTCAGCGTACAGCCTCCTGTGATCCGCTGGGCGCATGCACACTCGCTCCATGTGCTGTGTGCTGCATGCTGTGTGCTGCTCCATGTGCTGCCATGCGCCGCGCAGCAGGCATTCCCGGCAGGGCGCGGCGCGCGCGCAGCCGCGCACCCGGTCCACCGCGCGCGCGTTGATGAGCGGGCCGAGCGTGGTGTGCGGGTCCAGGCCGCTGCCCAGCTTCAGCTTGCCCACGCGCTCGGTGGCCGCCTCCACAAACGCGTCATACACGCCGGCCTGCCGCGCGCGCTCAGAGCCGGGCTCAGGCGGTCGCTGCGGGGCGTCAGCGGCTCCTGGCATGCACGCAGACGCGCTTGCCTCACGGCCCATGTATGCACACTGGGGTACACAATGTGACACGCGATGTGTGAGTTTCTGCATGGCAGCCAAGTCAATGTTCTGGAGCTCGCGTTCGCGACGTGCAAAGCCTCCAGCACTGCATGTACCTCGGTCCCGGACCCGCTGGCAGACAATCAACTGCAAAGGTTTCAGCCGCTCACGCACGCCATGACCGCAAGTGCTGCCAGCCGGCGCGCCCACATCATGATCAAACGACCGCCACGAAGCGCATCAAGGCGCAAGCGTGACCTGTCCGGCGCGCGCCCGGCGCAGCCCGCGCTCGCGGCGCGGCGCGGCCCCCCGCGCGCCTGCACGAAGACGCGGTTGGCGCAGATGCAGGTCTGGCCGGCGTTGCGGAAGGCCGAGGAGACGATGCCCGCCGCGGCGGCATCCACATCCGCGTCGTCAAAGACGATGTAGGGCGCGTTGCCGCCCTGGCGCGCGCCGGGACGGGGCTCAGAACCGGACGCGGCGTGGGGGAGCCGGGTGTCTGCCCGCCGCGTGCCGGGTGCCAGTCATGCTGATGCGCTGAGCTGAGGCCCTGTGGTGGCCTGACGCTGCTGTTCCCGTTGAGCGCTGGCCACCTTGCATGACTTGCAGCTGATCGCGGAGGCGCCGGCAGCAGCTTCACGCAGTGGTGCCACAACAGCGCTCCAGGGCTGCTATCACCCCGCTCAGCGCAGGTTCGCAGTGCACAGCCGCTGCCTGGGGGGGGCAGGCGCGCCAGCTCCAGCGACACGCGCTTGACGGTGGCCGCGGCGCCGGCCATGAGCTGCTTGCCGACCGCCGTGGAGCCCGTGAAGCCAATCTTGCGCACCGCGTCCGACTCCAGCATCGCGTTGCCTGTGCGCAGCCAAAACAGGCACCCAAACCCAGGGGTCGGCCGGTGCCATGGCCACGGGCACGCCAATTCAGTGACGCCGGACCCTGCCTGCGCGGCGCCCCACGCTGCGCGGCCGGGTAGGCGCTGTCGCAGCAGCACCGGGGCGCCTTGCATGCAGCCCTGCATCATGCCGCAGTCAAGCGCGCTGGAGCTCCAGCGTTGCACACCCCGACCCATCAGATAGTACCCATCCCATACCTCAAAGCCACGCAGGAGAGACGACGGGCCTCCAGTCCTGCGCTGCATGCCCCAACAGACAGCCCGGGCGCGGCGCCGCACCGATGGACGGCGCGTCACCGACGACGATGTTGAGCACGCCGTCGGGCAGGCCCGCGCGGCGCGCGCACTCCGCCAGCGCCAGCGCGGTCAGCGGCGTCGCCTCGGCCGGCTTGAGCACCACCTGCCGCCGCGGCCGCGCCCGCCTGACCACGGCTGGGCTGCCTGCTCTGGCGCTGGGGCCTGGGGTGCTCATCCAGTCTGCTGTGCCCGCGTTCAGGTCAGCGGCACGCCGCCGCCCGCTCAGCACCTCCAGCCGCGCGCTCACAGGCGACGCTTGCCAACCAGCAGAGTGCGTGCGCGTCCTGGGGAGCAGAGGCTCCCGCGTGCGTCATGCCGGCTGCTTCACGCGCTGTCTGTAGATCGCCGACTGACCCAAACCTGCTAGATTGCTGGCCGGCTCATGCATCCCATAGAGCCAAGATTACGACGGATGACCCCGCCACGGACACGGGACTCCGTCCAGGGGGCCCTGATGGGGGAGGGCGCGGCGGAGGGCGGGCCGCGCACGGTGCAGCCGGCGGCGATGGCGGGCGAGACCTTGCGCGTGATCATGGACATGGGGAAGTTCCAGGGCGTGATGGACGCGGCCACGCCGACCGGCTGCTTCACGATCAGCTGCCGCTTGTTCGGCAGCACGGGCTGCAGCACGTCGCCCGTCACGCGCCGGCACTCCTCCGCGAACCACTCAATGGACACCACGCTGCCGGGCGCAACCGCGTCGGCGCCACAGACTTACGGGCAGCAGATCAGGGTGAAGACAAAAGAAGACACAGGGCCCTGCGCGTGCGACACGCAGAGCGCAGCAGTGTGCTTCTCGACAAGGTGCGGCCCTGGTGGGGGATCATGATGCATTGTACCAGGCCCTGCCAGCGTCCGATGCCCAGGTTCTACGATGTGGGCAAGCGTGTGCCGCCAGGGCTGAGACGGGCAGCGCCTAACCTAACCTACCCTAACCCTACCCTATACCCTATACGGCGCGCGCGGGGGGGCCCCCACCCGCTCTGGAACTCGGAGCGCGACTCCGAGAGCGGCTTGCCGCTCTCCATGGTCATGATGGTGCAGATGTCGTCCTGGTGCGCCACGACCTCGTCGTGCCACCTGCCGCGGCAGCGGGCGCCCCTCGGGTGGCGGCGCCCCCGCTGCCTAGGTCAAGACCCGCGGACGCGCGCGCGTCGCCGCACGGCCGCTTGCTCGCAGCAGGGGCGCCAGGAGTCCTTGCGGAGGTGCCCCAGCGCTAGGCCGTGCAACAGCAGCGCTCTTGCACGCGGCGGCTCGCGCCTGCGCGTGCAGTGCGCAGGGCCATACAGCGAGTCACGGGAGGGTCGAGGCTGCGCGCCTGCGCATCACCTTGCACCGCTCCTTGGCGACCTGGCGGCTCCAGGTGGGGAAGGCGGTCTCGGCCGCTGCGATTGCCGCCCGCGTCTCGGCGCCCTTCATGAGTGGTGCTTTTGCAATGACCTCGCCGGTCGCCGGGTTGACGACCTGCATGCAGGCGCACACCCAGCTGCGGGCCCGAGAGGATATAAGGGTGGTACGCCGCTGCTGGCATCCGCTTGACGGGCACCGCATTGGTCGCCGAGCGCTGCGCGCAGGCGGGCGACTCACATCAAAGGTGCCCTCGTCCCCGGCGCTGACAAAGTCGCCGTCTATGAAGCCCACGCTGGTCTTGAGCAGCTCCTTGTCGTCGAGCGCGGCGAGCAGCTCCTCTGAGTCGGCGCTGCTGGCGCGCGCCTGGAAGCGCCTGCTGCCGCAGTGTCCGGCGCAGGGGCTGCAGCTCTTCAGGAGCGGGGCGCGCGACAGTGGCAGGCGCTGCAGCGCCAGCCGGAGCGGCAGCATGTCGGCGCGCTTTCACCCCTCCCCGTCACCTAGTGCAAGGCATGCGCCCGATATCAGAGAGCACTGCACCACGCTTGCTGAGGACTCATGTGCACATACCAAGCTGAAACCACCAAGCCTGCTTGTGTAGAGATGCTCGTCAGCTTGGCGTACGCCAGTGGGATGGTAATGCTTCCGATGCCTGCAGGCTTAAAAAACTTTCTCTGAATGTCCCACGACCGGGGGGGGCCAGCAGATGTCTACCTGGTTTTTGCTCTACAAAACGAACCAAGTTTGCGCATTCACGTATCAAAAGTCAAGCCCCACTTGTGCTGCAGACTGTGTACAGGTACTGAGCTGCTTGTTTGAGGATTAGGGCACCTATGGTTGCGTGAGAGCGCATGCACGTTGTCGTGGGTGCTGTGCTGCAGCTGCACTATTCTTCTCTGCGTGGCTGGGTGCACTGCAGCGCGAGGCCGTGACCGGCAGGCGGCATGGCGCTGCGAGTGAAGCTCGTCTACAAACTTGAGCCAGCGCTCGACGTCGAGGCGCCGCCTTCTTGCACGTTTGGCCAGCTCAAGGCATGTTGCTCTCTGTGTGCACTCACATAACCATGCGGGCCCGCAGCATATATTTAATCTGACACACGCACATATTAAGATGCCGGCTGGCCGCGCAGGAGCTGGCGGCGCAGCAGTTTGGAGTGCCAAAGCCGAGCCTCGCCCTGCTGTGCGCACCCCCCCCCCCCTCGCCTGGTGGCCCCGAGCACAGCCGCGGACGGCCCTCACTGGTGCCCGGCTGCGAGCGCAGGTTCCGCGGACGCCCCAAGCCGGACAAGGCCGTCCTGTTCGCGGAGGGCGTGAAGA
>JAABUH010003069.1_pt1 | contig 14951 bp, 11 predicted proteins | sample 5559121 | NCBI WGS metagenome assembly JAABUH01 (sample SAMN10711871, study PRJNA513364) | rock metagenome | isolation source: Antarctica rocks | place: Antarctica: Victoria Land, Battleship Promontory nord | collected 2015-12-28
CCACCTGCGCGCGCGCCGCCCGCTCGAACCGGAACGGCAGCAGGTGGCTGGCCTCCAGGATGGCGACCACCTGACGCGCGCGCCGCCCGCTCGCCGCGCGCAGGCGCCCCGGGCGCGGGCCGCCCGGCGCGCGGCGCTCGCCCCGCACGTCGCAGGCACGCGAGCGGCCGGCAGACCATCGCAGGCGCTTCCGGGGTGCTGCGGCAGGTGCAGCACGCGCGGCAGCGCCGCGGGGTGTGTGCCCGGCCCCCACCTCGCGCAGCTTGTTCGCATTGCCGGTCGCGAAGGACACCTCGCTGAACGGCGGCATGGCCGCGCCGCCGCCCGCCGGCGCCTTGTACACCACCGGCAGCAGGTGGCTGATGTGCCTGCACAGGATCAGGCCGCTGCCTCAGCGCTGCCGTACGAGCGGTGCAAGCGAGGTGCTCACAGCGGCGTGGCAGCGGCCCCACGCGCGACCCGTGCTAAGAGGCCGGAGAGGCGGGCTCGTATGCCGCAGTGCCTGGAGGCCTCGAGCGTCATTGCAGAGACCTTGCGTTCAAGTGAGGTCTCCTACCCGCGGCGTGGAGGCAGGCTGCCTGAAAGGAACAGCGGCACTGATTGCCTGACGCAATGTATCTGCAGAGGCCGCAGTCACGCCAGGGCAGCACTGGGAAAGTGCCAAGGCCCCGCATTGGCTGAAAGGCGTATGGGGACCGTGCTGAGCGGCAGCCAGCGCACCTCAGGTTCGCCCGTCGAGACAGCAGCGCGTTGACGGCCTCAGGCTCAGCCCGCGCGCCGACCGGCGCCCTGCCCCGCGCGCCCAGCTGCGAATGCGAGGACAGGCGCGGCGCGCCAAGCAATATACTCCGGCCGTGCTGGCACAGCCGGTTGCCAAACGCAGGGCAATCACGCATTACAGCGGCTGTGCCGCATGCAGACGCGCCGAGCTGCTCAGCGTATGTTCCCCGAACAATGTGCCTTGATGCATACGTTCAGACAGCTCCGACCACAGCCTGGCGGTCTTGCTTAGCAGAGGCTATTGTTACAGGCTGCGGCAGCGCAATAGCACATACTGGCTGTGCGCAGGTATATCAACCAATACAGCTTGAATTGATATCGATACAGCTTGAATTAATTTCGAAGTCTGGCTGCCACGCATGGCAGAAGCAGCTGTACCAAGACGAGGACGGGCTGCTTGTTGTCAGTAGGCAAGGCTTTGCAGGCTGCAGTGTTTTATCTGGAGCACCAACAGCGTACCAAACCATCTACGGACACTTTCTCCTTGCGCGCTTGCACACGGCCCTGCCTGGCATGATCAAGCCCTCTGGGCCCCTCACAGTGGGCGCTTGTGACCTAGAGTACCACAAGGCTGGTTTCCGCGACATCACAGCGCAGACGGTGAGTCATAGCTATGTGTCAGAGGTTGGCTTTGTCGGCCGCCGACCTGTGCTTTTATGTTGCGCTACGTGCTCCACGCTGTGTGCACAGCACTGTGTATCGTTGTACTGACTGCCCGGCCATTGCCGCACGTGCAGCACCTTGTGGGGCGCCTGTTCTACCCCGCAAGCGCGTCGACCGGCACGCACAAGCTGGCCAACTGGCTGATGCACCCGCAGTACGCCCGAGGTGCGCCCCGCCCTGGCACGCCAGGTGACCTCGTTGCGCACGCACCGTGCCGGCAGCCTCTGTGCGACAGCCTGTGCCCCGCACCTTGCGCATGACTCCCACTCCGCGAGGTCGGCTCAGCGGCGTGCCGGCCCGCGACAGGCTACGCAGACTTTGCCACGGCCTGGACCAAAAACCGCGCCGTGGCGCTGCTGCGGCCGCTGCTGCGCGGGCTGCTGCGCACGCTCTGCTCCCGGCCGCTCGTCGAGGTCTTTGAGGCGCACCCCGGCCCGGCATGCCGGGCGCCCTAGCGAGCTACGACGGCGCGCCCGCGGCAGGGCGGCTGAGGCCCGCGGCGGCGCGCGGCGCAGGGCGCGCCGCTCGCGGCGACGCGCGCGAAGCTGCCGCTTTTCGTATTCTCGCACGGCGCGAGCGCACCGCTGCTTGCCGTCAACGCTCGTTGACTTCAGAATTCTGTTCTCACACGAGCATGCTCTTGCGCCTCATCATGCCTGTGTTATGCAGGGCTGGGCGGCAGCCGTGGCGCATACTCGGCCGTCTGCGCCGAGCTGGCCTCCGCGGTGCGCGGCTGACCTAATACTACCCTACGCCTGCGCTGGCCCACACAGTGCTGCGCCACTGGCGCGTCCGGCAGACATCTGCTGCTGCGCCTAGCGCGCGGGCCTTGAACAGCCTCAGGCCGCTTTGCGCTGCAGCGCGGGGCGAGGCGACCACTGGTGCCCCGCGCAGGGCTTTGTGGTCCTGGCGCTGGAGCATGCGGACGGGACGGCGGCGGCCGCGCGGCTGGCGGGCGGCGCGGGGTGGCGCTTCTACTCCGGCTGGGGCAGCGAGGCCGAGCGGATGCGCCAGACGCAGTGCGGGCCCCTCGCTGCGCGCTGGCACAACATGGCGGGCGTACACGCCAGCAGCGCTTTGCCAAGCCTGCCAGGCTCATCAGCGGGGCAAAGGCGCATCAGAGCCAGACACGCGAGCACGCGCCTGCGCTTCGCCTGCCGCCTCCGCCGCTGCAGCAGCGCGCCGCCCTGCATGCGGGCAGATGCGCGCGGGGCGGTGCCAAACTCTCGGCTGCCGTCCGCGGCAGGTACCGGCTGGACGAAGTGCGCTCCGCGCTGGCGCTGCTCGGCGGCATGGCGGCGGGCGCCGCGCCGCCGGGGCTCAGCCTGGAGTCCGGCGCGCCGGCCGCGGGGTTTCTGGCGGGCCGGCTAGACTTGGCGTCTATCGCCATCGGCGGCCATTCGTACGGCGGCGCGACCGCCGTGGCGACGGCCGCCGCCGACGCGCGCATCAGGGCTGTCGTTGCGCTGGATCCGTGGTGGTGCGCCACCGCTCTGCTCATGACGGCGTTGCCTGAGAGGGCTTTGCGCAGGGTGTTTCCTGGGCGCCTGGGTTCGTAGTGAACAGAGACAGGCGCGGGCGGGGCGCGGCAGCCGGCCGGGCTGCATGCCCACGGCAGAGTTAGCATTGGCATACGGCCACTGCAGCAGAGTCGGTTGCCGGACTGACCGCGTGCGTGGCGTGCGGTTTGCTGAGCACGGTGGCCCGCAGCACGCTGCCCGTGCGCCCTCCTCTCCATGCGCGAACGCACAGCCTCGCTGGCAGACGAGACCAAAGTCTTAGGGCCCCGCTGGAGCCTGTGGCGCAGACGTCTGCTGCCGGCCGCTCGCTCGCAGGCGCGGAGGCCGACAGCGCGCTGCCGCTGGCGCCGGGTCTATGGTGCATGGTGCACACCAAGGACCGCCGCAAACGCCGGGCAGGCGCGCCTGTGATGCGCACCGAGGACGCAGTGCCCTGCCTGACGTGGCGCGCGCGCGCGGCGCGCAGGGCCGCGCTCCCGGCGGACTCGCCCGCGCTGGGGCCGTGGGCCAACCGCGCGCCGCTGCTGGTGCTCGGCAGCCACGCCTGGAACGCGCCCAACAAGGCCGGCCGGCTGGCCTGCGGGCCGGAGCGCCAGGCGCGCGTCCTGAGCGGCGCGGCCAGCGGGTGCGGCGCCCCCCAGCCTCCGCGGCGCCCGGTACCGCCCGCGCCTTGCACGGCCTGTGCGAGCCTCGAACGGCGCCCGAGTCGCGCAAGCTCCCGGCACGGAGTGCATGTCAATGCAGACCATGCGGCCGACCTCGAGGGCGTGTCTGCACGGAGCGCGCGTGCTCCGGGGTATGCGCGCGTGGCTCCGTCCGAGCCGTCCCTGCTCTCAGCTCTGTACCGCAGGGTTGCTGGTCAAGGTCAGTGCTTGTCCATGCTGCTCAGAGGATGTGGCTCTGTCAGGAGTTTTGTTGCCGACCCGGTGCCGACCCGGAATCAACCCTTTGCTCCATAGCGGTCTGCGGAGGGACGCGCAGGGCGGGCGGCGGAGCTGTGCTGCTCGTGCTCGAGCACAGCTCGCACGACACGAGCAACGACGTCGTGCAGCTGTTCGCGCCGCGCCTGCGCTGGCTGCTGGCCAAGGTGCGCTGTGGGTAGGGCTTCTGTCCAAGCTGTGCCGTGCCCGGTTTGCTGCCGGGCCCGCGCAGGGTGACGCCGCCCCGCACAGCATCCGGCTGCCACTGGCCCCCATGCGCATGGCCCTGCCAGACACGGTGCCGCAGTGGCGGGCAGTGCTGTGCGTCGGGGCGCGACTGGGTGCCGCACAACGAGCGGTTCGGCGGCGAATGCGTAAGGCTCTGGTGCACTGTGCTGAAGGCGACGCGCGCTTCAAGCGATGCCTGACGGCTCGCTCGCCGCGCAGCTGGGCCGGCAGCCGCGCCTGGACGGCGACGCGGCGCGGCTGCTGACGCAGCGCGCGGCGCTTGCGCTGCTGGAGCGCAGCCTGCCCGACCTGGCTCCCGAGCACCGCACGCGCGCGCGCGCGCTCTGGCAGCAGCCGCCGCCGCCGCCGCCGCCGCGCGACGGGGCGGCTGCGCCGGCCGGCGCTGCGGGCGCGCGCGAGCAGCGCAGTGGGGACGCGAGCGCTGCGGAGGCCGTGCTGGCGGCGCCCGCGCTGCCCGTGGTGCAGGGCCTGGCTGACCGCACGCTTGCGGACGCCCTGGCGCAGCCCGCGGCGGGGCCGGCGGCGGCTGGAGCCCCGCATCATGTGGGCGCAGAGGCGGACGGCCGGCCTGAGGCCGCAGGGGCAAAGGTGGGAGCGTTGCCTGAGGCAAGCGCGCGCGCAAACGGCACAGCGGATAGCAGGCCCGCAAACGGCCTGCTGAACGGCGGCGCGGCGGGCGGCGACGCTGCGGCCGTCGTGCGCGAGGGCGACGGAGCGGTGTATGCGGAGCTGGCGCGCGGCTACGTGTGGAAGCTTGACGTGCACGCGTGCGCGGCAGCCTGACGTCGTTTTGGTCTGGCGCCCTGTCCGCCGCACTTGCACGCAGTGCTGCAACGTGCCTTGGTATGTTGCAGTACTGCATTGTAAGTGTCTGCATACCCTTGCAGCCACCTGGCTGTGGTTGCTGCCGAGCAGTGCTGGATGTCTGCAACGCAGACATCCAATGCGATGCAGAGTCTGACAAACGCTGCCACCTGTGTGGGCACATTTGAATGCTAGGGAGTACGGAACCTGAGGCTTTCGGTGGCTGCACTTCAGCCGTTCAGCAAACTCACCATGTTCTCTTTCACTTCAGAGCTTAGAGCCTTACACGAACCTGCCCTTCGAATACAACCAAGGAACTCCCTGCCAGTCACAGCGTGTTGCGTCTAGAACAGACTTGCTGAACCCGGCGGCCGGCGCGCCTTCGTAGAGAACGTCATGAGGAAGATTGTGTCTGCGCCCTCTCTGCTGGCGCTCGCCAACGGTCAGAGAGCGCATCAGGTGGGAACGCCGGCGTGGACGAGCGGGGTCAGACAAGAAGACCTCCGCTTCTCGTCTCTTTGAGGGAAGCTGCTCAAGCAGCTCAAACTTTCAGTGGTTGCGGGCGGCCAGGACTCTGCCCGCCCCTGGGCCAGCGGCTGTGCCTCTAGGGGCAGCGCCGCTAGGCAGGACAGTACGTGAACATGCAGCGCATGCGCTCCCTGACGCGGCGTCCTTGTGCGCAGAGCGAATCAGACTCTGATGCGCCCAGCCGCCAGCGCTTCGGCGGAGCCCGGCGCGGCTCCCTGCAGCATGCGCCCAAGCGCGCTCGCAGCCGCGCCGCCGCAGCGTGGTGGAGCGGCGACGCGCCCGCCGGGCCCCTCGCCCAGGCGGCGGAGGAGCTGGTGATGGAGTCCAGCCTGTCGCGCGGCCTGGCCTCTGCGGAATGCTTCGAGGTGCGCGCCGCGCGTTGCATGGCACCTTTGGCTGAGGCCGCGAGGCATGCCCCTGCACAGCAATGAACAGGGAAAGGCGTTATGTTGGAAGCTGGGTCTCGCAAGGCCCCATGACCTGTGCAGAGCAAGGGTGGGTGCTGCTGCCGCCATTGGTTGGCATTGCAAGAAGCATGCATGCATGCGGAAAGCGTCTAGGACATACAGGGCTGGTCGGGCCAAGGCTCTGGAGTGGGTGTGTCCTGAGACCCTGGGGAGCGCCGCAGCTGTACGGCGACCAGCGCGCGCCTGCGCTCGTGGACGCCGCTGGCCATGGCGGAGTTGACGTTCGTCTCCCGGACGGCACTTCGCAGCGGGTGCGACCCGAGGTGCCCTGGTGGGCAGTGTGCTGCTCTGTGAGTGCAGGAGGCGGTGCATGCTGCGCTGCCGCCGCGCGCGAACGCATGCGAGCATGGCAATGGTTGGCCTCTCTGCGTGCGCGCAGCTCGCGGCCTGCCTGGCCACGCCGATCACGGGCGACGAGAAGAATCTGGGCGAGCTGCTGGACGAGAACGTGCGCCGCTCGGTGAACGAGGTGGAGGTCAACACGCAGCTGCGGTGGGCGCCCGCCCTCGTCCTGTGCACGGCGCTGCTCGTCAGCGCAGTGCTGGCACGTGTCGCTCAGCATAGTCCAAGTCTTGCCACTGCAAGGGTGACCACACAGATGCAGGATTGGTGCTTCGCCTGACCATCCTTCAGCTGTGACGTCAGACCTAGAACCTGGTTTTTTACGGCGCACAAGCTCAGGGAGCAGGGACGCAAGGGCGCAGGTATGCCGTGGAGGTGCAGCTTGAGCAGGAGGCGCGCGACTCGGACGACGATCGCGCGCCGCGGCAGCTCACCGCCCGCAGCCGCCGGTGCGTCTCCATCACTGCATCACTGCACACGCTATGTGTGGGTGCAGTTCATGGAGTGGGTCAGTCGCTTACAATGGCCATTCTGGTCAGTAGCTTTCTCTTGTTGTCACTGTCATGACTGCTTTAGTGCTTCAACAAAGAGAGCCCTGGCTTGCCCCCGGTGAGCTGCGTCAGGGGGGCACGCAGCTGCACACGCGACAGCACACGGCTTGCCTCCAAGCTCGCCGGCAAACCGCTCGCCTGAGCTGGCGTGCCAGTCGCAGGCTGTCGCGCCGGCGGCGCCCGAGCGAGGAGCGGCTGCTGGACGCGTTCCTGGAGGAGCGCGCGCGCGCGGCGCCGCCGCCCGCCGCGGCGCCGCCCTCGCCCGGCACGCGCTCCGCACTGGCGGCCATGTTCTTCAGCCTGGACGACGGCGAGGCCCCCAACCAGTGCGCAGGACGCACGCTGCCGCCCACTGTTGGCAGCCTGGCAGCCTAACCTGGAGCTGCAGCGCTGTCCAGGCAAGGCGCCAGGAGAGACGATCGCCTGTCGTGCTCTTGTTGGGCGCCTGGATGGGATTGTATCGGACAGAGCCAGGCCTGCATTGGATTAAACAGAAGCATCGCCGTTGGGGGGCAGTTGGACAGAGCCAGGCCACATTGGATGAAAAAGAAACATTGCCGTTGGGGGCAACCAGCGTGTCGACCGCCGCAGGCTGCTCGTGGACACCAAGCCGCCCGGCATTAAGTCGCTCGACGCGCAGCACGTGAGGTCGCCCGACGACCGGGCGCCGGACAGCGCCGGCGGCCCTCTGCTGCCTGTGGACCTGCTGGCGTCGCCCGAGCCCGCCGCCGCGCCGCAGGGCGGCGCGCTCGGCCGGCGCTTGCTGCACCTGCGCGCGCGGGCGCACGGCGTGCACGCCTAGGCATGCACGAGCAAGCGCCACCAGGGGCAGGGGTCGCACGGCCTCCACGTGCAGCACAAGACATCCAGCGTCATGCACAGGCGCTTACAAAAGGCGGTCCGACCCGGTAGGGGTTGGGGCTCAGGCTCAAGATGTCAGCGCTCCTTTGCCCTGCCCAGCATGGGCATGCAGTTGCCGCGCCCGCAGTGTATGTGCAGGACAGTCGAATGAGTTACTTAGCAAGAGTATGCATGAGGCGCATGCAGAGGTGCGAGCTCGGCAAGACATGTTAGGTGCATTGTTGCCCTTTTCAGCATATCTAGATGTTGCTGTCAGGCAAGGCAGTGGGTTCGGGGGAATGATGGGCCCGCCGCGGTAGGAGCAGTGGCGCCCGCGCGTCCCGCCCCGCATTGTCTGCTACGCGGTCAGGCTCAGGTGCACGACAGCTCATTATTTGCTTGATGCCTTGTATTGAGGCCGGTCGGCGCGCCCGCAGCGCCGGCGCACCTGGCGAAGGCCTCGCACAAACGCATGTGCGGCTGTCAGGTGCCGCAGGAACGGATGACTAGCAGCGTGCTGCCACAGGGCAGCAGGTCGCGATAGAGTGTGGCGGGTGTGTTTCTGATGAGCGGGTGTCGCCGCTCTCTGCTTGTGCTAGTTATTGCTGTGCTGCTTCTGCAGGGCTTCAGGTCGGGCACGTCGTCAGAAACGCATGCGGGCAGAGGTCTGAAAGGCTTCAGTGGTCCCGCCCTTAGCTTGCCGGGTGTACTTGCCAAAGGAGTATTATTTGCGCTGCATCCGCAGAGCAGCCGCTGTACGTGTCTGCGGGGCTGCGCCCCCTTTGCTTTTAGGCCGCCTGGTGTTCAGGTGGTACTAGAACTAGGACGGGATTCGTAACACCAGATGTATGCTGTATTGCGTGGGCCGCGCGCCCCGCCGCATGTGCGGCGCAGCGGGTGCGGCACCTGGAAATGACGGGGGAGTCCCCGAGGATGCAAGCGCCATCTTGTAGCCAGTCCCCAGTTCGGACCAGCAATGCATGCATGTAGAGCGCAGATGCGCAGGTGGAGAGCCACAGGGGACAATGACAGTGTCAGGCCGTCGCTGGTGATAGCGAGGTGTCGCCTTGCGTGCAGGCGCAGCTGTCTTAGTGTTAGGCTAATACTATTAGCGTGCTTGATTTGGCTTGCTGTGTGCGTTCATGGTTGCCAATGGCGCCGTCGCCACTGGTATAGACGTAGGTTCACAAACTTAAATAACAGGACAGCATTAGGTAAGGATAGTGGCACAGCGGTGTAGTAGTGCAAGAGAGGACCAGCCGGAGTGTCATGCAGGACCTGTACTAGGCGAGCTCCCAAGTGGTGTGCAGATCTGGCCCAGCCTGGTGCTGGCCTGCCTTGTGTAACAGATATGTTTGCTAGCTGCTTTACATCCGTGCAGGCATACCCACATGTGTGGTTCCGCATGTCTGCAGATAGATAGAGCGCCTTGACGCCCCATGGTAGACAAGATTATCTGACTCAGATGCGTACACATGCAGTGCGGCAAAGGCCTTGTGGCCTGGAAAACCCACTACTTTGCGGCACACGTGCACATGCAGATACTTAAAAGCGCAAAAATCTCCACTTCAGCATGATCTTGCTCTGCATGCAGGCATGCGCAATGGCGCTTGCAAGCGTGCTTTGCATTGTATAGCACGGGGCAATGCTCCTAAACAAGCCGCGCAGAGCCAAAATCGTTTTAACAGACTTCCAGCCACGTGCGCTATTCTTGCAGCCGGTAAAGGATAATTTGCAACCATGCCCAAGCATGCTGCAGTGCGTCCGCACCCAGGCTGTTGGAAGCCGATGCGTTCACGACAGTGACCCAAAACAAGCAAAACCTCTGCGCAGGCCGCTTCCAGCCCGTGCCCTCGGTCCGTGCAGGCCGCCAGCCGGCCCGCGTCAGGCCGGGAACAGCTCCGCGCCGATGGCGTTCACGTGTGGGTCACCCTAATCCTGATCTTTTCATGAGAGCAGCCCGGGCCGGGAACAACTCGGGCCGGAAACAGCCTCAGGCCGGGAAGAGCTCCGAGCCGATCGCGTCCATGCGCCCCATCAGCGCGTCCAGGTCGGCGAACGTCAGCGTGGTCGCGCCGGAGAAGACCAGGCGGCAGAAGTTGGGCAGGCGCCCGGACGGCTGGAAGCCGATTATGCATAAGGTACCCTATCCCTAACCCTATCCCGGGAACAGGGCTCAGGCCGGGAAGAGCTCCGAGCCGATCGCGTCCATGCGCCGCATCAGCGCGTCCAGGTCCGCGAACGTCAGCGTGGTCGCGCCGGAGAACACCAGGCGGAAGAAATTCGGCAGGCGCCCGGACGGCTGGAAGCCGATCATGGCGTCGCCGGCCTGCTGCATGCGCGTCTTGATCGCCGGCGCGACCTTGCCCAGCGCGGCCAGCGCCGCGGGCGGCGCGGCGGCCGGCTCCAGCGGCCGCAGGCCGGGCGGCAGCCACCAGAAGCACACGTTGGCGAAGCTGCGCGGCGCCACGAGCTGGAACGCGCCGCCGCTGGCGGCCACCGCGGCCGCCCAGTGCTGCGCGAGCGCGATGTTGCGGTCCACGCGCTGCTCCAGGCCCGCGTCGCCCAACGCCTGGCCGCGCGCGCAAGAGGGGCTAGGGTCAGCGCCTCTGCCCTCTGACCGGTGCGGCCCGAGCTCGGCTGCGCGCGCCCATGCCGGCGCCGGGCAACGGTACGGTTGGAGCGGCGCGTCGGTCGCAGTACTGCGCTCGTGCAGGGCTGGGCGAGCCCTAAGAGCGGACCCTGGGTTAGGGTTTGGGTTGCATGCATGCACGGCCGCGAGCCCGGCCGCACGCGCGCGCCCCAGGCGCTGGGCGACCCGGGGCTGGAGCGGCGCGTGGACGGCAACACCGCGCTCGTGCAGCGCTGGGCGAACCGCTGGGCTCCCTGTCATCCCTGTTTGACTGACCCGGCTTAACATGCTGCAGGCAACAGCAGACCAGTGCACGCTGGCACGCTGCCGCAAAGTTGATCGGTCCAGCAAGGGGAGCCCGGAGCCTGTCACGAGACTCCAGAGATCCCATCACGCTTCCGCCCGAACGTGGCGCTCGGCCGCACCTTCCAGGTCAGCCACAGCTTGAACGCGTCTGCGCGGCGCCCGCACTGGATGGTCTTGTCCCCGAGGTCCTGCCGGGACCGGCACCATCACCTCTTATGATTCTGCCTTGACATACGGCCCGCCAAGACTCTTGGACGGGCATAAGACTCTTGGGCGGGCATGAAAGCGCTGAGCGCGGCAGCCGGGTGCCTCGGCGGCAATGCGCAGGCGGCGCACTTCATTTGGCGTGCTGCAACACACGCAGCGCACAGCGGCGGCAAGCCCTCTTTCTGTCGCAGCCTTCTCCCTGTACATCACTTGCAGATAAACATTGTGATGCACCTGAAGGGAGTGGCAAGATGCAAGGTGTACCGAGTGGGGAGGGCACCATGTCCGCGTGCAGCTTGTCCGGCTGGAACAGGTAATCGGCCTGTCCAGGATAGGGTAGCGCAGAAGAGGCTAGTCAGCTATGGCAAAATGGCAAGGTGAGGAGATTGGGGAGCGCACCATGTCCGCATGCAGCTTGTCCGGCTGGAACAGGTAGTCCGCGTTGCTGCTGTTGGTCCGCTGCAGCAGGCCCTCGTGCCGCGTCAGGAACACGCTGCACTGCAGCGGGAGGCCCTGCGAGCCGACAAGGAGGCGGCTCACCTCGCCAGCAAAGCAAACCAGCGAGAGGTCGACATGAAGCCCCCTCCGCAAGCATCACTTGGTGCGCCTTGAGCGCTGACAAACATTATGCGCACCGCACGCATCGAGTATCTGTCGGCCGCCCGCCGCCGATGCAGCGTGCAGATCTAAGACGGCAGCGGCCGCGGCGCGGTTTCAGCGTTCGCAAGCCGTCCACAGACAGGACCTGACAGGGCGTGCATGCGCCCTGACGGCGCGGCAAGGGGCGGCCAGCGCAAGGGGGCCCGCGCACCATCATCTTGTGCGGGTTCCACGCCAGCGAGTCGGCCAGCTCTGCGCCCGCCATGAGCCCGCGGTGCGCGCGGCTGAGCAGGCACGCGCCGCCTGGCGCCACACGCGCGTTGTTGAATGCTGTTCGGTACCCCACCCTACCCAACCTTCCAACTAGTCACCTATCCTCGCCGACCAGCCGTCTGTGCCTTCACACACATGCACGCCCCGCGCAGCCCACTGATGCAGAGCTGCATGCGACGCACTCGCACGCCGACCCTGAAACAGCCGCGTTATGCTCGGTGCCGCGCTGTGTTCTGGCTAATACGCGCGTGAGCGCCTGCTGCCGTGGGCGCACCCCAGGCGCCGTCCGCGTGCAGCCATATCTGATGCCGCCTGCACACCTGCCTCGCCGCAGCGCGCCGCCTCAATGTGCTGGTCAAGCAGAAGCTTCCGCATGTTCCCTTCCCCTGAGACGGCTAACATCAGCAGCATGCATCCGCACGACCACCATTGAAATCAGATGTTCGTAGCACCAGGAGCAATTTTGTGCTGCGGCGCAGTTATACTGCCACAGGCACGTGTTTGATCCAGCCGGGGCACTCCCAGTTTGGCAACTGGGGTCAGGCCAGAAAGCGCGCACCTGCGCGATCTCGGGCAGCGGGTCGAAGCTGGCCAGGACGGTGCTGCCGCAGGTGGCGCCCACGAAGAACGGCGTGCCGCCAGCCGCCACGCACGCCTCCACGGCAGCCTCCAGCTCTGGAGACAGCAGGGCGGCTTCTCAACACCCATGACAAGCAATGCATGCGTATTTGCTGTGGTCTGTGCGCTGTCAATGTCCGCCCGGGGCCACCGGCTGGACGCGCGCGAGTGCCGGAGTGCATCCCGACCAGCAGGCGGTGCAGCACGCTCGCTGCAGGACTCCTGTATGAGCCGAGCAAGTGAGCTTGAGCAGACGCTCGGACCTGCTGGCAGCATGGCGCCTGAGTCGTCGGAGGGGACGGCGATCAGGTTGTCGCTGCCGAGCCCGAGCACGCGCGCGGCCTTTAGGTAGCTGTAGTGCGCCTGCGCGCGCAGGGCCGCCGCTCGTGCGGCCGGGGCATGCAGCCTGAGGGAGCCCGCGCTACCCATACCACCCCCCTGCTGCCTCCTTGTGCATGCAGCCAAATCAGCGAGGTCTCCTTCAATACCGCTTTGCCTGGCAGTACAATTTGGCGATCTTCCCCATGCGCACATCAGGCTCGGCTCAGGCTCAGGCACAGTGGTCGTAGCACCATTGCCAGGCTTCAACACAGAATGAAACAGCGGTGCGCGCTTCCCCGTGCACCTTAAACCAGGGCGCAGCACTGTGCCCACATGCCGGTTGCTCAGACTGCCTCCAGGCGCATGCCCCACCTGTTTCGATGCGAACGCCACCAGCCTGGGCCCGCCCACAGCGCCGCGCGTGGCGACGTCTGGGTCTTTCACAGCGCGCGCCAGATGCATGCCTGCGGGCAAGCTTCAGTATCATAATAACTCCCGTGAACCCCGGCCTGCAAGCATGGTTGGCCACTGCTGGCAGACTGACCCAAGGGCTGGACAATTCTGCGGCAACGGTCAGTATTCCGCAACTGCGCTCAGTTTATCCGGCACCAACCTGTCACAGGTCCATCATCTCAATCAGTGACGGCCACAGGACACCCCAAACTATTTGTCAGCAAAACTCAGCCATGAGATCATAGTGCCTAATAAGCTGCCCGGCAGAGGTAGCGTTCCATCCTAGAGCAGCCCAGATAGGTTGCGCGACGGCCGCCCGACGCAACGTCAGGTCAAAACACGCGCTTGATGTCCAAGAAGGCCACCTGTGCTCATCGACTTTGTGCGGCCGACCGCGGCAAACCACCGCTCCGCACAGCGAGGCAGCGGCGCCCCCTGTCATGGAGGGACACCCGTCGTGCGTGGCGCCTCAAGCGGGGCTGCCGTGCGCAGCCATGCGGAGCGCCGCTGAAGGCCGTGCCCGACCCACGCCCACTGCGCCTGGAGCGGGGCGCCCGGCGCAGGCGGCTCGACGCGGGACGGGTTCGGGACGCCGCCGCACCGTACAGCGTGCCGATGGAGCCGCCCGGCACGAAGAGCCCGTCGTGCGCGGCGGCCCAGGCGGGGCCGACGCACGCGGCCAGGCGCGCGAGCGCCGCGCGCTCCACCAGCGTGAACACGGGCGCCGCCTCGTACGTGTGCACGTTGGTGTTTGCGACGCAGACCAGCCAGTCGCCTGCGCGGCGCGCGGTCGGTGGCCGCCGTTGGGGGGCCCAGCCTGAAGGAAAGGCGGGGCCTTCACGCCGGTGCTGCGCGGACACAAGGAGAGACAGCATCCCAGGTCACGCATTTTCCGCTCGCGGTGGTCGCCGCATGGGCCTGGGCGAATGCACCCGCGCGCACTCTTGCTAGCGAGCACGCCAGCCGACTACTGCTCTCAGCCACATGACTGGTCCCTGCATGTGCTGAGCATGCATTTGCGTTTCTCAGTAAAGCTTGAGGCGCATGGGAGGATGCATGGCAGCCATAGCTGCGGCCAAGCCCGCGCCGGCACTGTGTGCTGGCTGACGGGTCAGCGCAGGACTCCAGGCCGCACCGGCGACCCCTGCTGGCTCAGGACGCGCGTACAGCTGGTTCAGGAACAGCGGATGCGCGGTGCGCACTGACAGCGCAAGCGACGTGCGCAGCGCTGCGAGCAAGCGCGGCATGCTGGCTGGTCCCTCGCCTGAGCGCAGCTCCAAGGGCACGCCCGCCTACGTAGACAGTCACTTTTAAGCTCTAAAGGCACTTCAGTCTCTGGCAACCAGGCAGGGCATGCTAGAGCACTGACACGCTGTGCCGTCTGGGCGTTGACACCCTGTGCTCCATGACGGGGTGTGGTGAGGCGGCGTGACATAAATTCCCTGGGCGGGAGGGACGGACACAGCTAAGTGCGACACAACGGGGCTGTACGCACCTCCTCAAAGGCGGCCAGCAGCTGCGCAGGGCTGGCGTGCCGCACGACGGGCTGCGCCAAGTCATTACGCGTGTCCAGGTGGTCGCAGAGCAGTTCCGCGGCCTGTGCGCGTAAAGCTCTCAGCACGTGTATTCAGTAAGTTCATGCAGGACCCTTGCTCTAAGTGGCAGCCTTGCTTCAAGTAGCTGCGGTCAATAAAAGCAAGCTCCGACTAACACAACACAAACTTGTTCCTGTCCGGGTCACTTGCGTGCTGGGCTTCACCTGTCTAAGGAACACAACTGCCTTATCGCCGTCCCAGGCGCTCAGCCCGGGTTTGCCATCCTGCGCAGCGTGGGTTCCGTTGCCGTTGCAGGTTGCAACCTGGTGGGCCATGACGCGG
>JAABUH010003070.1_pt1 | contig 14946 bp, 9 predicted proteins | sample 5559121 | NCBI WGS metagenome assembly JAABUH01 (sample SAMN10711871, study PRJNA513364) | rock metagenome | isolation source: Antarctica rocks | place: Antarctica: Victoria Land, Battleship Promontory nord | collected 2015-12-28
CGACGTCATATTCAATTGCATCAATGTGCTGCTGAAAATCGAACAGATATTCAATGAAGATGTGATTTCACATTCTTAGAGCTGAAATGAATCGCTGAGCGATTTCTTGCTTGTCTGAATCATCGAAAACTTGTCTTAACAAGACAACTAATTGCTCAATCGTGACTAGCTTGTCATGCTGAACAGTCATATGCGACAACGCTTAAGCGACAGCGTTTCTCGATAAGCGACTGTACTCATACAGAAGACGAAACTCGAAAGTTGAATAATGATTCACGTTCAACTTCAGCTTGCTGATCAGTTTGAAGATGAACTGATTTAGCTTGTTCTCTCGCTCTTTGATATAAAGTTCTGAATTCAAATATTTCTCTGATTTGATATTGATTCTGCTCATGCTCTTGAGTTCTTGAATCATTTCTGACAAGATTTCATTATTGATCTGAGACTGCTTATGTTCAATCTGAGTTTGCTCATGTTCTTGTTGACAGACTGAGACTCAGTTGATATACTGAGTGATGATGTCGTTGAATCAAGTTTGAAGTTCAATCAGAAAAGTGTATCACGCTTCGAAAGCATTGTTGACGTGAGTTTGAAACTGAGCGACAGTGATGAATTCGTTGATCGAAACTAAAGATGTCGATGACAGAATGTTGCTGATATTCTCGAATTGACTCATGATGTAGTATGATGCAACGTAATGTCATGAACTGAGAGCTGAATGAAATCAGAATGAAATTCTAATAACTAGATTTTAAATACAAGACGTTGCACGAAGAAGAAAGAAAAGAAAGAGATCATTCAGAGATTCTTATACTTCATGAACGCTAAGTATCATTCGTATCAAGAAACTCTCATAACATCACTGATAATTTCATATTTATCATCATCTATAATATTGTTCAACATCATTTAAGTGATCTAACATCTCTTTTTCCAACATTGTCATGATGTCAGATCATCAACTTGATTTAGAACATAAATCGTCGATGTCTTAAATAATCTTGATTCATTGAATCTGTTTCGCAGTTCAATGAATCAAGTCATCAATCTAGTCATCGTCATCTTAATCTAGTTTCAGCAATTCTGTTTCAATCATCTCAGTCGTGTGCGCGAATCTTTGCAATCTTAAGTCATAGAACTACTGTCTAGCCTTGATTCTGCTCGATTCATGTATATAGAAGTCGAATTTTCGTTCTTTTCTTTCACTCTTTGTCTTTCGTCTTGTACATTATCTGATGTATTGTCTTGTATCTAGATTCTATCAAAGTAATAATAATAATATCAGTCTTTTATATTGATAGTATCTCTAGTTTAGCTCAGTCTTTGACATTACGAAAGATCTACACTTTCTGCAACGTTTTCATACGTTGAAATCTCGTCTAGTTACTTTTTCGCTCAAATGAAATCATCTCACAACTTCTTGATCGACGATGAGCGTGCTGTTGAACAGTTCGCTCAAAGTGTGGTCGAAAATTCAGTTGAGATCTTTCGCGCAATGCAAGAGCTTCAAAATCAAGTTCGACAACATGATGTCATCATCTCATTCTCGTTCATCATTTTCAGTTCTTCAGTCTATATAGAGTTGAATTCTCAGTTTCTCGCGACGATAGCTCAGATCGTCACACAAATCTTGAACAATCAATCTTTTTTCGTCGTTCATCTCTCTGCGAACTTTGTCGCTGTCTTCATCGCTTCTAGATTCGAGAAGCTTCTTGACATATCTGAATATAAGAGAGACAAAGATTGATTGAATGCATGAAAGCAGAGTCTGATACAGCGCATGAACGTGAACGATGATCGTTATTTCTTTCATCGAGTCAAGATCGTCTATGTCGAGTCACGACTCATCATAGATAGAAAGACTCACAATCTAATGAGTCAATATCGAGTCAATGATCTCTGTATCATTTTCATCTTCGCAGATTGACAACACAAGTTGCATCATTGCTGCGACAATTCTTTCAAGACAGAAGATGCTCATCTATATCTTCGCGAAACTCTGAAGCAAGACATGAATAGCTTTGTCGAATACTACAATCTCTTCTATCAAAAGAAAAAACATTCTTTGATGAAAGATTTCTCGTTGATTGATTGTCTGAAGCACAATATCAATTATTTCATTCAAGTCGTTGTCTTCTTCTGACAAAATCTCAATGAAACTTGATCATTCATCTTTCATCAATGAGTTCAAGCATTCTCTGACATCGATGAAGAGCTTCAGCAGCTTAAGCATCATCAATCTCGCTTCATCTTCGTCATTGTTTTGTTCATCAAAGTCAAGAGCATCTCTGCGTCAACTAGTAATTCTTTGAATTCAAAGATCATCATTTCTGTGACTGTTGTTTCAACAGCATCTTCGTCTCTTTCTTTCTCATTTCTCGATGAGTCAATGAATCTAAGCTTCGTCATTGTCATCATTCAAGATAAGACTCTGATCGTTTCTGAGATCAAGAAAATCTGCAACAAGTGAAAGCTGTGCTACTACTGCAAATTGCAACATTCAAGCAAAATTGCTAAAGAATGCTTAAATAAGAAGTTCTTCACTCTGCGTATCATGAACATCTACGACAGTGACGTCGTCAGTATAGATGAAGAAGTCTCGCTGTTCGCGAAAAAAGTTTAGTTTCTGAGCTAAGTCGCGCTCAGAGATCTGTATACATATCATCTTGTTTACTAGTTTCAATCTTTTCACTCTCACTTCAATCATATAGAAAGTTTTCTGCTAAATCTGTCTTGAAACTCTTTGAATTCAATTCGACATTCAAAGATAGTCACATGATAGTATTCTGTATTCTATGTCAAGCTCAATCTAGAGTTCTCGTTCTTGCTCTGATTGATAGTGAAGTTTCTGCTTATGTCTTTATAAATAAATTCTTCGCGCAACAACATCATCTTTCTTTGCATCAATTAACTCATTCTCGCAGACTTCGAGAATTTGATGATCAAGTCACTTTAATCAATGACATTATTCATGTTGTTGAAATCACAATGATTCTCGATGAACACATCGAAAGACTATTCTTCTATGTCATTGAATTAAGTCAATATCTCATCATCATGAGTCTATCATGACTTCGTCGTCACGTCATTGATGTCAATTTTGAGCACAATATTTTCATCTTGTCTTTCTTCTTCTGTCTTAATCATTGTTGCTCATCTCTCATCAAGATCTATGATCTTAATCAACAAGAAGAAAATTTCTCGTTCAAAGTTAACAAAGTAGCTTTCTTTCAGTCTCGCTCTCAATTCACTCACAAGAAGCAACTCAGTTCATGAATCACTCACAAGAAGCAATTCAGTCTACAGATCATTCACAAGAAGCAATTCAGTTTACAGATCACTCACAAGAAGCAATTCAGCACTCAGTTCGCTCGCAAGAAGCAATCTAGTCTCTCATTCACTCGAAAGAAGCAACTCAGTTTTCAGTTCGCTTGCAAGAAGCAATCTAGTTTTTCATTCACTCGAAAGAAGCAACTCAGTTTTCAGTTCGCTCATAAGAAGCAATTCAGTTCTCAATTCGCTCGCAAGAAGCAATTCAGTTTCTCGTCTGCTCACAAGAAGCAATATAACTCTTCGTTCACTCACGAGAAGTCAATTAATACTCAGCTCGTTCACAAGAAACAAATCTCGTTCAGTCTTGTCTCTCATCTGAAACAAGAAGCTTCTAGTCATATTCTTCAAGTCATTCAAAAAGAATACTCATCAAAAATCAAGTGTTGAAATTCTTTTCTCTCTAGAACTTCTGTTGTCTTTCAAGTAGATCAATTCAATCGATCTTCTATACAACTTGACATAGTCGAGTTGAGAGCTCAAAGCTTTGATCATGCTGTTCATGTCAAAGACATTGAAGTGTTTAGCATCATTCTAAAGAAAATCGATGTCTTCTTAAATCTTGAATCAATCTCGTCTTCTAGTCTAGACTCTGACGAGTCAAAATCACATCATGCGACTTTGACTGTTCGTTCAAAGAACAGTTCAACTCTTGCTCAGTTCTCGTCTCGCTCTCAAGACAGTACATATGATAAGAATCATCGTCTGAATCTTCATCAAATGAAAAAGAAATTTCATTTGACTGCATTCACGACACAAGAAGATCTTGAAGTCTATCAACAAAGTAAGAATGTCGATTCAGTCACAATTCTATCGTTCAGATATTTCGAGTTTCTAGACGTCTTCTTTAAGAAGAACGTCGATATCTTGTCTTCGCATTGAGCTCATGATCATGTCATACATCTTAAAGAAGATGCTCAATTCTCAGTCTTCGCTTTGTATGACATGAGTCGTGACAAAATTCTAGAACTTCGTCGTTATCTGAATGAAAATCTGAGCAAAGATTTCATTCAAGTCAGTCGCTCTCAGACGATCATCTCTGTTCTCTTCGTCAAGAAATTCGAAGAAGAACTTTGCTTCTGCGTGAACTATCAAGATCTGAACGCTATCACAGTCAAGAATCGATATTCTCTGTCTCTGATCTCAGAAACACTGAATCGTCTAAGTTGAGCTAAAATCTTTATCAAGCTGAATATCATCTCTGCGTTCAATCGACTTCGAATCAAAGAAGAAGATGAAGCTCTCATTGTCTTTTGCACTCGATTTGAATTATTCAAGTATCTAATCATGCTCTTTGATTTATGTAATGAGTCTGTCTCGTTTCAGAAGTATATCAACAATACTCTTCGCGAACATTTAAATAAGTTCTGTACAGCTTATCTGAATGACATCTTGATTTATTTCGACAATGAACTCAAGCATGAGATTCATGTCAAGCTCATTCTGCAAAAGCTGCGAGAAGCAGATCTTCAAACGAATATAATCAAATGCAAGTTTCACGTCACTCAAGTCTCGTATCTAGAATTGATAATCATCATTGAAGAAATCAAGATGAACTCTTCTAAGATAGACATCATTGTCAACTGATTCATCTTGATCAACGTTAAAGACATTCAAAGTTTTCTAGATTTCGCGAACTTCTATAGAAGATTCATCTATGACTATAGTAGAATAGCTATCTCGCTCACTCGTCTCATCAGAAAAGATGTACTCTTTGTTTGATTTCAGAAATGTCAGATTGCATTCAACATTCTTAAGAAAGTCTTCACTTTCAAGATTATTCTTCATCACTATAATTCAGATCACAAGATTGTGATAGAAATCAATGCTTCAAACTATGTGTTCGAAAACATTCTCTTTCAGTACGATGAGAATGAGATTCTTCATTCAGTCGCTTACTTTTCGAAGAAGCATAATTCAGTCGAGTGTAACTATGAGATCTACGATAAAGAACTCATGATCATTGTTCGCGCTTTCGAGAAATGATGATCAGAGCTCGAAGACTCTATCTATTCTGTCAAGATGATCACAGATCACAAAAATCTTGAGTATTTCATGTCAACTAAGCAGTTGAGTCGTCGTCAAGCTCGTTGAAGTGAGTTTCTGTCTAGATTCAACTATCACATCGCTTATCATCTCGACAAGATCGACGATAAGTTGAATGCTCTGACACGTCACTCAGAAGATCTTTTTAAAGAGAGAAATACATTCGATTCTCGACATCAATATCAACATCAGACAATTCTGAAAACTCATGTTTTAGATCTTGATATTGTTGAGAATCTCGTTCTCAACGTCTTCAACATCAAAGTCATGAAGCTTCAGTCACAAATCATCGTTCTAAATTCAGTTCAGTTACATCTGTTTTCAGTTATCTCAGCATTCTTGCAAATTCTAGTTCTCATGAATCTAGAAATCGAAGAATTCGACGTTGAAGACGTCAAGTCTCAGCTAGATCAAGACACTCTGAATCTTGATGAAGATTCTGCTGACATCTTCACTCAGACATTATGAAAGCAAATCGAAATCAATGACAAATTCGCAGCTCAGATAATCGAAGCGCTTCGCAATGAAGCACGACATCACAACAAGATCTCTCTAGTTAAGTGTGAAGAACATGAGAATCATCTGTACTTTCAAGAAAGAAAGTACGTGCTCAACTCAGATAAACTACGTCTTCGTATCGTTCAGCTCGCTCATGATAATGTCGTCGATAATCACTCAGAAAGAGCAAAAAGCTATAAACTGATCAGTCAAGTCTACTGATGATCAAACATTTATAAGTATGTTCAACGCTTCGTATGAAACTGTCACGTGTGCACACGTTTTAAGCTCTCTAGACAACGAACTCAAGAATGATTGCGTTTTCTTTCAGTCTTTGAACGTCGTTGACGTGATGTCTTCATGAACTATGTAGATTCTTTATCGCTCAGTATCTTCATGAGTATCACATATAGATATGTTCTAGTCTTCGTTGATCGTCTTATCAAAATGAAACATTTAATTCTCATCACTTCTATGAAAGTTGAAGAAGTTATCAACTGCTTCTATGCTCATGTTTGAAAACATCATGATTTACTCAAGTTCTTCATGTCTGATCGAGACACACAATTCATCTTCGATGTCTGAAAGCATATGTGTAAAATGCTGAAGATAGATGCTAAGTTATCAACGATGTATCACTCTGAGATCGATGATCAAATCGAGAGAGTTAATGCTGTCATGAAGCATTATCTTCGAGTCTTCGTCAACTACATGCAGAATGACTGAGCTAAGTGACTTTCTGAAGTCGAATTCATCATCAATAACGCATCATCATCAATCACTTTAACATCACTCTTCTTGATCAATTCAAGTCAGAACTCATGTTTAAACTTCGAGTCTTCTGAGTCTCTGCTTGAGAATCTTACGTTTCAAGCTCGAGACAAGTTAATCAATGTCGAAGAGTTCATCAAGAAGATGAAGAAACTAACTGAGCATTTACGTGATGAGATGCTTATAGCTCAGATCATCTACGAATTCAATGTCAATCTCTCTCGTCGTTCTTGTTCTAGATACTTCGTCGAAGATGAAGTCTGACTGAATGCTTGCAATCTCAGCATCGCTCGTCTCGCTGTCAAGTTAGATGATCATAACGTTAATCTCTTCAAGATCAAACGTGTCTTCGAGAATAATTCTCTGATCATCGAGTTAAATCTTTCAGCATTCATGAAGATTCATTCAATCTTTCATGTCATTCTTCTGAATCATATCGCAAGTGATCTTCTCTTGAGTCAACGTCAGAAACTTCAAGAACTCGTTGTCATCAAGAATGATGAAAGATTCTGATATGTAAACAGCATACTAAACTTCAAGCGTGATAGACGCTATAATTCACTTCTGCTCAAGTATTACGTCGATTGAAAAGATCACTTCTTTACTTAAGAGTCTTTTCATCTTCTGAATAATTGTGAGCAAGCGCTTAATGAATATTATCTCGTCAATTCTGCCGCTGAAGAATCACATGTACTGTCGTGTGTGATGTCTCAATGTCAATGTCAAAAACTCTAAGTTCAATCTTCATCATTTTGAATCAGCTTCGATCTGACTTAGATCTTGTTTAAATCTGACTCAGACATCTTGTTTAAATCTGATTCAGATGTGACTCAGATGTATTTTAGTCTCATTTGTGCATCATCATATTAAACTGCGTTTCGTCTTTCTCTTGCTCAGATCTGACTCAGATCTTATCTAGATCTGACTCAGACATCTTGTTTAAATCTGACTCAGATGTGATTCAGATGTGTTTCAATTTTCTGTGCATCATCACGTTAAAATGCGTCTTGTCTCGTCTCGCTCTTCAGATATCTTGCTCAGATCTGACTCAGATGTGACTCAGATCTATTCTAGTTTCATCTGTGCTTCATCACATTAAAATGCGTTCACATCAATTCTTGTCTCGTTTCAGTCTTCATCTTCAATTCTTTCTCGTCTCGTCTTGTTTCTTCTCATCGTCTTGCAGAAGCTTAGTCTTGAAGAGAAAAGCTACTGTCATGATGTCAGATCATCAATTCGATTTAGAACATAGATTGTTGATGTTTTAAATAATCTCGATTCATTGAATCTGTTTCGCAGTTCAATGAATCAAGTCATTAATCTAGTCATCATCATTTTAATCTAGTTTCAGCAATTCTATTTCAATCATTTCAGTCATGTGCGTGAATCTCTGCAATCTTAAGTCATAGAACTACTGTCTAGTCTTGATTCTGCTCAATTCATGTATATAGAAGTTGAGCTTTCGTTCTTTTCTTTCACTCTTTGTCTTTCGTCTTGTACATTATCTGATGTATTGTCTTGTACCTAGATTCTATCAAAGTAATAATAATAATACCAGTCTTCTATATTGATAGTATCTCTAGTCTAGCTCAGTTTCTGACAAACATCTTTCAAGTAACACATGCTAAAATCGTGACAACATCTTTGTGTTGATTCACATGTCAATCGCTTTTTCATTCACACTTTTGATGATTTCATTCTGCAGCTTGAAATCTTTAGCAGTGAACATAAACAATCTATTGTTTGTGTTGATTTTGAAAATCAAGAATGTCTTGATGTCAAAGAAACTGATTAGAATGTCGATTCAATGTATGTTAGTAAGTTTCACTTGAAGATCAACGTGTGAACGAGAGATGACAAACACTTGAGCGAAAGACTTCATTCTTTTAATGAAGAAGAGAAACTTTTCTCTATTTGATTCAGAACATATATTCTAGTTTGCAAAATTATCACTTTCAAAATTATTAAAGAATCAATCAGATAAGAGAATGTTATCAGAGCATTGATAAAGACGTAGATTGTCTGAAAGAGAAGACAAAAAGATTTAAGAAGTGAGATTCACTCATCATTTGTTGAATTTCTTCTTTTTTGAGTATTCTTATCACGAAATGTCTTCATCTCTGAAGACATGAAACTGATTTGCTCGACTAACTGTCGAATTATACTAGACAGAATTTCGACTTTGAACTGAGTCTTCGCATCTTTATAGTCGCAATATATATATGCAATCGCAGCTTTTCTCTCTTGAGTCGCTTTCTCAACATAATTAACAACGATAGATCTATTAGCTATATAAGCTTGTGAATTATGCAACGAGTAGTGATGAGTTGCAGCAATCACTTCATGTACAATTCTTACGTCATGACAGTCTTTTTTGCATCGACTTTTTCACATGTTAGCAAGTGAATCAAGATGCTAAGATTGAGAATGTTCAAAAGATAAACATATGAATCTCAAGACATCAAAGAATCAAGTTCTGTTCGCTCATGAATCACTTTTAAAACTCGTCGATCTTCAACAGTCATTGATTAGTGCTCTGATGATGTTTTTGAAACACGTCTCTTTGCTTATCATGAAAGTTGAGCGATGACAGCTCTTTCAGAATTTCATCGCGTTTGAGAGCAGCTTTTCGATCTTCAAATTGTCTTAGACGTTAAAACGAGAAATGATCAGAAACAGTCTTACTCTCTAAATATATATGCATGCACTCAGTGCTAGTCATCAGAGTCTCGATGTTCATCTTCGTGCATTTCGTCGTAGCTAAAACTACGCTGACATCTGTATGCATAAAGCTAGTTTTCTTTTTGACTTGCTCTATAACTATCAGAGTTGCATTTCTAACTGCATCTTGTTCTTGCTCGATCATTTTATGAAAGTGTGCATAAACGACGATAAGTTCGTTGTCTTTCTCAGAGACTAGATTTCGAAAAGCTTTCACTAAGAGAATGCTCATATCAGTTGCTGAATAATTGCTTGATTTAGAATATAATGAGCGAAGATAAATGTGAAGAGACTTCAAGCATATGAATGTGAGCGACGTATCTTTCAGACAGATTCTTTTGCATAGATGACATTGTAAAGTATCTGAAAAAGAACATCATACGATTGAGTATGAAATATGTGCATCAGACAATTTTCAAAAAAACTTTCTAGAAAAGACGTGCTGAAACAATTATCAAATCACTTCATCAAGACATATTTTGCACAAATCTTGCAAAAAACTAGCACGAAGATGAGAATCTGTGCTAAAGCTATCTTCAGTTCTGATACAGATGAAATTCATTTCTTCAAGATCTTGAGTTGACTGAAATATAAATTCAAGTTCTTGAAGAACTCGACAATCTTATTGTAATCAACTGACACAATGTTTGCACTCTAACACTTGTTAAGAATCATACTGTATAAAAATATAGATATAATACGTTGATAAGATAATGAACAGTCGTAAAAATGACAATGCTGAAAGAAAAGAACTTTCGTAATACAAACATAAGTTAATCTCAATCAATGAGCAGACAGAGACTCTTTTCTTATCATCGAAGCGATCAATGCAATCATATCACTCAGCTTTTTGATGAAATTCAAACTCTTACTCACGAGCGTTCTAAACTTATTCAACTTAGAATCATCATGACGATGAGCTTTGAACTTTGTCTCTCTCTCGTGTATATCATTCAAGATCTCGTTAACATTTTTTACTTTGACTAGAGATTGAATCTTGATCATAGTGATCTTCTCATAGTGATCTATCACTACTCTTCATATTGCATCAAACTCAATGATGACATCTGCTTTCGACTTGACAGACAATGAAAGTGTTGTCATTGTGATGAATGAAAGCAAAGACAACGTGTTTCAGCGCAAATGATATAAGAGTCGCTCAATTGATGACTATTTCTTTGCTCAGCTATCGTGCTAGACTCGATTGTCGTGACAGACGACGCTTGAACTTCATGAAGAGATTCATCATTTAGCTTGCTTAGATGTACATCTGCAGTCGAAACTACTCTCGACTGAAGATGTACATCTGTGCAAATACGTCATGTGTTGCAGAAACTGATCAAGTAAATCATATCTGACGGCGAAGAATCATCATGACAAGTACTTCTTTGAATGATCTTGTCATATTGACTTCAAGTACTAAATTGATCTTTCTACAATATCTGCGTGATAATTTGAACAATCATCATGTATCTCAAATCGACAAAGAGATTCTAATCGACTGATTGATAAATTCTCACAAACGATCTTCATCTTAAAAGAAGTTCAGTCGAAGAAACTATGTCTGAAAGATCTTCGCTTGAGACGAAAAGACGCGAAATCTGATCGCAGTCACAAAGATGAATGAAGTCAAGAATCGTATGATGATTACTGATAACATGATCTCGAACATAGTGAAAATCGTGCATAAAGACAATGATCATGTCAAGTGAGATGCTATCTGAAAGAAAGTTAGCACTTTCTATTATGACATTTTACGATCGAACGTTATATTTCTACTTAAGCAATGTCAGATCTGCGTCTCGAATCTCTTTAAATGTTCAAAGAGCTTCGCAATCATGATGCTAAGCTCTCAGTCGATTGATCACAAAGTTCTTGACTTTCTAAATGTCGACGACATGCAGTATGACATGTTCATCTGAGATGTATTGAATAATAAGAAACATTCAAGTGAATGATTTCAAAAGATCTGATAGAATGTCTTAATTGAGCAACAAATCATGTATCTGAATGTCAACGAGATCATGAATGAAAGAAGCAATGCAGAATTGTCGAGTTGTACGACATGAGAAATATTTTCTTATATAGTGCGTTTATGAAAAAAGAGTCAAATCGATATTTGTAGTGAAATAGACTGCGAAATTGATCATAGTATGAATAAGCATGAACGATCAATCATTATCTCTCGACATCAACTCATTCTGTCATTCTTTCAACGTAATCTTCTGTGAGAAAATTGACATAGTGAATCAGAGATTTGCAGTCTTTTCTCAATGATTCAATGATCTGATTTCTCAAGTCACTGTCACTCTTGAACTTTCTGACTGAGAGCTTGCAGAAAGACAAAACATCTTCAATGAGAACAATGCTTCTACATATATCTTCTTTCTCTCTTGTATTTATTTCATGCACAATGCTTTCAAGTCTTTTAGACGACAGTATCACTGTACTCACTTAACGTCTAGAATTTGCTAACTTTCGCTCTTGATCATTCATCAACTGTATGAGAAAATAAATTCATTGATTGATAAATTCTTATCTTGAAAATTTCTGATATGAAAATGCAGCAGACACTTGCGAAACGAAGAAGTCGATAGTTCACTCTGAGATTGACAATTCAAGATGCACATAGTCAACAAATCAGATCAGAATCGATGTTGAAGAGCAGATAATTCAGATCGACGTTTGTTCTTTTGATCTTTTCAGTGAAAACTCAAGATCTGATAAGCAGCTGCACATCTAGTAAGACTAAGTTTTTTAAATTTATCATCGTCTTTGCGTCTTTTTTGACGTCGATTTCTGTGCTTTCGTCAGTACTCATCTCTTGTTCGCAATCACATTGACATATCATTGCTTAAAGAAATCAAGCTGTTCAATTCTGCCTTAACAGCAAGCCTTTACAGTTCATCGATCTACGCTCAATCATCTTGACACTCATCTTTCTCAAGTCTGAGCAGCAAATTAAATTTCTCACATCGACAAAATGAATTTCTGGTCTGAGTCGAGCTGAGTCAATCTGCTCATGTTCAGCTCTTGCGCTAACTGAGCTATCAGAGTCATTATTCAACATATCTGTTTGTATCTCGCACTTTCGCTCATTCTTCGCTTTACGAATAAGTCAGCTTAAGACACTCAAGTATTTACATTGTGAGCACGAGATTATCAAATCACTAGAAACATCGACAAATTCGATTAGAATTATACAATTTAGCATCAAATATTGAATTAATAACTGATTATTTTCAACTTATTGTGATCGTATAATAGATCAATTAATAATCAATTTAATAAACTAACTAAATAATAGCTATTTACATGATTAATGTATGCGCAAAGAAAGCATATAGAGAAGCAAATAGAAAAGCTAATGAAATGTAGAGAACTCGTTATCGTTCTTTCAAGCTGCTCTTCGTAACAATAGTTGATGTAGTTCTTTCTACTATGCGAAACAGGTAAGACAAAGAACTCAATGAAGCTTTGCGATGAGAAGAAAAACGAGAATGTATATAGGAAACGCAATGAAGAAGCTAATGAGGTAGAAAGTCATGTAGAAAGTCATGAAGAGTGTTTGATAAATCTTGCAAAATAAGAATCAAAAATCAATCTCACTCTCTCACTTATTTTACATAGAAGAGTTCATCTAGCACTGAGCTAAACCTAGCAGTGGGACAGCCCTATAGGGCTGAAAATCCACATTTCATATTTTATTGCTGTCAACGTGTAATTCTTCAACATATCAGCAAAACGATGACAGTCATCTCTCTCATTCCCTCTATATTCTTCATACCTTCTGAAAATATAGAACTTTCACAGAAAGAGCGCATAATGCTTGCTCACGCTTGTTGAAACGAGACTTCAGCAGTTAACGAAAATTCTTCTCAAGCAAAACTCGCTCGTCAATATGAAATATCAAGTAGCACTCTTTGAAATTGAATCAATGATCAAATGACTGCTGCTGCACGCAATCAGCAATTTCAAAGACTTAGTTTCGAAAAAGAAGCAGCTATACGTGACTGAATTCTACGTCTTCAGACCTGAGACTGATCTTCTCGTGTAAAGCAAGTACGTTCAATAGCTAAAAAACTACTAATAAAAAAGAACGATGACAAGTCAGTCGAAGTCAATTGACTTCAGAAGTTTCTGAAACGTCATTCATAAATCAAAACAGTATATATTTCTTCGCTTGACAAAGAGCGTGCTATGACTCAGAATCACGATATTTTAGCTGACTGATTCAATTTATTTCAAAGTTTGAAAGAAGAGCATGAAATAAAGATAGAAGATATCTACAACATGAATAAAAAGAAATTCATGCAGAGAATTATTGCTAAGTTTCAAGTCATGATTTTCAAGTATGAAAAGAAGACTCATATGATTCAATGTGATAATCGAGAGTGAGTCTCATTGATTGAGTGCATATCTATGAATGAAAGAGTCTTGAAGTCGTGAATTATCTTCAAAGAAAAAGTACAGCAGAAGATCTGATACGAAGTACTCAAAGAAGATTATATTGCTGTGAGCGAGAATGATTGAATCAACAACGAATTGAGTCTAGTTTGAATACAGAAATGCTTTGATTCAGAAACTAAAATCTGTCAGAAAGATGAATATTGAATGCTATTAATCGATGATCATGCTTCTCATATCACTACTCAGATGATTGACTATTGCATCAGTCAGAAAATCATTCTACTGTGTCTTTCAACTCACACTTCTCATCTGCTTCAATCACTTGATGTTGAAGTCTTTGCTTCATTAGCTACTGCATACAAGACTCATGTTCAGCGAGTCACTTGACTTGAGATCAGCTATTCAATCGATAAAATGAACTTTCTGAAGCTTTATCAACTGACTCGACATGAGACAATTACATCACTGAATATTAGAAAGTCATGAACAGCTACAGAACTTCTATCATTCAGCTCAGTCTTAGTACTTCAGCACTTTTCTTCTGTTAAAAAACTAGAGCAATCACAGCAGTACAACATTGTCATACATTCAACTACGTTTTTCAAAGTTACAGTCACATACATCGATTCTGACAAAGATTTAGAAGTCGTTCTAACATCTGCAAATATCTTTCAAGTACAGCAGCTTATTAAACAAGCAATAGAAGAATCAACTTCTGATCAGATTCTTCAAAAAATGAATAAAGCAGCAATATGAGCAATGATGAAATTTACTATTCAGAATGTTACTAATCAGAAACTTCTTGAGTTAAATAGAAGAAAGAAGCAAAAGATCAGTTGAATTGAGAATAATTATAATATTGCAAGAGTCATGAATCAAGAGATTGTTGATGAAAGAAGAGAGAATCAACAAGCAAAGATATGACAAAAGAAGATTAATTCTCTACTACGTCTAGATTCTGAACTTTTTACTTCAAAATCTTCTTTTATTCGAAAACGAGCTGTCGTAATCTCAGCTCAACAAACAAAGCTGTGAAATAAAGAGATCAATGATCTACTACGTCTAGGCTCTGAGCTCTTCACTTCGGCCTCAATGACAGCAAGCTCTAGTCAAAAGAAGAAGAAGCAGCTGATAGTTAAGCTACGGGTCAGACAGCTGAAGCAGAAGCAG
>JAABUH010003072.1_pt1 | contig 14932 bp, 20 predicted proteins | sample 5559121 | NCBI WGS metagenome assembly JAABUH01 (sample SAMN10711871, study PRJNA513364) | rock metagenome | isolation source: Antarctica rocks | place: Antarctica: Victoria Land, Battleship Promontory nord | collected 2015-12-28
GCGATGTTTCCCCGTGATTGATATATATAGCGAACCAGTTATGTTTGTACGACCTTTGGGTCACTATCAATGTATGTTGTAGGCTAGTCAATACCGACTAGGGCCAGCTTCATTGCGATCTCCATCCGTTGACCGACCCCACGTGATCGTCGACGACACCAAACGATCGTTTATCCACAACCAGCACTGCCCATTCTTTCCATAATCACTCTGCTCGCTCTCTCACCCGACCTGCGGTGATCAGCACGAAGCTCTGGCAGGACCGTAACACTTACGGATGACCTGAACACACATGTGTCAGCCACCCTTACCTCCTATCATAGGGCTTCTGTGCTGTGACATAACCGTATCAAAGGACATTTGAGCCTATCCTTTTATCAGCCTGCACAAAGTGTAGCATCCTACAGGTCAGGTATGACTGCTCATGGTATAAAAGGCATTCATTTGGGCCCTTGCCACTTCCTCATCCCATCCTATCCCACAAACACACAGTTTCCAACAAATCACCACTCAACACAACTTATACCACGTGCACATACCTTTAATACAATGCCATCTTACCGAGACAGCAAAGAGTATGTACAGTCTTCCTACTTTATATGTATGAAGCTAATGCTTTGAGGGAGAGACCAGTTGACACGGTTGCAAATGAGGCAAAGTCCTGGTATGTCAGTGCCAAGGACTCTGTCTTGAGCGGGCTCTCCTGCACTTGGCACTCTAAGAAGAGCACCAAGGCCTGGGTCACTCTTGGGGCTGCAACCGTTGGAGCAGTGTGTTATGCATGCAGTGACGGTGGAGACTCTGCCGCCAACACCCAAGCTGCTGCAGAGAGGACGAGAGCTGCCGCCACAGACATGAGCATGGAGGGCGGCAGCTGGCTGTACAAATCCGCTGCATGGCCTTTCAAGACGGGCGCCTCCGCTTTCCGCTCTGTGTCTCATACTGTTCTTGGGAAGACAGCAGATGGTGCCAAGAGCCTTGACCGTACAATTGGGAAATGAGCATTTGTCAGTGGCGAAGGATGAGAGGTTTATGAGTGGATGAGATGGATGAGCTAGATGATGTATGAATGTTTTACTGAGTGCTCCCATATTGTTGGACAATACCGTACAGAGTTGACTCCAAACAATTTGATGCAGCTCTGTGTTAAGCAGAAGCTGATGAATATGCCAATGTCACATCGTAAATCGGGAGTCCGGTAAACCACATTGGGGCACGTCTATATAACCGGGATTAGGGGCCTTAGTCAAGCTCCTAGTCATTGCTGCCTTTTGCCTGAAGGGTTAGGCGCGCTTTAAGACCTAGGATTACCTAAATTGGCCGGTTACCATTTAGTGTTATGACCTGATAACTGCAATAAGACATCAAGCCACATTCTCCTTGGATGTGACTGGTTTCAAACCATTTTTGGTCCAAAGTGATGAGTACTGCCAGCGCCATGATAGAGATCACCCTAGCTGGAAAGTATCCCCCAACAGTCTCGAATCTTATACAGTCTCCACCGACTATATATGAGTCATGCCCGTCACGACACTGTGCTCCTTGACCAGCGGGTATGTCCGAACACTCAGCTCCTTGATTCGGCGAGCATAGGCTAACTTTGGTAGAGGCAGCCTGCAATCAACGATAGCCAAAGTAATAACTCGAGTCAGGAAATAACTCGAGGACACACAAAGATGAAGCCAAGTTAAGCGCCTGTCAAAGTAGCAGATACAGTGAATTCAGAGACAAGGCTAGAGTAGGGTATGGGAGCAATATGTCATGAATATAACATAACCACTGGTAATATCGTAAAACAAGATCACTTCCTTCCCTTTGTCATCCCGTAGCATGGTCGGAAGAATGCTGAATGTACCGAATCAACGAGCCCTAGAGATTCGCAGGGACGAAAAAACAAAGAGGGAAGGAGGGTTCTCTTCTTGGTCATTCGCGAATGGTCGTCGGCCTTTACACCATGGTGAAGTGCGGTATGATTTCGAGGAGGAAGAGGAGGTCATGGAAGTATACCACTTCTCGGTGATGCTCCCCATGTGAGTGAAGACTCTAAGTTTTCCGCCAGAACTGACTTGACTTGTTCAGAGCGTGCAATGATCTACCATCTTTCGTCACTACCTTCCAGACCTTCGTATCGAGGATCACATTCGACCTGCACACGACCTTCCTCTGCTCAATCCTCGAAGTGGGAGCATCGGGGGAGGATGCCAAAGTCGAATCTGATTCCACCGAGTCAACGTCGGCCAAACGAGACAGGCTGTGGAAGGAGTTCGAGCTACCGCCACTACCTTCCGGAACCTCGCGTAGCAACGCCGGTGCCAGGGGTCTCACTCATCACGCGGAGGTCGAAGTCGATCTCCTTATCTCGTCTGCCGCGGACCACGGAAAAGCCGGCTCCAAGCTTGTACACTATCTCGACGCGAACGCTCTCGCCCCGACTCTTTCGTTCTCGGATTCGGACAGAGATATCGTTTTTGCAAAGGTAGGATCAAAAGTGCGACCAGAGATAGAGAGCGAACTCCGGAAATCGAGATACGGGCTGGCGGATCAGTCCCGACAACCGAGGGCCAGAGGTAGGGATGGGAATGGGAATGGGAATGGAGGTGGTGGTAGAATGCACACTGCAAAGGTCTGGCAGGGAGAGGAGAAGCGTCGGGCTGAAGAAGTTAAGAGAGGGAAAGACGTGAAGATGAAAGGCTTCGTTGTACAGACCCGGGATTAAAGTTTACGAGACTGTAACATACTTGTAGGCGTCCAGAGTATTTGTATTCTATGCGTTCTCACAATGTAGACCGCCATTTCATGTATGTCACGGTGCTATCTCAAGTTACGTAAAAAACCGTACGACAAATTGGCTGCGGAAAGGACTTTGGCAGTCATTAGTCACTTCTGACAACTTTTCTGAACTGCACCCAACTTTTTGGACTGTAGCTTGCCAAAGGTCTCTGTCAGGATTTGCGGGTTGAGGACAGAGCGGGCGTCTCTGACTTGTCATACAGAGTCAAGGTTATCGGAGCGCAGATTTATCAGAGTATTGAAGTTGGAGTGCAGAGTTAGAGTAAACCTGATTGTGATTGGGAGGGAACTCGGCGGAGCTGGAGGTGAAATGGAAATCACGAAGTTGACATAAGAAGATAAGAGCCCAAGATGGGTAAGCAAAGTACATAATGTATCAACTTATATATGTGAGAGGCTTGGGTCCTCTGTTGATTACGTGCCAGTGCGAAACATGCAGAACAGCCATTGAACTTATGGTCCAAGGCATAAGAGCAGGGGAGGTCAAGATCTTGGAGTTCTGGAATGAGTCTAGAATGAACAGTACGAGCGGAGAACAAGCAAAGACCGGGTCGAGACCAAGATGGTTTTCTGACCAAGTCGAGACCAACGTGGGTTGTTGATTGGGTTGTTGTCACGAAGCTCTACTCTGTCCATTGTCCAATCACACAACCTTGGTCGAGATGCTCAACAACGTCGACGAGGTCGCCGAGGGAGTGTTCTAGCGAGGACTGAACGTAGCCGCTAGAAGGATCGGAGTGTCACGATCGCGAATCGAAGCTGGGATAGACAACGAGCAACCAGTGCTTCACCCCGACCTTGTACCTTCAAACGAGGTTCGAGGTTCTTTGTTCGCCGAGACAAGGTCACGTCTTGCTCCATTGTATTCAACACGCTTCCCTCGTCTACGACAAAACCCCATTGATCTCGGAACAAGACGCCGACATATCGCCCACTATGCTTCACTTCGGCCTTGTATTCTGAAACGAGGCTCGACCATCAGGAGCTGAGCGTCGGGCCATACTGCTGGGCGACGTAGCACAGTGACATGGAGGCAAAGCAAGATTGTCTTGAACGTGGTAAACAGTGGGACTCAATCGAGGATCACTCGTACAAGACGTATGCATATGAATCCGGATTCTCCATAGATTATCATTCAACGAATCGTTCGTAGAAATATCCCTCAACCGAACTCGATAAAAAGTCGACGAATTTCGACGAGGGTCGTAACTATTTGCGGTTTCGGATCGAATAAAGGTCACGTTCGGTTTGTGGTGGCCGACAAATCAAAGACCAAGGTGGGTTTTTGATTTAGTTGAGACCGGTCCGGGGATTTATCGGAGAAAGCAACCTGTAGCATATGCCGGTTTCGAACGAAAGCTTGAACTATAAGAACTCCTTTTCGCTCGTCGAATAAATGATCTGGGCTCCTGTAACTCGTCCAGACTTGATTGCTATCGGGTGCTCTCGGCGAGTTTCGGCGTTGATCTGTGAAATGATGAATCCCCAGCCGAAGTGTGACGCATCGGTTTGAAGGATCGTCTCGAGACTAGGATCGTAGTGGGCTAGAACTGGTGCTGAAACAACCATTGACTTCAGATTCTCGAAGGCTTGTTCTTGAAGATCTTCCCAAGCGAAGGGAACTCCTTTCTTGGTAAGGTTCGTGATAGGTGCGGCGATCTTTGAGAAGTTCGGCACAAAGCGGCGATAATAGCTGACGAGTCCAATAAATGATCGAGATTCGCGGAGGTTCCCTGGTTGAGGGAATTCCTGTACGGCTCTGACCTTTTCGGGGTTGGTCTCGATACCGTTCGGCGAAATAACGAATCCCAAGAACGTAAGAGAAGTCCGTGAATTCACACTTCGAGGCCTTGAGGTAGAGCGACGCGTCTCGGACAAGGTCGAAAACTTTCGTGGTAAGTCGGCGAAGTTCATCGAGATTCTCCGCATAGATTAGAATGTCATCGATGTATATCGTCACTCCTCGACCTAAGACCTCCTTGAAGACTTCGTTCAGGAAGTGTTGAAAGACTGCAGGCGCATTTCGAAGGCCATCGCGCAGGACGAGTGACTCGTACATACCGTACTGAGTTCGGAAGGCTGTAAGGGTTCGCAGCCTTCAGCAACACGCAGTAGCTGATAGGCTCCAACGAGATCAAGCTTAGTAAAGTATTTGGCCTTGGATAACTCGTTCGTGATTTGGCTGATCAAAGGAAGCGGATAGGCGTCGGGGATTGTGGCCTCGTTTTAGCCGACGATAGTCGACAACCATGCGAGATCGGTCATCCTTCTTTGGTACGAAGAACATAGGTGACCCATACGCGGCATTAATTGGGCGTATTCGACCTGCTTCGGTTTCTCGCTTGAGTGTGTCGAGCAGAATGATGCGTTGGTCTTCGGTAAGATGGTATAGCTTAGCTACGGCTAACTTCGGCGAAGGTAGCATGTCGACACGCATGTCGTAGGCTCTCGGCGGCGGCAAAGTCTCGGTACCTCCCTTCTTTCGTGGAACTTGGCTAAGAAGTTCGATGGTTTCCTTCTCGTACTCTTTGGTATCGAGAGGCTCGACGTAAACTGCGGCTCGTTGGGGTGATACTCAAATAGTGTAGTCGGGTCCTCGTCGTAAGGGCCAACGACTAAGGCTCGGACTCGGTTCTGGGAACTTCGCTCGGCGTTTCGACGGTGCTCGGCGCACTCGACGAAGTTGGTATTTCTCGGATTGGACTAGGCGTCCACTTGGTTTGACTCGGTAGAACAATGTTGTTTGGGTAGGTGCAAGGCGATCCTCGGCGTGACGAGGTAGCTTGGGGCTTGGCTGCAAGAAACTAGGCGAAACTCGGCTAGGGGCATCGAGCGAAATCGTGCGCTTAGCGAGATCGAGGTTGACTCCATGGCGAATCATCCAATTTGATCCTAGGACAATGCCGGCGCCATGAAGCTTGGTAATATTGAGACGTGACTCAATGGGAGGATATTCGGCATGTGGTTGTACTCCAACGTCAAGGTGATGCGAGATCAGGCCAGCTGAGGACACGTTACCATAACATACGAAGTTCAACGGGTTTAGGATAGGTTCGGCGACGATCGGTGAGATTCGTTGAGACGCGTTCGTCGATATAGGACTCGGTGGCTCCGGTATCCCACAGGACGGTGACTTGAGGCTTGGATGGAATATCGAGGGTGACTGTAGTGATGGGCTGGGTATGAGGCAGTGGTATCTGGACTCGATCTTGACTCTCGGAAAGCTTGGGCGGAATGACGGCGGGTATATTCGAGATGGCTGAGAGAAGGATAGAGCCTCGGCGATCCTCTCCTAAGTCGACGGGGCTTTGGCGTTTTCCGCCGACAGGACGCGGGCCATCCTCGACTTTGACCTGCGCGGAGGCCGAGTCGTATCGTGGAACCGTCCTAGCTGGCGGTGCATTCGGGCCAAGGCCTGGTGTCCGTCATTGCCACAGTACAAGCATAGGTTATTATCGCGTCGACGTTGCCTTTCCTCGTTGGGCAACGGACCTCGTGAAGTGGCGGTTGTCGGCAAACGTACAGGACGAGTGCCACTATTGACCGGACTGCGGTTGTATTGGCCTAGGTTCGGCGAGGGTCGGGTAGATGCGGTTACCGTGGTTGTACCTGATGACGTAACCGGCTTCGTTTCCCTTGAACCGGTTTCTTTTGTCTCTCGACGACGTTCCTGTTCTCGTTCATACAGCCTATTGTCTAGAGGAACAATAAAATTGATCAAGTCGGATAAAGAGTGAGGCTGAAGACCTGTTCTTGCCACTTCAACCTTCAAATACGGCTTGAGACCATCGATTGCTCGGTCGACGATGGGGTCCTGATCTTTCCAGCCTAGGATAGCGATGTATTGTTGAAACTCGGCGAAGTACGACGATGCTGGACCAACTTGTCGTAATGACTTTAGCTTTCGCCTAGGGGTACCCTTCTCGTCGGGGTCTCCATAATTGGTTCGTAGGTAATCAACGAAAAGCGCAAAGTTCTCGAAATGATCGGTCTCGGGACCTGGGCCAAGAGTGGTCGTACTGCGAGAAGCGGCATTCCTCGAAGAAGCGAGATCATGTAATTGACCTTAGTTCGATCGTCGGCGAACCTCGAGGACTGAAGCTCGAAGATAAGTTCGCATTCGGTGAGGAAGGCGTTCAAAGTGTCACGCTGGCCGTGGAAGGTTTCTGGGTCTTTGACCTTCGGCTCCTTCGTTGTGCTGTGAGCTGGGATAGCCGAAGGTTGGCGAGTCTGGGCGGCGATAGACTGGGTGAGCAGATTCATCATGGTGAACATCTGTTGCTGAAATGTCATCGGATCAATGAGTCCTTGGCCGATGTTTGGCGAAGGTTGCCTTGACGGGACGGGCGAAGGCTCGATTAAGGGGACGTTATCGGCGGGCGGCTCGTCTCGTTGATCCAGGATATTGATCGGGTCGGCGTCTTGTTCTTGGGCTGCGCGAGATAAATCACGTCCAGAACGGGTACGTGACATGGCTGACGAGTTTTTTGGCTGACTCGTGCTGAACTACGACGAGCTGAGCGTAGGTAATGAGCGATTCGAGATACTGTCACGGTGCTACGTCGACCAGCAGTATGGCCCGACGCTCAGCTCCTCGAATCGGCGACGGTTGACTTGGCTTCTGCGAAGTTAGGCTACCGTTGTCGAATTAGCTTGAATAACTCGAGGACACGCGTGGGTGTAGCCGAGTTAAGTGCCGGTCGAGTAGCGTAGGCTAAACAGTGCAGGGTAGATCAACTACGGCAAGGCTAGGTAACTATATGACTATTGTTGACTTTCAATCTAGAATCGCTGGTTCTCTCCGTCTCTCGACCCATCTCTCTTGTACCTTTTTCTCCTGGCCTATCTTCGGCTTGTCTTGTTTCGAGATCAATGGTGTTTCGATGTAGGCAAGGGCAAGCGTGTTGAGTACAATGGAGCGAGACGTGGCCTCGTTTTGGCGAACAAAGAACATGGTCGAATCTCGTTTCGGCGAACAAAGAACATTGTCGAACCGTGTTGAGTACAATGGAGCGAGACGTGGCCTTGTTTCGGCGAACAAAGAACATGGTTGAACCTCGTTTCGGCGAACAAAGAACATTGTCGAACCGTGTTGAGTACAATGGAGCGAGACGTGGCCTTGTTTCGGCTAACAAAGAACATGGTCGAACCTCGTTTTGGAGTACAAGGCCGGGGTTAAGCACTAGTTGCTCGTTGTCGGCGTTATTCGGCGATGCTGTCCGAGCTTTGATTCACGATCGTGACAGCCACCCCGACCGGGGGATTGACTGCAGTTTGACATATCTGAGTCACCTTGAGAAGCCATGCCTTGTCTCGCCACTAGAAGAGATTGCTGGTCCTCACCTGGAAAATTATGATGGTGGCTTTCTCATTGCGTGATTTCCAGGGAACCTAAAATAAGCCAGCAATGAGCACAGATCATTGAACAAAGGGCATCCTCCTTTTCACTGTCAAGCCTGAACGAAACAAGAAAGCAGCTTTGCAAAAGGTTTTCCTCCCTTGTGACTCCTGGGGCACACTGAGGTGTGGACAGAGGTTGGAACCAGGTGAATAGCGGCTCTGGCGGAGTTTTCACTTCCTTCAAGATCCTCAAGTGGTCATTAGTGTTGGTCCTGCACTCAAGACCTCAGGATCAGCCAGCCAGGATGACTGATCCTTATTTTGTCGCTTCTGCCCCGGCCCAATATGACCTACTACAAGGTCACCTCTCCCCATCTGAGGTGCGCCTCACTTGCTATCATCAGGTCCATTCACCACCTGCACCTCCTCTCCCACCCATTCATCATCCTCCGTGCATCCCACCTCAGCCATGTGTTCCTCCTCATGGTCATAGAGCACACCAAGCTGCCAATGACAACATTCTCCCCCCTCTTCCACCACCAAACCCCAGAGTAGACATCCCACCTTCATTCCCACCTCCTACAGATCATGGTGCTCAGACCAATGACAGCGGGCAAGCCAATTCAATCCCAAGACTGACAATTACCCAACCAACTCCACTCCCCTCTCCCCCTCCTTACCCCACATCCTCACCACCCAAATACGCCCCACTCCCATCTTCGTCCTCAGAACAGACTCTCCTCCTGGCTCCACCACCAACCTTTGCCCAATCACAATGCCAAGGCCAATTTTGTCCAAACTCATGCACGTGTAACCCAGAATCAAGATCCACCCAAGAGCAAGCAGATTGGGTAGTCCGTCTCCTTATCCTGCTCAACATCCTTGTGTGGGGTGCCGTGGTTTGGGGATACTACGTGGCATGGATGGATCCTGGGTTTGGGTGTGGTGGGTTGGGAATTGGCTGTCAATCCAGATCTTGAAGGGATCATTGGGAGGGGTGGAGAGGTGTATGGGGAGGGGGATCTGGGGGTTGGGTGGCTTACTGGGAAGGGGTCCGCGTTGTGGGTTTGATTTTGTAGTGAAGCTGTTTTGGGAGAAGAAAGTTGATGTGAAGCTATGCAGGTGAGATATAGTTTTGTAGAGGATGTATCGGTGTAGAGCGTGGTAATACCTTGAGTTTCAGATACCTGTCTCGAACCGGATGTGCCTCAGTTCACAAGGTGAAGAGGCGCACTATGGGAGATGATCAGCTCCCGAGCGGCCTTCCGGGCGGCCATCGGGTACCGCTGAGAAGCGCTTTACCGATGTGAGCGTTATCAGTTATGGTGGGTGATCGTCCATCGAGCGAGGGCTCAGCTTGGCCATAGTGCGGAGGCAAGATCCCTAAGTGATACATGCTGGAGTGGATTTACAGTCGAACGGATCGACCCAAAAATATGCCTTACATCCGTAACAAGCCCATACTCCATCACCGTCTCCCCTTTACCCGCTCCACCGCCTCTTCAGCCTTCTTCTTCCTATCATCAATCCGCACATTAGCACTTTCCTCGCTTAGACTGTTTGAGACTCGACTCACCGCCACTCACAACCCTCCTCGAACTCACACCACCCACACCGTCTCGTCTCCTCGACGCCAACACCCACAGCTTCCCTCTGGCCTAGCCACCAAGCCAGTACCGAATCGAGATGCGCAGCTAAGAGCCGAGGAGAATGGGTGAAGCGGTGTTTGCCTATTATTGAACCTGAAGACGTACCAGGTTTAGTTGTTTCGGGATCAGACTCGGGAGATTGAGGTCGAGAATGTGAAGCCGATTTGAGCGGGGAGGAAGGGGGCTGTTGAGAGGAAGATGGAGTGACTGTACGCTGCGAAGCACGGAGGATGACTTCACCGCCTTCTTCGGCTGCGATTCCGTTGACATCGGCTCCGAGGGACATCTCGACCGCCCAAGCTAGCTCGTCCCCCTCTTGTTCCGGGTCGTACTCTGCTCTCTCGGGTGGTATCTCGGGAGGCTTGTCCAATATTGTAGGTGGCGCGAGGCTCCGCTCGATCGCCAGTTGGATGAGGGTCTCCTCGTCCTCGACCACCGACTCATCCTCTTTACGGCGTTTTCCCTTGCGTTTCTTCTCCCGGTCCTTCGCAGGTCCTGCTCTGCGATAAACCAACTCCAGCCTTTCCTCGGTGCAGCCAAGATTCCGCTCGTCCTTCCCGTCACTGTTCGGCTTCTTCTTTGCTGGTGTTGGTGATCCCGGTGAACCAAGCCCGAGAGCCAAAACGTATCCCTGCCATACCCGTACCATCTCGGTGAGGGTTCTCGCCTCGCCCGCTCCGAAGCGTAGCCCGTTGCCCAAGACAACCGCTCTTGATTGCCTTACGAAGTCCTCTGAGACAGGCTCGTCCGGATTGAGGTTCAAGTGTAACCACAGCGATGAGAAGGAGAAGGGCGTCTCGGTCGGTAGTATGACGTCGTCCGAGCTCATGAGAGATCCTGTGACGTTGGCGGGTAGGAGCATAGCGTCGAGTAGCTCCTTATAAAGCATGATTTGTAATCGTCCAGCGAGAGTGTCTCCTTCTCTCGGTAGTGTGCCCGATGCGCGGGTCTTCGAGTCGCTGACGTAGAGCTTGTGACTTCGTGCTTTCGGCTCAATGTAGGACGGACGCGGTTTCGTTGGCGAAAAGAAGGTGGTAAGGGATGTTTGGGTTTGTCGAGCGCTTCGAGTTTCGGGTGGGATCGGTGTCGGGTCAACGGGTTTACGAGTGATCTCGTCCTGCCTCCACTCTACTCAGTCGCAATGAACCCATCAAGCACGAAAGAGACGCACGATGACGCCCATGACCAAGATACCCCGAACAAACCCGACGACTGGTAGTTCCCGACATTTGCCAAGGGTGAGCAACGCTTCGAATGCCGAGAACATGTTGAGAAACCTGACCGTGTTTTAAGATCAGCTCCTTCAATTGAGTCACGGGTATTGCGATAATGAGTTGTTCAACATACCTTAGACCCCATACATCCTCCCGAGTCGTGGCGGTGACTAGTATCTCTTCAGGATGGATCTCCCTCTCCAACCGTTTATGGATCTTCTAAACTCCCATGATTTATCAGCTCAATCCTTTCGTACTCCATCTCAGCATAAGCTGTGGGAAGGAGAAAGAGAAGAGCTACACGACGGGAAGAGTGCGGGAGCGGGAAGGTAAGAAGTGAAAATTTAGGAGGTGAATCTCGCATACCTCACCCCGCTTGAGGATCCGTTCCTTCCCCTCAACCTTGACCTTATCGACCCCAATCTCAGCTCCACCTTTACTCGTGATGATCGTCGGTCTCTGTGGAGGCGGAAGGAATGGCATCGTCCTTAATCTACTATCGTCCTGGATCAAAATTGTACCCAAATAGTTGTGGTTCGAAATCAATACTCACTAGTCATACTATACCCACGGTCAGCATGACATGTACAGGCTATGAGGAGGAAGTCACTCACCTGGACTTCACACCATACAGTCCCGACGAGATCACTAACGCTCAACCATCCCTTCCTCCTAAACTCAAGGAACGGCGAGATGGGTACTAGATCTTCCACGTCATCCATATCGACATTCCCGGTCCTTCTATTCGTGGCTTCCTGCATCGAGTATGAGGTGATGACCTGTGATTCGGCTGCTCTGAGAATGGATTCGAGGTCATCGTCCAGATTCATCTCCTCGCCGAACTCGTCGGCTTCGATATCGTCCTCATCTCGGTCCGAGATCGGGTTGTGTGGGAGTGTCTCTTGAGATGGAGGGGTAGATGCACCGGCTGTAGCATTTTCTCGCTTCGGGGTGGACATCATGATTTAGGTGACAGCTTCATGCCATGTTTCTGCGATCCAGAGGCAATTCAAGATGGTCAAGCTGGGCTGAAAAGGAAGATATTTCACCATCCTCCAGGCATTCAGAGAGATCTGACCCAAAATCGGCACATAAGGGAGTTGAGATGAAAGCAACTCATCGCTGCAACAAGTACAAGCATCAAAAGTTTGTTCTCACAATACAAGTTGCCGGCAATCTTGTCTTGTTGGTTATCTTCATATCCAGAGTTGGCAGATCATGTCCCCATCTCCGCAGAAATCCGAATTGCTCTTTGCCGATCCTCAAATCTGTTTCTCTATACTTCATTAACATGAGGACGAGTATCTAGCCCTCCTCAGAAATGCTGAATTGGCCTTCGATGCAATAATGAGGGAGCCTGGTTTGTCTCACTCCTCTCAACACCTGGCAAAACATCCAGCCAACAACAGCTAACAGTTCATTACGATTAAGCCTGTGCCTGACTTGCTCACACCAATGTCCACCTACCAAAGGGTGATGATAACCCTGTGAATGCCTGGGCCTGGCATGTTGATGTTGGGGATCCCAGCAGTGCCACTGGGAGTAAAAAACTCTTATCGGGGAGGAGTGTGGGTGTCAAGGATTCTGTCTGCGTGGCTGAGGTTCCTCTACTTCTTGGTACCAACGCATTTGAAGGCTTTATCCGTTAGTGTTTCCCTCATTGGTTCTGGACAATGAGGAGATACTACGGTCTGGTGTACCGGATATGGATGCAAAGATTGTGACCCGGACACTACAAAATGGCGGCCACATTATAGGAAAAGCAGCTTGTGAGGTAAGTGGCAGGGTTAGAAAGACTCTCAGCTGACCGATGACAGTAACGTTTTGAGGTAGGTGGTGCATCATCTACCTCATCATCTGGTCCCATCGACAATCCATATGAAGAGGTCTCAGTACCCAAGTCAGTCTTTTGTTTGTGGGGGAAATAGCTGTTCTGCAGGCATAAGCTCTATGATGATATTGGGTTGATTGTCCTTGCTATGGCTTGGGGCGTTTCAACTCGTCAAGGTCAACATGTTGGTCATTGTGAAGTCTATTTGAATGATTTCATCAACCGTCTCTCACCTTGGACTCAGGAGAAGTTTGAAAAAGCAGGCAAGTAACCATCACTACAGTAAATTTTTATTGTCGCCTGTTTTCGGATTTTCCCTCTGTTTGATGGATGATGCTAACCTTCATGGATTGTTGAGTGAGTATGGTTTCAAAAAGCATCCAACAGTATATGGGAGAGCCATCAACCTGATCTAAAGGCTGAGAGATGAGTATGAGGCTGTCTTTGCAAAGGAGATGCTTGGGAGCGGGCATTTGATTGGAAGACACTTACATGCTGATGCATTTATCTTCACCTCTGTATGTTCTGTGCACACCCACATATTACCCGGACCACTGTCATGCCTCATACTCTCATCATTGTTGTACCATCCTGAATTGCCTTTACGGCCTTCTTCTACCCACAGTCTTCTGGAAGACAATGGCACACCGCACCGAGAGTCTGAATTGCACTCCGCCACATTCAGATTTTTCCACCACTACGCAATCCAACCCTTCATCAGCTTCACGTTCAGGTTCACATACTTTCCCCGTTCGAAGGGAGATACACGACAGACGTCAGAATTTTCTTATTTGGTGGAAGCTTCCTCTACTTCCGCTTCTGAAGTCTTGTTATGTCGAGAAAAGCCTTGAGAAGCAGAAGGATAGCGTGAAGCACTTCTCTTCGACACTTAAAGAGCTCTCGGTGAGCCGTTGCTTGTTATTGTTCCTCTGTCGTCCCGTGCTCTAACTTGCTGATCAGAGCTGGATACTCCAGGACTTTCCTTCATATATTCGCTCATTATGGTCAGAAGCCGAGAAGTATGGTGTCATACTCATCACTCCTCCTATTGAGTGGAAGCGACTTTCCCTCTCCGTTACTACTACCCGCTTCAAAACACAATCAGTTCATCATCATCAACCCTGTACCCTCACGCATTGTAGCCTTCCGAGGCGTGCACTTTGAACAATACAGTGGATTCAAAAGTGAAGAGTACATGAGTGGCTCGAGCTTCTGATGATGATATCGGGTAGTCAAGATGAGAGTCCCGAATCTCGAGATATCCCTGACCGCCGAGAATACTCCAAAGCAATCGCCCGAGGACAGCTATTCGAAAAGGAAGATTCCGAAATATGCACTGACGAAGCATGTTCGACCTACGAAGAAGCATATTGGGATAGCATCAATGACGGTCGAATGCACGATTATGCGTAGGCACAAGAGGGTGAATCGAGCCATGAGTATTTCGCGGGCTTATACTATCAGGCTCTCTTTTCCCGCCAAGAAAATCGACGGAATCGGAGAACCTCAATCTTCAGGATGGGCAAGACCTGCAGGGATACCCTCATCGATTGGGCGCGGAATGGCCTGTAGTGAATTCGCCTTTCGTCTACATCTTGTCTACCGGAACCACATTCGCATACCACAAGGAGGATGTGAGTTATCGACACAGTTACCGCTGATATCCGTTCTTTATCAATTAGACTTCCTTTCACTGAATTTCCACCATTGCGGCGCTCCAAAGATCTGGTATTCTGTTCCACTTGAGCAGGTCGAGCGATTCGAACAGGCTATGAGGTGAGAGTATCTATCCACATGCCTTACTTATTCTTCTTCTTCCTTCTCAGACATCTTCAAAGATGATGCGAAACATTGCCGATGGTTTTAACGACACAAAGCACACCTGATGTCCGCCAAGCATGCTGGAGCAGTATGGGATATCAGTGATTCGAACAAAACAAAAGCCCGGCACGTTTGTCTTGACTTTCCCAATCGGATATCATGGAGTTTTTAATTGCGGATCCAATACAGCGGAGGCGGTCAACGTCGCGGTGGGACCCTGGGAGCCGTACAGGATGGAGTCGATGATGGTCACGACGACCTTACAACCGCAAGTAGACCAATTGGGC
>JAABUH010003073.1_pt1 | contig 14932 bp, 10 predicted proteins | sample 5559121 | NCBI WGS metagenome assembly JAABUH01 (sample SAMN10711871, study PRJNA513364) | rock metagenome | isolation source: Antarctica rocks | place: Antarctica: Victoria Land, Battleship Promontory nord | collected 2015-12-28
CTCCCGGCACCCGTGCGGGACGGGCCGGTGCGCCGCCGCGACCGGCTCGGCGGCCTGCTCCACGACTACTACCGCGAGGCCGCCTGAGCCGAAGCGCCTGACGCGGATGGACTTTCCGCACGCTACGCGCCTCGGGGATGCCGCAGACCGGCAGGCGCGGGTCGCCCGATCGCCAGATGGCGGCGCGGAACGCCAGGGCCGTCTGGAACGCCGTCGGATCCGCCAAACTAAAGCGGTAGCCGGCAATGGCGCGACGGTAGTCGTCCTCGATGATCGTCAGCCAGGGGCGGACCGTCAGCCCCTCGGCCCCGCAGAGGTTCATGGGGAGCGGACTGTGGTCGGCCTGCCAGATCGCGTTCGGGCGGCGCGCGGTGTGACGGTGAAGGCGATCGTCGGTCTCGGCGTAGGTGGCAGTGCCCTCGTGGGCCAGGATCAGCAACGCCGGGTCCAACTGCCGGACGATCGCGCGCACCTGGTCGTAACTCGGTGTCGGCCAGCCGTGGCCGTCGGCGATTTGGGCCGCCAGGCGCTGTATCGCCGCCAGGCTGCGCCGTGGCCGTCGGAGCGCCAGCCCTTCGATGAACTGCCGCAGCTGGTCGGCGACACCACGCGACCGACCCGCATCCGCCCGGCTCCCGCGTGCCAACCCCGTGAGGCCGCGTCGGCGCTAGGCGGCTACCCAGCGCTGCGCCGTCCGCAGCGGTATCCCGGCTTCGCGCGCCAGGCGGGCGAGCGGTACGGCCTCCTCCAGCGCTGGTCGGAGCACCTGGTACCGCGCCAGGGCCGTGTCGGTTTGCATGGGACTGCGCGCCGCGAGTCGCGTGACCACGCCTTGCCCCTCCTGCCAGCCTCGCCCTCGGGCGACGACCGCCCAGCGACGCCTCGCCCTCCTGTTCGCGGATGCGCGCGGTCAGCGCCGTCAGCGCCGCGCGCAACTCGGGGCGGTCGGGTAGGATGGCGGCGGCCTGCTGGAGGTAGACCGCCCCGAGCCCCTTGAGCTGGCGCCAGACGTAGGTCCGCCGACCCGGCGGATCCTGCGCCACGCGGTAAATCAGCAGTAGCCAGCGTGTCGGCCCCTCGTCCCCCATCGCCGCCCTTCCCCCGCGTGCCGTGTCGCCATCGCCGCGTGCAATGATAGTGGCAGCCTACTATACCGCCTGGCCGCGCGGCAAGTGCGTGGTCGGCGACCCTCGTACCCGCCGGAGGAGGAGCGACCCCAGCGCCTGCTCGCCCCCGGCGCGCACGTGGTGGTGCCCGCTCCCGGCTGGCCCCGGGACGCCACGCCGCGAACCCGGTGGCGCATGACTTCACCGCCGCTGCTCCCAGTGCGGCTGATGCGCCACCTGCAACTCCCCCATCGATCAATTCATAGCGCGTGTCATCGAGTGGATCGGGAAACGACTCGAGATCGACATTGGTGAAGCGGAATGTGCTTGCCATCGATCTGGTCCTGTGCCGAGTATGAGGACTGCGCCAAGTATAACGCGGCGGGGGCGGCACATACTGTGTGCCGCCCCCGCCGCGTCGCCTGTCCTATGGGGCTGTTCGCTCGTTACCGCACCGAGGCGTTGTAGAGATCGAGCGCCTGGTTGATGTCGGCGGTGGCCTTATCGAGCGCCGCCTGCGGGGTCGCTTTGCCGAGTAAGGCTTCTTCGACCGCTGTGTTGATGATCGCGCGGGCCTGGGTGAACGGCCCCATCACCGTCCCGGCGGTGGCGGGGGTCTGCTTGCTGGCGCGGAGCTGGTCGATCGCCGTGGTGAACTGCGGGTACTTCTTGGTGTTGTCCTGCACCACCGGGAGGTTGTACGATTCCTTGCGCACCGGGTAGTAGCCGGTGGCGACGTGCCAGGCCGCCTGCTGCTCCGGCTGCACCAGCCACTGCACGAACTTCCAGGTCGCCTCTTTCTCCCGGTCGGCCTTGTCCTTCATGATGTAGACCGCCGCGCCACCGATCGCCACCCCGCCTTGATCGAGGGTCGCGGCGGGCCGCAGCAGATAACCGGCTCCCACCTCGAACTTGTCACCAACCCCGTTGACGATCCCGCGCATTGCGGCGGTCGAGTCGAAGGTCATCGCGATCTGGCTGGCGGCGAATGCCTTCTGCGTCTCCGAGCCGCTCCGACCGAGGTTCGTGCCGACGCCCTTGTCGATCGTGCTCTTCCACCACTCCAGGATCTTAACACCATTCTCGCCGTTGAGGAAGGTCTTGGTCGCGCGATTCGCCCGTCCGTTCTCGTTGTCGACGAGCAACGCGTTCTGCGCGTACATCCACTGCTCGAAGTACCAGCTGTCGATCGGTATGGCCAGCCCATACTGGCTGACTTTCCCGGTCGCGTCTTTCTTGATCAGCTTCTCGCCGACGGTCAGCGCGTCCTCCCAGGTCTTCGGCGGCGCGCTCGGGTCGAGGCCCGCCTCGCTGAAGAGTTTCTTGTTGTAGTAGAGGAGCGGCGCCGAGGAGTTGAACGGCATCCCCACCAGTTTTTTGTCGATCGAGTAGTAGTTGAGCAGCGCGGGCTCGAAATTCGACGTGTCGAACTTGCTGGCATCGATCAGGGTCTGCATCGGCTCGACCGACTTGGAGTCGAGCATGAAGCGTAACCCGACGTCGTAGACCTGGAGGAGATTCGGCGTTTGCTTCCCCGGCAGCCCGGCCTTGTACTTGTTCAGCGTGTCGTCGTAGTTGCCCTGGTAGATCGCTTCGACGTAGATCTCGCTCTGGCTGTCGTTGAACTGCTCCGTCAGCGTCTCGATCGCCTTGCCCAGCACCCCGCCCAACCCAAACCACCAGGAGATCTTGATGGCATTCGGATTCTTCGGGGGCTTGAGGTTGGAAACGCCGACCGGTGTGCCCTGCGCTGCCGCCGTCGAGCCGGCGGCAGCGCCGCCACCCGCAGGCACGCCGCTGCCTGACGGGGCGGCACTCCCCGCCGCTGCGGTGGTACCCGCCGGGCGGGCGGTGGGGGCTGTTGTCGCCGCGCCGCTGCCACCAGATCCGCTCGCCGTTGTCGCGGTACCCGACGCCCCGCAGGCGTTCAGGAACGCGGCGAGCGCGCCGGTGCCGATGGCCGCGCCGCCGGTCTTGAAGAACAATCGTCGGGTGATCGGTGTCTGCCGTACCATCGCTACACTTTCCCTTTCGCCTCGTGCGAGCGCGACCCGTCGCCGCGCCTGGCGCACTGTTAGCCCTTTACCGCGCCGGCGGTTAGCCCGCGCACCAACTGGCGCTGTCCGATGATCAGCAGCGCCACCGTCGGGATGATGGCGAGGACGACCCCGGCCATCGTGTTGTTGAACGAGATCGTCTCCTCGTTGAGGAGATAGTTCAGTCCGATCTGAATGGTGCGCATCTCCTTGTGATTGGTGACCAACAGCGGCCAGAGGAACTGATTCCAGGTCTGGAGGAATCCGTAGATCGCCAGCGTCCCGAGGGCGGGACGCGAGAGCGGCAGGACGATTTGGAGGAGGTAGCGCAAGCTGCCGCAGCCGTCGATGATCGCCGCGTCGTGCAACTCCTGCGGGATCGTCAGGAAGAATTGCCGCAGCATGAAGGTGCCGAAGGCGGTAGCGATGAACGGGGCGATCATCCCGAGGTAGTTATCGGTCCAGCCCCAGGATTGCACCGTCTGGAAGTTGGGGATCATGGTCACTTCCCAGGGGATCATCAGCGTCGAGAGGAAGAGACCGAAGATCGGCCCCCGACCCCGAAAGCGGCGAATCGCGAAGGCGTAGGCTGCCAGGCTCGCCGTGATCAGTTGCCCGAGCATCACCGTTGTCGAGATCAGCAATGAATTGAAGAGGTAGCGCGGGATCGGCAACCGATTGAGCACTGTCTGGTAGCTCGTCAGGTTCAGGCCGTTCGGCAGGAATTTGGGCGGATAGACGGTGATCTCATTGGCCGTCATGAAGCTGATCGCCAGGCCGTACAGCAAGGGAAAGAGGAGGAAAAGAGCGGTCGCGATCAGGAGCGCGTAGATGATCGTCAGCTGGAAGGCGCGTCGCCCGAACGTCTGTGGCCCGTTCATGCGTAATGTACCCTCCGCTCGACCACCAGGAATTGGATGGCGGTGAGGATGAGAATGATGACGAACAGGATGACCGCCTGTGCCGAGGCGTAGCCGGTCTGGAAGTTGAAGAAGGCCTCGCGGTAGATCGAGTAGACGACGACACTCGTCGCGTTCGCCGGGCCACCTTGCGTCAAGATGTGGATCTGGGCAAACGATTGGAAGGCGCTGATCGTCGAGACGATCAGAACGAAGAAGAGGGTCGGCATCAGCATCGGCAGCGTGACGCTGCGAAAGATTCGGAGATTGGTCGCGCCGTCGATCCGTGCGCTCTCGTAGAGCTCTTCGGGGATCCCCTGGAGGCCGCTGAGGAGGACGATGAAGTTGAAACCGATCCCCGCCCAGATCGAGAGGATCGCGACCGCCCAGAGGGCGGCGCGCGGCTCGGTGAGCCATTCGATGGCAGGCAGGCCGAGCGAGGTCAGGAAATAATTGAGCACCCCCGCCCGGCTGTTATAGAGGAGCAGGAAGACGATCGAGGTGGCCCCGACCGAGACGCCGATCGGCAGGGCATAGACAGTACGGAAGAAACCGATGCCGCGTACGCGGAGGTTCGCCAGCACCGCCAGCCCGAGGGCGATCAGGATGCCGAGCGGTACGGTGTAGAGGGTGTAGAGGAGCGTCACCCCGAGGCCGTCGCGATACGACTGCGAGCGCAGCGCGATCTGGTACTGCTTGAGCCCCACGAACGGCGTGCTGCCGAGGCCAAATGGGTCGCTGGCGAAGAGGCTGAGGTAGATCGACTTGAACAGCGGGTAGAAGATGAAGACCCCGAAGACGACCAGCGAGGGGACCAGATAGAGGAGCGAGACCGCCGTCTCGCGCCGTGCTCTGGCCCGCGCGCTGCTCGCGACCGTTCGCGCTGTCGCCCTCGCCGTGCCTTGCTCACTGACCAAACTTTCGCCATTGGCTAGCCGCATCGCATCCTCCTTTCACTCACGGCGTTCGTTGTTGGCTTCCCGGAGCGGTCTTGCGAGGCACGGCCGCACCCCGCCGGCTGCTCCGGCGGTTTCGCCCTCCGATCGTTCAGGCTCGCGCGTCTTGGGTCGGCACACCCCGCCGCACGTCGATATGCACACGCCCCCCAGCGGTCGCATCGAGCGAGCGGGTTGCCCTTCGCCATACCGGGGTAACTGTAGCCGGGTCGCTTTAACGGGGTGTTAACCGCGCGTTAGGGGGCGGTAAAATCTCGGGCCGAATCTGCACCGCCGTTCGCGGCGGATGGCTGGTCGGTTCGTCGGCGCGGTCGCGGGCTGCATACGCCCCGCTACCCCTTGACCCCCGCCGAGGCCAGGCCTTCGGTGAAGTGGCGCTGCGCGAACAGGTAGAGGACGACGCCGGGGAGCGCGACCAGGGTCGCGGCGGCCATGAGGTACTGGAAATTCGGCCCTTCCTCGCTGCGGAAGTAGAGCATCGCCACCTGCACCGGGCGCAACTCCTCGCTGGAGGTGATGATCAGCGGCCAGAGGACCGCCTTCCAGCGGGCCAGCAGCGCGAAGAGCGTCGCGGTGAGGACCGTCGGCAGGGTCAGCGGCACCGCCACCCGCCAGAGGAACAGCCAGCGGCTCGCGCCGTCGATCTGGGCGGCATCCCAGAAGTCGCGCGGCAGCTGCAAGAAGGCCTGACGCAGCAGGAAGACCGAGAAAGCGTTGGCGAGTCCCGGCAGGAGGATCCCGCCATACGAGTCGTAGAGCCCGCGTCCGCCAGCCCCGGTGATGTCGTTGCCACCGAGCAACGGCAGATGCCGGATCGTCACGAAGTTCGGGATCAAAGTGACCTCGAAAGGGATCATCAGCGTGGCCAAGAACAGCAGGAAGAGGGGTCCTTTGAGGGGGAATTCCATCCGCGCGAAGGCGTAGGCGGCCAGGATCGCGCAGAACATCTGGAGCGCGGTGCCGCCGATCGCGATGATCGCCGAGTTGAGGAAGTAGCGCCCGAAGGTCGATTCCGGCTTGTTCCAGGCCGTGACGTAGTTCTGCGGGTGCCAGGTCTGCGGCAGTAACGTCGGCGGGATGCGGTTGATCTCGGTAAGATCCTTGAAGGAGGTCGTCACCATCCAGAAGAACGGGAACAACATCACCAGCGCCCCGACGATCAGCACCAGATAGACGGCGGCCATCACCGGCCGTGGGAGGCGGGACAGGGGGCGCGAGGCGACGCGGCGCAGCCCTTCGCTCATCGTGTCTGCCTTTCGTGCTTGGCGTGCCGCGCCACAACGCCGCCCTACTCGTAGAAGACCCGGCGCTCGACGAAGCGGAATTGCAGCGCCGTCAAGCCGATCAGGAAGGCGAAGAGGAGGAATGACGCGGCGGCGGCATAGCCGACCGCGCTCGGCCGCTGGTAGAAGTTATCGAAGATGTAGAGCGTCAGGGTGGTCGTGGTGCGCAGCGGCCCGCCCGCCTGACTGCCGGAACCGCCGCCGCCACTGAGGATATAGACCGCCTCGAAGTTCTGGAACGCGCCGATCACCGAGATCGTCAGCAGGAAGAAGAGCGTCGGCGAGAGGAGCGGGAGGGTGATCCGCCGCAGCAGTTGCCAGGCGGTGGCTCCGTCGAGCCGCGCCGCCTCGTACAGCTCGGGCGGGACCGCCGATAACCCGGCCAGGAGGATCACCGTATTGAAGCCGAGCGCCGACCAGATACTGAAGAGGATCACGCAGAAGAGCGCCATACTCGGCCCCGCCAGCGTATCGGAGAGCCCTGTCGGCCAGCCGAGGCCGAGGCCGACGACGATCTTCTTGAGGACCGGGTCGGGGTCCTGGAGCCAGCTTTGCGCCGGGAGCCCGAGCCAGCGGAGCAGGGCGTTGGCGACGCCGACCTGCGGGTTGAAGATCCAGAGGAAGACCATCCCGACCGCGACGGTCGAGGTGACGTGCGGCAGGAAGAACGCGGCACGGAAGAAGGCTCGCCCGCGGATCTGCTGATACAGCAGGTTCGCGACGAGAAACGACAGGGTGAGGGTCGCCGGGATCGTGCCGATGACGAAGTAGAGTGTCACCAGGAAGCTCTGCCCCAGGTCGCCGACGCGGGTCGTTCCCCCCTCGACACGCACGGTCTCCTCCCAGAGTCGCCGGTAGTTCGCCAGCCCGACGAACCGCTCCGGGGCCACCCCCCAACGCCAGAGGCTGATCCAGAAGCCGAGGAGGATCGGCCACAGATCGAACACGGTCAGGAGGATCAGCGTCGGCAGCAAATACAGGAACGGCGTCAGCCGCTCGCGCGAGAACGGGCGACCGCTGGCGCGGCGTGCCAGCAGTCCGCCGGGGTGGCGTGCCGCGCGCAGGTGCTTGGTCAGTTGCATACGCCCCTCCTACGCGACGAAGATCGGGTTGGTGAGCGCGAGTAACGCGGCGGGCTGGCGGTAGACCCGCGGCTCCTGCGGGTTCGCCGCGTAGATCTCCGCCCGATAGTAGCCCGGCGCGGTCGGTGTGTCGGTGAACTCGACGATCCGCGACTCGCCCGAGCAGGTGGGCTCGACCGCGACCGACTCCTGGAAGTAGCCATTCTTGAGCAGGAAAATCTGTGCGGGGAAGCGCAGATCGCGCAGTTCGATCGCCAGGCGCAACGGCGCACCGGGCGACACCGTCCCGCCCATCACCGCCCGTTCGCCGGTGGTGGCGGCGGCCCAGAAGTCGAGGCGCGGCCCCAGGCTGGCGTAGGCGCGCCCCGTGCGCAGCCCGGCGATGATCCCGGCCTCGCTGAGTGCCGGGGCGTGGACATAGGTGAAGCACTGCCCGAGGCGATGCCGGGCATCGCGCGGATGGTGCGAGTCGGTGCCGGCCACGCCGACGATCCGTCGCCCCTGGCGCAGTTGCTCGTCCCATAGCCCGAGCTGGAAGGCGTTGTGCGGCCCCTCCAGATGGTGGTAAATCTCCAGCAGGTCGGCGAGGCCCCAGTCGAAGTCGTGGTAGCGCCAGCCGAGGTCGCCGGCGAAGGCGTGGTTGATGCAGAAGAGGCCGCCCTGCTCCCGCGCGGCACGTGCCACAGCGTTGATGTCCCAGCGCTCGGCACCGGGTTGGACCGGCAGCGCGTGCCCTGCGGCGTCGAGCGCGGGGCCATCCGGGTAGACGTTCACCCAGCGCCCGAGGCCGTGCAGGTTCGCGTGTCCCGCGTGACCGGTCAATTCGAGCCCGCACAGGATCGCGAGATCGGCGTCACCCAGCGCGACCGCCTCGCGCCACCCCGCGTTGGTGAAGTGGTCGGTCAGGGCGAGGAAGTCGAGGCCGTAGGCGCGTGCCGCCTCGACCACCTGCGCGACCGGCACCTTGCCATCGCTGTGCCAGCTGTGCGCGTGCAACTCGCCGCGATACCAGCCCGCGCCGCGTGGGCTGGCGGGGGCAGCCGCAATTGTCGTCGCGGTCCCGACGGTGTCCGGGGTGGGGCCATGCCCCTCATCCGGCGGCGGCGTCTGGCCGGCGTCCGTCTCTGCTCCCGCAGGCGCACCAGCGGCGACGGCGATGACTTCCAGCTCGTACCCTGCGGCTTCGGTGGTGCGCTCGATGTCGATCATCGCGCGCCAGCGCCCGGGGCGCAGTGGGCCGATTAGGGCACCGGGTCCGGCCTCCTGCGCGCCCAGGCGCAGTTCGAGCACGATATCGCCGTATCCACCGGGATTCATGCGGGTGCCGCGGTACTCCTGGGGATCGAAGAGGGCCAGGAAGAGCTGGCAGAGCTGGCGCTTGTGATAGCGCAGCGTCACCGTCAACTCCGCGCTACCGGGTGCCAGATCGAATTCGTGGAGCAGGTAATGGACCCGTGGCGCGGGGCTGACCCGCCCGCTGAAGCGCACCGACTCGCCTCCAGGGCGGGCGACCGGGATGTCCACCACCCCTCGCTCATCGGCCAACCCCGGCGTTTGTGCTGGGTCGGCCACGGGGGAGTGTGCCGCCTGCTCGGTGGCGAAGAACGGGCGGGCGACGGTGTGGCTTTGTGCGATATGCGCCTCGTCGAACACCTCCAGGGTCACCACCCCCCGGTAGTTCGCCTCGCCCAACGCGCGCCAGAGTGCGGCGAGGTCGAGCGCGCCCGCCGGTATCGCCAAGCGGGCGGTGGTCCAGGCCGGCGATCACGTCGTGCAGGTGGACATGGGCCAGGCGCGCCGCGTAGCGCCGGACGAATGCGGCCGGGTCACCGCCGCGCGCCAGCAGATGGCCGACATCGCAGCAGACGCCGAGATCGTGCCGTTCCAGGACGTCATCGAGGATCGCGAACGGGTAATTGAGGTTCTCGACCGCGATGAGCCGCGACGAGACGCCGGTACGCGCGAGCAACTCCGCCAGCGCCTCGTCGGCGAGCGCGACGTTGCGGGACTGCTGCGCCTGCGCGCGCTCCCGACTGGTGATGCTCCGCTCGACGCCGAAGAGCGGCGTGACATGCAGCACCCACGCCACCGGTTCCAAGGGAGCGCAGCGGACAAAGACATCGACCAACGTGTCGAGGCTGGCCCGGCGCAACGCCGGATTCGGCGAGGCGAGCTGGATCGTCAGCGGCAGATGGACGGCGTAGCGCAGCCCCCGCTCCTGCCGCAGCGCGACCAGATCGTCGATGAGCCCCGGACGCGGCGGCAAGCTGACGCCGTGATCGAAGGTCAACTCGATCGCGCCGAACCGGTCGGCCAGGTGCGCGGCGGCGGCGGCGAGGTCGCGGTCGGGATAGGCGATCGTGCAGGCGGCGGGGATCATCGCAAAGTCGGGGGCACCTGCGGTATGCCGTGCTGTTTCCGTCCGGCTCATGAGGCGAGTTCCTTGAGCTGGCGGTCAGCCTCCCGCTTCATCGCGGCGGCGGCCTCGGCCGGGCTCGCCTTGCCGAGGATCACCTCGGTGGTCTTGTCGGACACCATGGTGTCGATGCTGTTGCCCGCCGCGCTGGGCAGGAAGATGCGCGCGGCGGGGAAGACCTCGTCGAAGGCCTGCTGCTTCTGCGGGAACTGCTGGTAGTTCTGCTTGAGCAGGTCGGTGTTCTTCGCGGACAGGACGCCGGGGAAGTAGCCGGTGCGCGCGGCGTAGATGGCCTGCGCCTCCGCGCCCCCGAAGTAACGCATGAAGAGCCAGCCGGCCAGGTTGCGCTTCGCGTCCTTCTTGTCGAAGAGGACCTGGTTGCCACCATAGAGCGTGGTGATCGGCCGGGGGGCCTTGCCCTGCGGGGTCAGCGTGATCCCCCACGGGAATGTGTTCTTGATCAGGTCGATCTTGCTGCTCGTCCGGGCGGTGGTGGAGATCTCGAAGGCGGCGCGCCCGTTGGTGAACTCCTGCTCGGTGTCCGCTGCCGTGTAGGCCAGCCCCTCGTCGAACAGGCGCTTGATCAACTCCAGCGCGACGACGGCCTCCGGCTTGTCGTAATTGCTCGACTTGCCGTCGTCGGCCAGCGGCGTGACGCCGCTGGAGCGCATGATATTGGTCAGCAGCCCCCCCGGCGCGGTGCCGATCGGCAAGGCGGGGAGCTTGGCTTGGGCCTTGATCTGGCGGGCCTGCCCCAGGAATTCATCCCAGGTCTTCGCCGGTGCCGCGATGCCGACCTGCTTGAGGATGTCCTTGTTGACATACATCCCCTGCGAGCTGTTGCCGTGGATCCAGCTCATCGTCTTGCCCTCATAGGCGGGGATGCGCTGGCGCTCCAGGACACCGGGCGACACGTCCTGGAGCTGCTCGGTCGTCAGGCCGTACTGCTTGCTGGCGAGGTAGTCGTCCAGCGGCAGGACGGCCTTCGCCTTCATGTACTCCAGCGTGTCGCTCTCGTAGGCCATGCTGACCTCCGGCAGCCCACCCCCCTGGAGCGCCGCGCGGAGTTTCTGGTTCAGCGCGGCGTAGTCGCCCTGGAAGACCTCCTTCACGGTGATCTTGTAGGTGTTCTCGGCGTTGAACTTGCCGACAATTTCCTTGATCGCCTCGCCGTACAGCGTCGCCTGGATGTGCCAGAAGGCGATCTCGAGCGGCTGATCGAAGGCGAGCGCGTCGATCCCGCCGCTGCTCCCGACGGCGCTGCCCGCGTTCCCCCCGGTGCCGCAGGCGGCCAGCAGGCCCGTGCCGACCAACCCGAGCACCCCCACGCCGGTCAGGTGCAGGAACTGTCGCCTGCCGATGCCCATTGGCACGGCACCGGAGTCTCTCGTCGTCGAGCGATCGTCCATGCGCTTGTTCCCCCTCCAGCTTCTGTGGGTGTTCCCTCTCGCCACTCATCGTCCGAGGCCAAGGATACGTCGCCCGGTCGCGCGCCCGGTTAGCGCCCCGTTAAGGGAACGATAAATTCTTGTTAAATCTGGCTTGACCCCGCAGAGTTGCTGCCCGAGTCGGTGGCCGACTGCGGTATAGGGTGCGGAAACATCGTTCTTCCGGGGGCATGAGGCTATGCCGCTTCGCGGTCATACTCATGGATGAGCCCGCTGAGCACACCCGCCGAGAACGACACAACGCGCGTAGGATATCGACGTCTGCTGACCCGGCCCCCGGTGCGGGCGCATCTGGTGGTGCGCGACATAGTCGATCAGGACCGGGCGTGGGGGCTCCTCGTTACCAACTCATGAGGGACTTGTCGAGGTACGCCGCACGGATCGACCTGGTCCGGCTGCTCGGCATGCACATTCACCCTCGAGGCCGGTAGGGTGTGCGCACGACCGCGACTAGGGTTGCCTCCATGGCACGGACACGCGATCGTTGGGTTTGACCGACGAAGTGCGCCATGCCCCGTACCCATTCCCCTCTCTGTTTCCTCGTCGTCATTGCCGTCGCAGCTGTTGCGCTCCTCATCAGGTTAGTTCCGTCGGCGGGCCTCCATGCGTACAGCGGCGGGTAGGGATCGTATCCTTGCGTCCCACCGCCGCTGGAAGTTCGCCCTGGCGGCGGCCGAGGTCAAGACCCGGTCGACGTCATCCAGGAGGGGTAGGCCCTGCTGCTGGCGCACGACATCGTCCGCGCCGTGCTGGCTAATGCAGCGCGTCCGATCGATCTCGCGCCGACGCGCCTGCGCTTGCTGGACACCCTGCGCCTGGTCCGCGACGTGCTGCCCGATTTCCAGCGCGCCGCCTCAGCCGAACAGCTGTGTCTCTACCGGCAGCTCCTCGCCGACGTGGCGGTGACACGCCTCCCGGCACGCACTAACCACGGCACGCCGCGCGTCGTCAAGCGGCAGACGAGCAACTTCCGCGTCAAAGGCCCGCAGCATCACGACTGGTCGCGGCCCCGTACGCCGTTCTGGGAGACCGTCGTGCTCCATATTTCAATGATATCCGCGCTACGAGACCTTGACGAAGATCGGGTTGGCGTAGAACCACAGGCTGTCCCAGGGGGAGTTGGGCTCGACGATCTGGCCCCGCTGGTCGGCATCCATCGCCGGCGTGGCACCGCGGTCGTCGGTGTTGGTGCCCCGAAGGCGGATGTAGAAGTCGCCGGTGACCCCCTCGAAGCGGTAGTAGATGGTGATCGTCAGGCCGTCCGGGCCGAATTGCTCGTCCCAATAGCCCTGCTGGAAGGTTTCCACGACCCGCGTGCTGGGGTTGACGAAATTGTCCTGACCGGCGGTCCGGCTGAGATTGTTGATGTCGCCGGCGATCAGGTCGATGTGGTCGACCGCCGGGCGGTCGTGGTGGGCGTTGGCGGCGGCGGGGACACGCGCCTTGATCGTCACCAGGACGTCGGCCCCGGCGGCGACCTCCAGCGTGCCGCCGATCATCACCTCGGCCCCATCCGAGGCGGCGGTGAACTTGAGGGCGTCGATCAGGTCGCCCTGGACGACGAACATCCGCCCGGCGCGCAGGCTATCCATCACCGCAGCGTAGCTGCGCTCCTGGGTGACGGCGTAGGTGCGGCTGTACTCGCCGGGGCGGAAGTCCCCGTAGGTGGGCTGCTGGAAGTAGCGGTCCACCTCCTTGACGTAGCCGAGGGTGTTGAACTCCTTGTTGTCGACGTCCTGCAGGTCGTTGAAGTACTTGTGCGCGTCGCTGTTGGCGGTGATCCACCAGCGAATGCCGTCGCCGAGCAGCGCGTCCCACAGCCCACCGAGGGTCGCGGTCATCCAGTCGAAACCGCCGTAGGTGAAGTAGGCCTCCAACGGGTAGCCGGGCCACGCACCCGCCTCTGGGGTGTTGCCGTAGAAGCCGCGATAGGAGACGATCTTGCCCTCGCGGTCGCGGATCAGCCCGGCGGCCTGGTGGCCGGGGGCACCCTCGAAGCCGTAGGCGACATCCGGCCCGGCGGCCTTCCAGGCGCGGATCTCGTGGGGCGAGTCGAGCCCCCGTCGCGCGGGGTGGTTGGCGAAGAAGAGCGGTCGCGGGTCGAGACCCTGGAGGTAGCTCAGCCCCTCCTGGGCTTTCTCTTCGGTGCTGGTGACGATCGCGCCATCATAGGCCAACTCGAAGGCCTTGATCTGGTCGCGCTCCTTGGCAGTAGGGAGCATCATCACGGTGCCGTGCTCGGCACCGGGGATGTTCATCTCCAGCCCGGTGAAGAGCAGCATCTCCTTGAAGGCATCGCGCGCGCCGACGACATCGGGGTAGGTGAGGTCGACGCTGATCTTGTTGTGGGCCGCGCTGCCGTGATCGGTGATCACCATCCAGTCGAGGCCGTGGTAGTGCGCCTCGGCGACCTGCCGCTGGACCGCGTATTTGGCGTCCGAGCTATAGCGCGTGTGGATATGGTGGTCGCCAGAGAGGAAATAGTAGCCGTCGAACTCATCCGCGCCCTGGGGGCGATAGGCACGCACCGCGAGTGGCCGACCGGTGCGCGGGTCGGCGGCGAACGCCCCCCCCCGCCGAGATGCCCCCCCCGGCGATCAGCAGCCCTGCGGCGCCGATCCCACGGAGCACCTGTCGGCGGGTCACGTTGCCGCGCCGTGCGTGGGCGCGCGCCTCGGCGAGGTTGCGCTCGTAGTCCTCGCCGTAGGAGCAGCAGTGGTGCCCGTGGTCGTCGCCATGCTCATGATCGTGGGTATGGTCATGGCCCTGCTGGTCGGTCCCGCACATCGCTCGTCCCCCTTCACCGTCCTCGTCATGCTGTCGCCGACAGGATGCCGACGACGATACGCGACCCCAACGTAGTGTATGCCCGCCGCGTTAAGAGCCCCTTAACGGGATTTAAAAGGAATGTTAACGACCGGCATCGCCGCCGCTACCAGCGGCGGCGGGAGGCGGGCGACGCCCGATGGGCATGAGCGCACGCCGACGACGCGGAACCCCTGCACGTCGCGCGCAGGAACCGCCCATGCCCTGCCGCCACCATGCCGCCACCGCCGAACAGCCGCAGCGCGCCGTGCCGGGCGACCGTACCTCCCGGTACCGGACCGGTATGCCCTTCGACCGCTCGCAGGTGTCGACCGACCTCGCGCCACCCTCCGGTCGAGCCCGTCATCCCGACCCCGGCCCAGCCCATGCGCGTCGGGGCCGCCGTTGCCCCACACCTCGCTGGCCCCGCGCCCCGCGCCCAGTCGGTATCAGGAGCGCGGATAGCCCACAACTGGAACAAGGCCACGCCGGGGTTGCTCCATAGCGACCGTCGCATCACCGTCAGGACAGGGTCTGAGCAACTCCTTCGCGCAGCATCGTGGTGTCAGGTTGCGGTGTGCTGCGCCGTACATCACAAATCGCTTGGCAAGGACTTCGCGGTCTCCTGCCGTCCACCGCCGCTTTGACGGGTCGGCCCACCGCCACGCCGGCGAAGAACATGAGGAACCCGCATGCGGATCTACGTCATCATTGCCCCCGCCATCGGGATGCGCTCCGGAGCAGACGCGCCGAGACCGCGAAGGTGCAGTGTGTTACTCTCCCGCTGCTGGCGCACCGGATCCGCCTGCAAGGAGGGAAAGCATGCCACCGTGCCCGCGCTGCGCCACATCTCGTGTAAAGAAGGATGGCCACGTCGGCGAGACGCAGCGCTTCCGCTGCC
>JAABUH010003074.1_pt1 | contig 14929 bp, 19 predicted proteins | sample 5559121 | NCBI WGS metagenome assembly JAABUH01 (sample SAMN10711871, study PRJNA513364) | rock metagenome | isolation source: Antarctica rocks | place: Antarctica: Victoria Land, Battleship Promontory nord | collected 2015-12-28
AATTCAGCCAAGCACCGCAGCAGGGCGGGCAGTACCCACCCCAGCAGTACCCTCCACAAATGTATGGGAACTTCCCGCCTGGAATGCCACGCCCTCCTGGTTTCGGACAGCCCAGGCCGATGCCTCCAGGTATGTACAGCAGTGACTGCATTTTGATTCCCTGTAGATCAGCCTTGCAAGACTGCTTACATTCCAAAGATCTATGCGTAACTACATGCCTGTACTGCCTATAGGGTAAAGTGACGTTTCATCAGCAGCACCATGCAGCCACCAGCGCATATATATATAGCATTGCACACATGCCTTGTCAGGCTGTGTTGTGACCTTGTTCTGGAACAGGCAAATGTCTGCTTGCCAAACAACCATGTTTATCTTGTTGTTTGTGCTGGCAGGCATGCCACCTCCTCCTGGGCAGTATGGTGCGCCGCCATCGGGATATCAGCAAATGAGGCCAGGCATGTATCCTCCTGGCATGCCGCTTCCCCCTGGCATGCAACAGCATCGGCCGCCTGGCATGCCACAGCCTCCACAATGACACATCATGTGCAGTGAAGGCACATGAGCATTGCAAGCAGATTACTGAAAAAGTGGGTTTTTAAGTTCATCGAAGATGGCAGGAGCCTGTGCTTGAAAGTGCACTGCTGCAGACTGCGCGTTGATGGTGATCAGAGATTTGCTGTTCAGTTCTCACAATGCTGTGGGTACGGTAAGAGCTGTCGTCGGCAATGTGACCAGGTACATCTTGCTGGGTTTTGCCTGCAACAGTTGCATTGACTGGGCACATAAGCCAGCAGGCTGGCAGCGATATAGCTTGAGCTTTGTCACCTCAGCTGCTTCTGGACATTGCACTGAATCAATTGTCTCGATACAGCGTCTAGCATCAGCAGCTTCTCTCACACCTACTGCTGTAAACATAGCCCTCGAGATGCATGTCAGTGCATCATGCAGCCGGACAAGCTGCTTGCTTAAACCACTCCCACATTGTGCGCATTTTGCATCTGGCTCTCATCCTCCACGATTCAGGCATGTCACTAGGCTTCGCAAATCACTGCATCCCAAGGGACGTGTTTCGGATTTAACGCCTCAAGTAACAGGCAAGCATGATCACATAAGTGCACAATTTTCTAGTTTGACTCCACATGTGTTAAAGAACTGATTGCCATTCAGTGCCTCTGCCTGCGGGTGCAAGAATTTATTGTGCCAGCTCTAGCATGCAGCTGAAAATGTGGTGCACTCTGACTGCTCTTCTTGCAGCTACCTGTTAAACAATCTGTCCATTACCCGGTTCAGTACCCTGTTGGTCTCGGAGCGAAGTCGTGTAATTGAGCTCTTGCCTGTCTCATCTTCGACCGAGTCTCTCCTATCTTTGCTCTTCGATTTGATATACCACGCACGCTCAGACGTCTCTTATACAGGTTCATCGCAAAGTCGCACCGCCTGAACACAGAGCGAGACCCGTCAGGCTTGCGGTCGAGGACTCCTCTGTACTCGGCAAGGTGAGTGATCTAGGATTTTAGTCGAATTTGCTACGTCAATAGCCGTCGCAAGGGACGCAATCCTCACTTTTGCGCGTGAAATCAACCTCCAAAAGGTGAGCGCACTTATAATATACCATATCTGCAGATCTCGCTACTGCTTCCTTGGGAGTCAGTTGGTATAGCCTGTAGACTGGTCTTAAGGCCAATTCTGCTGCAGCCAGCCGACTTTGCAAAGTGTCGGTGAGTTTCGCTTATTGCTGGGCTTGTTAAACATAGAAAATCCAGCTGTTCCACATATTTCTGCTCTTTGATATGTGGTGCAAAGGACAAGGTGGATTTTTGGGTGACTGCATTCACTGTTTATTGTACACTTGAGCATGATTGCTTTTAAAGGCTGTAAGCTTGTATTTGCCTGTTGAAATGAAGCTTTTCACAGCTGTTCAGGTTGTATGCACAGCAGACCCCAGCTTGTACTTGCAGTTTGCCTTTGCGGCAAAGCATGCAACTGCAATCATTTGGTCCACAAAGCGGAGTACTGGTTGTCATAGGAGCCGAAGGGCAGAAGATCACTGTACAGGAGCAAAGCACTGTGTCCTCTGGCACAGAGTACGTGCACACATGCTGCATTCATGGAATCACGAGACAACTTTCCACACTTCGACCTTGATAGTAGCTTGGCTCGGCATCTAGGTATGGCCAAAGATCTAATTCACATGGACATAGCACATGATGTAAGCTTAAGACATTGGCCTGCTGAAGACACAAGGCTTGCAGATTGCTGTTGCTGGCAGCAATCGTAGCGTTGCTGCACTTTGACCCTTTCATGCTGTCTTCCATGTTGTCTTGCTGTCTGCAACTCATCTGTAGTCTGACAGGGTACTGGACTTTGTAGGCTGTATTTGTCAGACACATCCAGGAGGCACCCCTGACCACAGTGCAAACATGTCAGCGGTAAACTCTATGTGTTTTGCTGATGTATTCATTTGTTGCGAGACTCTCTCGTTGCAGACGTCAGCATGCTTGTATGCATGTCATGCTGGGACGATTTTTGGTTTGCTCATCAAGGCATGCCTGCAGACATAGCTCCATCACTTGCATTGCAATACTTACACCAGACTCTACAGCCCAGTCTGAATACTTAGGCCCGGCGGCCTCTACAGGAGCACGTCCAAGTTTTGTTGACGCAGTCATGTTTTGTACCAGGATCATGGCTCCTTGTTTGATGCCATGCGTCTATGCAGGCACTTGGTGAGTTTGATTCATGGCAAGGACGCCAAGCAGAAACAGCACTGAGCAGCTCAGAGATCCCATCGCGATGGGTTTGTCTTGATGAACGCCTGTGCAAGGAGTATGCATCTGCCAGACCAGTCAAGATCAGCGGCAGTCCAATCTCCAACAGAGGCGTTGTATGTGCTTTTGAGCCTAATGACGTGCCAGCTCACATGTTGACAGTCCGCCTAAGTAGTCAAGATCAATCACTGAAGAGTGATGATTTTGGCACAGCTAAAGTCAGCTTTGCTTTTGAAGCACGCCGCATCCAAGATCACCTTTATATCGGAGTTCATGACATGACAGGCTTTCAAGCAGGTCGCCACAACATCGTCAAGTTTGGTTTGATGGTGCAAGCTTATGCCCAGACATCAACTTTCAGCAAACAAGCAGTCCCACCCTCGGAATCCTTGCGTCAGCAATCATCAGCGTCGTCTTATGAGATGCTACAAAGAGATGCTTGTCGGCACCAAGCAACCTAGGAATGGCTGCCATGTACTCTGGAAGAAGGTTTGATGATGAGCAGAGAGGTACCTCTGAGCTAGGTGGTAGTGCAATCAGCTTTCTCAACCATCACACCTTTTTCTGGATGACGAATCCATCTAGGGCAGCTGTGCAGATTCCAGGCTTGTTCCAGGTGGCAACCCTTGGCAATGCGTGTGCACCTGTGACGCTGATCTGCCAAACACAGATGCATTTGTTTCCTGACAGTCGAAAGGAAGGGCTATGGCATAGTTTAGGGGCTATGCAGATGCAGATCGCAGGAGGTAAAACAAGCTGTCGTTTCTTGCTGGCCTTTGTTTAATGGTTTTTGCTCATGTGCACTGTTCCAACAACCAGACTGTTGCGCTGGCCCTGATTCTTTCTTGGTTGCTATGTATAGGCGCAGACCAGTCCTCCGATGCGTCAGCTGCAGCCCGCACTGCCTCTCCAGGTCCCACCATCAATACTTCTGATAGAGGGCAGAGCTTGGAAGGTGAAGTCTCTGAAGTAGAGTATTTGTGCATATGCGATCAGATTCACAGCAGAAGCAGCCCTGCTGCCACTGCTTTGCTGCCTACTCTGTCCTCTATACTGTGTTGGACTCACAACATGGCTTCAAGATTGCTTTGAACATGGGAATGTTTCCTTGATACGTATAAAATGGTAATGCAATGCTATCGTAGGACTGTACTAAAAGCATATCTGCTGTCGAGTTTGCACAATTGGATAGTTGTGATCGTACACATTGTACTGCATGTTTATGCAGCTGACTGTCTGCCCGTAGCATATTATGTTCATGCCATGGCATGCGCAATGCTCCCGTGGATCTGCCGACAAACACAAATCTCAGACCCTCATTCTGTGTGTCAGCAACATGAACCTTATTATCTGCACTCTACTGATGTCTACTACAAGCTCATGGCTGATATACCTGACCATATACTCATGCAGGAGAACCTCAATCGTCTCGACAGTTTGACTTAGCAGAAGGTGGTGAAGGACCTTTCATCATGACTGCACTGGATGCAGCATCCGGCTTGCATGTAGCAGTTCTGGGCAATCTTGCCTCCCCTGCAGAAGCTAGCTCTGTCGATGAATCTGGGAGCATGTGTACACTTGCTCAACATGCCGCTGCAGCTGCTGCTGACACATCGATTCAAGTGAGCGTCCCTGTCTGATTCACGCTTTGTGGGCTCCCCCATCTACATTGTTGCATGTCAAGTCCACACACTGAAGATGATCCAGCAGTGATCCAGCAAGTTTATCTTGTTCCGCATGCGTATTGTTGACACAAAGCATGCTTTGTAATGCCAAAATGACTCAATCATTTGACCATGCTGTTTATCTTTTAACTGGGGACACATACCTGTTTTGGTTGTGCAGTGGTGCCTCTAATGTCACAAATCCTGTTTGAATCAACATCACATGCTTTGTAATTGACATGACATGTTGACAAGAACTGTGTATATGCGTCAGGATTCAGGGCAGATGCACCCTCATGCAGAAATTGGAAGCATGTTTGACCAACAGATTGATGCCTTGGCTCACTCAGAAGGCTCGCTGGTGAGCTTGAGTCAACAATGTGTCTGCAATGTGTTGCATGCCAAGCTGGGATGCTAATGCTTTTTGGACCATCTGGTCAATTGATGCTAGGCAGCATGTTTGCCCAGCTTGCTGTTGCGCTGGGTGATGCTGACTCAATCACTTCATCTGTGCAGAAGACCAACTAATGGGGTCAGCATGCCATGCGCATGTTGAGTCTCAGGCCAACAACCATTGTGGCATTATCAGCCTTAGCAGTGTGCCCCCACCCTTACTTGGCTTTGAATAAAGCCTTCACTGCTATGGTCACAATTCCACATGCAGCGTCTTTTTGCAGGTTGGTTGCACTGGGATTGCGTCTGTAGATGACGCTGTGGGTGAGATCCTGCAAGTCCTGGATGCCGAAAAGTCTGATGCCTGGAACTTTTCATCTGCTTGGTGGAACTGCCAGCCTGACCAAGTCACAGACGCAATTCATGCCTCACTGACCTGGGCTGGTTATGTAATCACCTCCAGCTATAATGATGGTGTTCAGTACGTTTCCATATCAGCTATTCGGCAGCATGGACAAGAAGCAGCAACTGTGTCAGATCAGCAGAGTTCACCAGGCCCATCTGACGCTGACCAGTCACAGGATAAGCCAGCTACTGACAGATTTAGGCCCCCCACACCAGGTAATCAGCCTGGAACTGTTCCACTCACAGACACCGAAGGGGAGATGGGCTCAGGCAAGCCCCCCACTTACTGCAAAGACTGCAAAGGCGTCCCCTATGCCAAGCTCAGAGGTGATGACTCATGTGCAGAGGACGGGCAGAACAGCTGTACCTTCAAACCTTCCAACACAGCAGCTGATACAGTACGGGTCACCCTGAAGCAACAGCACAGCACAGAGGAAAGTGGCATGATGACACTCCTGTGCAAAGTGCGCCGCTGTCCTGATATGCTCTGTACCACCATCCTTGAGGCTTCAGGCGGGTTAGAACTCACAACCTCAGAGAAGCAGCATATTGTGGAGTCAGTCCACATCAGCTTTGAGGCAGAGTCAGCACGAGGTCCAATAGCTCTTACGGCATACCTCCACCAGCAGCAAGAACCGCATCAGCCACAGGCACGCACAGTCAGGGGCCCTCCAGCAGCTCGCCGTGTTGTGCATGAACATCCACACTGGGATGTGGGAGCTACGGGAAGGCTAAAAGCTGGAGGTGGCCCAGGGGTCGCTGATTTGGATGCTGGTGAAGTTAACGCACAAAGGGTTCGAGATGATGACAAGCTTGCTGAGGCTGAGGAGAAACTGGTGCTGACCAGGCTGAGTATAAACTCAGATGCATTTCTGTGTGGGACGACTTTCCAGTTGAGGAGGTACACTGACCGATGCGCCCAGAATAAGGAGAACTTGGATGAGATGAGCAACCTCACATTCAATGGGGCAGGTGACGATCCCATTTTGCTGAAAGGGGAGGTCAGTGCAGATGACCACTCCATCGTGCTGTATTGCAAGGCAAAGCTCACCGTAGCTGTGATCAAGAGAAGTACAGGGGACATGCTGCGAGGCAAATCCAAGCTGAGGGATTGGGAGCACTTCATCACCAAAGGACATGTTTCACGTCATGCCATCTTCATGAAAGACGGGGTTGCAAAAATTTTGGTTGAATGATATATGACAGCAGTCTTTCGTGGTTACTCTGGTTTTTCTGGCAAGATGTTGCATGCAAGCTCTGTGATTAAACTATGTCAGTCCCTCTGTCTGGCCAGACCAGACTGTCACTGGTGTGGCGAGTTCACATTAAGGTTCGAACATTGATCTGCCTGCATCGATGACAGCATTTCTGGTCGACATGATGGGGCATTGTTGGGTCTTGCTCTGTGCCATTTTCAAGCCTCTGAATTTGAACAAGGGCCTTTCAAAAATTTCAACTCATTGAAGTATTTCATGATGTATTTTGATGCAGGTAAGCCATGCTGTTTAGAAGAGAAGCTGTGTTTAAACAACTGCCTGTATTGTCCTTGGTGTGTAGTACATCTTTAACATATGTTATCAAGCGCTGCAGCAAAACCTAAATTGGCATGAAAGGATTTGTCAAGTGTTGCACATTGGCGTGCATGCACGGCATCTTCTGTGCCAATCGCCACAAGAGAGAATGAACAACCTGTAGCACAACACTCATGCTTTGCAAATGTGACATTCACTGTGAGGTGCACTGTGAAAGGATTCTAATGGAATCGATGGTGAACGTTGCAACAAAGACCGATAAATCAGCATGCAGACACAAGACTTTTGTCCAGCTTCGACTATTCTTCAGATAATAACAAACAGAAGCCTGATGCTCATCACATTTGCTGCTTCACGTTGTCTCATGGCCTTCACCCCATTTATGTTTTTGCAGAACACAACATCCATTTACATTTACTCACAAGCCTTGATCCAAAGCCTGTGCATAGTCAGCAGCTGACACTCCACGTCTGGGCGCAGGCTGTGGTGGGACATAGTTGTGTCTGGCTTTGGAAGGCTTGGGTGGTTTAGGCAGTAGCTTTGCAGGGTGCTGAATGAAGTCCCTGCCCTGACCCCTACCCCTAGCAGCCTGCCCACCATTCTGGCGAGGAGCTCCTCTGCCCCTGAAGATACCCCTCTTAGCCCTTTTCCCCCTGCCCATTTTCGAGGGACCATGAACTGGTGGGAAAGTGAAGGGCACCTGGTCAATGTCAGGGTCTGCTTGCTGCCAGGCTCCAGCAAACAAGTCCTGCATGGTAGAAGCATGGCACGGATGTCAGACTTGCGTCGTTAACCAAGCCCAACACAGCAATGCTGGAGACAAAAGGAACAGAGCCAGCCAGAGGTTGACACTGGTCGGGTGACATCCACAGGCATGCACCAAGCCTTGTATGTGTCACAACAACACTCATTGGTACTCATCAAGATTACGAGCTGGCATTGATGCATTTGAGCTGCAGTGACAAGCTCATGATGGTGGTCTGTGCAGCACCATCCATCTTGGCAAGTGTTAAGGATGTTGAAGGGGAGAGCGACCTGTTCAGTGTCGGTGGCGCCACTGTTGACATGTGCTGCGTGGAGATCATACACCGTGCCTTTGCGTACACCCAGAGGTCCACAGGGCAGGGGCACACCCAGGCTGCCCTGCAGTATGCACATCAGCAATGTACCCATGCATCGGCGTTGTACAAGGGGTCTCTCAATGCATGTGCTTCCAAGTTTCGACCAGGGTGGGTGAAGCACAGAGTCTGCTGTGAGATGAGCAAAAGATCTCAGAGACTCTCGTGCAGTGCTGGCAGTCATCTGTCAACATGCCAGGTCTTGCTTGTAATCAGCACCTGTCTGCACAGCAAAGCATGCCACAGAATATGTCTGAAGACGCGTTTACTGACAGCAAGCACCTCACACAAACAGCTTCTTGTCCATGATGCAGACTGAATGATCCTTTGTGGCACCACACAACAGCCCGTTGTGCATGATACACACCGGCTCATCCTGTGTGTCATTGATCTGTGCAGTGAAGCAGCTGACAGCATCAGCCCCAGGCTGATGTGTCAGCAGGTACTGCCCTGGGGCCAGGCTCTGCAGGTGCCCCATCAGTAAGGGGATGAGCCTGTTGACATGAGACATGTCCACTTGCTCCCTGTGGCACTCTTGCATGACCCATCCCCTGGACTTGGCCTGGATGCCCAAGAGATGGCTGCTATGCACGCCAACCTTGGCAACCTGTAAGATAACTTGAAACCAGTCAGTCTGGCGTTCACGCTCAAGAGGGCAAAGCATGCAAAGTGCTTGTTGGGGGGTGCTTGCTGATGCATCAGTTGGGAGTTTGGCAGCGACTGCATGTCTGACGGATGTCTGTGACGTAGCTCTACGTTGGCCATGTACAGAGCTAAGAAGTGAATGCCATTTTTATGGCCTGATTGAGTGCACATTAAGGAAAATGACTTGCCAGAAAAGCGTGAGGTAACAAAGGAGGGAGTGACTGAGTGAGTGAGTGAGTGAGTGAGCGAGCGAGCGAGCGAGTGAGTGAGTGAGTGAGTGAGTGAGTGAGTGAGTGAGCGAGTGAGTGAGTGAGTGAGTGAGTGAGTGAGTGAGTGAGTGAATGAGTGAGCGAGCGAGCGAGCAATGGATGGTTGATGCAAGCACATATAGGCAAGTTACATTCGAGCGAGTCATAAGGGCTCAGAGCACAGGTCTTAAAGCAAGCAGTAAGCCAATTCATACAGCAAATTTCAGCTGCTACTATAGGGCAGTGCTAAATGCACGTATCGCATTGAAAGCACTTTTCAAGCCTCACGATTCAATGAGATTTGCGAACAAGTCTTGCAATGTAATTAAGGTGACAAAACTGGGAGTATTCACTTTATGGTCACAAAAGTGGATCCTATGTGAAGTGTGGTGACTCACCACCAGTTCACAGTTAGGTTGCGGGTGCAGTACGATGGCAGCCCACCAGCGTGCCAGCTCATCAGGCAGCAGCATCTCGAAGCCCCACTCCTCCAGGTACTCCATCTTCACACCCACCACCCCCACCTTGTTTGTCAGGCGCATGGGCATGGGGCCGGGTGGGGGCTGCCCAGGTGGCTGCAGAGTAATAAGGAGAGTTGTATCAGTCACTTTATAGATTTGCATATAAAGATGGCGGTGGCAAAGCACAGGCATACAATCTCGTTTCCAATGCAAAACAGTTTGTTCTGCATCAAATACAATGTGATTACATTGGCCTATCAGAGAATATCAATGCAGAGCTGTGTTGCTCCAGCAGTTCACTGCACATGTGGGCATACAAGTACATTGTTGTGTCCTGTCAAATGCAGCGCAAGTACTCATCAATACTTTCTCAAGGCGCAGACATTCAAAGTCTGCATCACTGTACACATTGTGAGCATGTGTGCATGCAGTCACCCTTGCACAAGGTAAATTTGACAGCGCAGCAGCTTGTGAGTATGGAGAAGCCACCTGGGGCGGTGGGTTATGAACCAAATGTGCAGGAAGCTGAGTCCTGGTGACCAGCTTGTAGGGTCCCAGCTGCCAGCTGTCATAAGCTATGCCTGCCTCTCTTGCTGTGGTGCCTTTAGCCCTGCTATCAAGCTCATTAGCCCCAGCTGCAGCAGTGGCATCATCAGCAGCAGCTGCAGTGGTCACACCAGCAACATCAGCAGTAGGCCCAACTTGAGCTTCAGCTGTGGTATGAACAGCTGCAGCTGTGGCAGTGGCCTCAGCTGTGGCATGATCATCAGCTGTGGTGGCTGCTGCAGCAGCAGGCTGTGAGGTGCCTGTTCCATCACCAGCTGTGGCAGCCACTCTATGTGGACCATCCTCAGCACATGGATCATTGCCAGCTGTAGCATCAACATTGGCCAGAGCTTCAGCATCAGCTGGGCCACCAGCACTGGGATCAGCAGCACTGGCGTCAATCTGAGCTTGCATAGGGCTAGGCTCATCGTGCCCGACACCAAGCACAGCATGCGCGAATGCGTTGGCTTCACTTATGTTGCCATCAGCATCCATGCCATCATCACCGCCAAAGAATTCAGCACTGCCCTGCATGGGGTAGGGGGCTGCGCCCATGGATGCGCTTGGGAGATCTGCTGCTGTTGGTGTAAGGGAGTTGGGCATGTTGTACATGCCGTGCTGGTCATATATGTAGGGATCAGTGCTGGGGGAGTATGGTGCATCTACTGGCGCATCATTTGAGGGTGAGTAATGCGCATACATGTGCTCCTCTGCCTGCTGCTGCTGCTGCTGCTGTTGGTGATCTGGCTGCTGATGCGCAGCCGGGCGCTCTCCCATGCTTGCTTGTGCAGCCTGCCTGGCACGCTGTTGTCTGGTCCATAAGTCACAGCCAAGCTTGCTCACTGCATGCTGATACAGCAGCTCGTGCTTCTCACGCAGGTTCAGCATCCTTTTGGGCAGTGGTGAGTCAATGATGACCTGCTTTGCATGCTGCTCAGACAGCAGAGATGTCTGAGAGTCACCAGAGTGTGCTGTATTCTTAGCTCTGATAGTGACAGGCAACTCCCAGCCAAGGCGATATGATGGGGCCCAGGTGCCAGTGAGGCATGCGTAGGCGCCTTCTGTCATGAGCAGATCTGCTTGCTGACAGGCAGGGTTGCTGTTGCAGACACCATCCTGATGCAGTGGCACATCAGCTAGGCCTGGGGTGCTGTCTGTCTGAGCTGTGGTGGTGGTGGGTGCGATGGGGGGCAGGTTAGGGTGGTCAGTGTTGAAGGCAGGCAGTGGACCATTGACTGCAGCCTGTTGTGTCAGCAAGCTTGGCATGCAAGGTTGGTCAAGAGGAATGGGTGTGAGTGGTTGAGGCATGCTGAAAACGGCGGGATGGCCCTGGCGGGAAATGGTGGCCAGGTGACGCATGGTTGGGTCCCTGGGCTTGCGCTCAACAACACTTTGGAGGGAAAAGAGCTTGGCCAGTTGCCACAGCTTTGGCAAATCTTGGACCAAATTCCTCTGAGCAGCTAGCTCTGCCTGTAGTTCAAGTCATGCAATGAACACCTGGGTTATGGCTGTGTAACGCTTATGTACCATCTGTGTAACAGGTGTTCGAATGTCAGCGTTCCTGGCCAGAAGTGAATCGAACAGCATGTGTTACAAAAGCAGCACTGTCAACATCGACACAAGCAGCAAGCCATGCAGGTGCATGCCGTCAGTGAAATTAAAGGGATTCATTTGGGGCCAGCACGGTCTGCATGATGCTAGTATGCATCCACAGCAGCGTAACAATATATCAGACAAGCAACTGATACATTTGTGTTGACATCACATCAGAAGACTGCAACAAATGCAGCCTTGCCTCAGCACTCATGTTCAGGCATGCATGCATAAACTAATAGCAGCTACGTCAAAGATGAGAGCAAATAGGGCTGGTGAGGAGCTGAGCAAGCACACTACAGGACGGCAGATGCTAAGTGGGAATCAACACCTCAATCTGGTGTGCAGCCTCTGGATAACAGGAGGTGTATCGGTGGCGGTCTACAAAGGCCTTTGACCTTAGTTGCTTCAGGTATTCCTGCTGCTCATTTGCCATCCGTGCTTTCAGGCTCTCAAACTTACCAGCATCTTTGCCCTCCAAATGCACATCTGCAACACCAGGCCACTAGAATGTTACACACAGAACATCAGCCAAATGATAAACACAATGCCTTCAGTTGTAGCTGACAGAGACTGTTGAGGCAGCATGTAAGCCATCAGTTATTTGCTAACAGTCTTGTGAGCACTATTATGAATGTCAGGCTGCATGTTCAGCATGGTGAACCCACTACATCTTCTGAAATCTACATTCTGCTGTTGCAGGCTGATGACAGCAGGCAGCAGATTGAGACCGTCTTTGCCCAAAAACAGATGTTTGATCTGGTGTAAATGCAGATCCCAGCAGCCACAAGCTTGGAAGAATCACCGTGTAAGTCCAGCATGTATCCATGCTCCTCTATTGTGAAAGCAGACGTCTTGTCCCAGTGCAACTTCTTGATCAGTTTGACGACCTGCTTGCTAGCCTTCTGATGCACATACAGTGGGTTTGCCTGTGCACGCATGGCTCTGTGCTGGGCAGCAAACTCAGGGTCATATGCTGCATTGTTGGAGTTCAGCAAATCAGCCAAGGTGGGACCAGCAGCATCCCTCAGGGCCACATGCTCAGCAGGAGTCCTGATGCCAAGCACGGCTGCCATCCTTTCCTGGATGTTGCGGTTGCAGTTGGGAGCTACGCCGTGAGGATCCACAGCATGCGTGGGGTACTCAAAATCCTGTGGGGGTGCTAGGTGCTGTGCTGGTCCTGGAGGTAGGGCAGGAAGTGCGGCCTGGACAGAGCCAGGGCCAGGATCTGGTACGGTCTCTGGGGCTACAGTAGGGGCTGGAAGATCTTCGTTATGCTCTGATGGGGACAGCTGGCCTGATTCATAGGATTGAGCAGAGGCAGGGCGAGGCATATGCTTGGCGTTTAATAGTTTCCTTGCAGGTTGGTCAGTTTCAGCAGAGTCACCAGCTGCTGCAGAGCCAGCTGCTGCAGAGCCAGCTGCTGCAGAGCCAGCTGCTGCAGAGCCAGCTGCATTGGCTGTGGTAGCCATAGCATCTGCTCTTGACCGCTTGAGCCCTCTCTGTGGTTGCTCAGCAGACAAAACCTCGTCATCTGAGCTGTGATCAGAAAAAGTGGGGTGTATAACTGCAGCTGGGGCTGGTGCAGCCCGCGATTTGTTCTGGTCTCGAGAAGCCTGCAATGCAACGTAGAGGCAAGCTCAGCTCAGTTTCACAGCCTGCTGTAGTCCTTGCACGTTGTCCAGCTGAAAGCTTGCAGAAGCTGACCCAAGACTTTCTGATAGAAAGCAGAAGGCTACGTGGCGTTTCACTATGAGTTGCATCTGTCATACGGACCTGTGCTGGCGCCCGAGACACGGTCGCAGACGGCAGGAAAGCGTAAGACTCCAGCGGCTCACCCGTACAGAACACACCAGGAGGGGGCAGGTCTGTGACAGGCCTGAAAAGCAGACACAGCACACATTTGGGCGGCTCGAGACAACGCTTAAAAGATCAGTAAGTATGCAGGACCGTACCTCCAAGGTAAAGCGGGCGGTAGCTTCCGCTTCATGTTGACATTTTCTGAAACACGTCTCCGGTGACCTTGCCGCTGTCAGACGCTGCGGGCCATGCAGGCATGATAGAGGACAACGAGACAGTTCGAAATGGACCTTGTGGCGACCTTGTATGCGCAGAAGAAACAGAATGGAACCATGCCGCAAGGAGTCGAGTCTGACTGCTATTGTGTGTTGGTGGCGTTTCTGGTTTCGGAGCTTGGTGTTTGTTATCTGTGTATTCGTCGTGTGGCTCTTTGAAGCTCAAGTGAGCGCCGTCGGATCCGATAGCATGGTGACCGGCTTGTGCTGTGTGACGTGGGTTAGGCGACCACCCCACAGCAGGAATGTGCAGTTTTTCTTCTTGCACACCACACGGCAGCTCCTCCACGTCATCAGCCCTGACCTGTATGCAGGTACTCCGATTCACCACGGGTGAATCACATGCTGGGCTGTCGATCTTTGCCACACGGAAATATACTACAGTTAAGGAGCAACAGGCGGACGTCTGGTATGTGACTGTTCTTCCAGTTAGCTTTGAAGCAACTGCAGATTCTTCACACTCACTGCAACAGTCAAAGATTGGGTGGTTTCTGGCGTCATGGTACCCAAGATTCTGCTGTTGCATTGAAACACGGCCGCAGTCCTCAGCAGGCCCAGATATCAGCCTGCTGAGGCCAGAGTTGCAGAGGCAGTGGCATCATGCCAAAAATCAGCATTTGGTAGACAAGCATATACAAGGCGGCTGTGGTTTGCGTGTGTCGTGGAGGTGTTATCAGTGTCCGTGTGGACTTCTGCATGAATGGATGGCCACAGTTGATGACAGGCAACATATGAACCATCAGTGTCCTTTTTGCACTAACAAGCGTCTGTGCCAGCATAACTCGCTGTTGACTGTTGCCCCAGCTGTCGCAGCATACTGGGACACAGCTCAGAATGGGCTGACCCCAGACCAGGTCACGGCACGCAGTCATGCCCGCAGGCATTGGCTGTGCCCATCATGTAGTCACAGCTGGCAAACCGAGATATACGTCAAAGTTGACAACAAGAGTGGGTGTCCAAAGTGCTCAAATCAACTAAAAGGCTACAGCAGACAACCAAGTTTGACACAGAGCAAGCATCCTGCAATGATGGGGTTTGATTTTGAGAGAAACCGCAAAGCAGGTCTCGATCCTGGCAACATTACAGCAGGAAGTGCCAAGGTGGTGCACTGGATATGTGCCAAATGCCCCAAAGGTCAACCACACCTGTTTTTGGCAGCTCCAAAATTTCACATTGGCAGAGGTCATGGCTGCCCCTATTGCAGCAGCAGAAAGGCCTGCATATGCAACTCGTTGCAGTCATTGTACCCTGCACTAGCTGCAGAGTACGACACTGCAAGGAATGGCATTAGCCCTGATCAGGTGTTGTCAAGGTCTGCTACGAGTTCACTTTGAAGGTGCCATTATTGAATTTTTATCTCCCTTGCGTATGTAATGCAATTTGAGACATGGTCATGCTGACACTGATGTAGGCTTCCAAGGCAGTCATCAACGACAGCCTCAACATTGACTTGAAATTGTATCTGTATAATGTACATTCAA
>JAABUH010003075.1_pt1 | contig 14925 bp, 18 predicted proteins | sample 5559121 | NCBI WGS metagenome assembly JAABUH01 (sample SAMN10711871, study PRJNA513364) | rock metagenome | isolation source: Antarctica rocks | place: Antarctica: Victoria Land, Battleship Promontory nord | collected 2015-12-28
AGGTATGAAGGAGTAATTGAGATTTATAATAGGTAGGGTCAAACCGGAGGTCGAAAAGTCAGAGGAGAGTGATTTGCCATGCTGGCGGGGTTTCGGCGTTAGCTCCTCCATTCGTGACACCCCTGTATTCACACAGCGAGCCAAGCTGCTGTTCTTCGGCGGGTAAAAGCATAGATCTGGTGGTTCAGGGTCGAAACGAGGTACACGATGACGGCCGCTATCAGGAGCACGAACGTCTCTCGGTGCCAGCGGGGTTTTCTTGGCTTTCTTAGGGGCCCGAATGTGCGGAGCTGGTAAGTTTCGCTCGAAGTCACGACGATCAGCTGGTGAGACAAAGAATCCGGCTCCATGCGTTCAATCAGAGAGTTCAATAGGGCTGCTGTGCTCCGAGAAGGTATTCATGTGACATGCAAGGTCGGAGAGAGCGAGGACAACCGGACGGCCCCGAATATTCGACGACGCAGACATGACGACCCTTCTCGGCCCAGATTCGCCCATCCAGCTTCATTTCTCACGCTGCGGACAAAAATCTATGGAACCCCATCTCTCGGCATGAATTCCTGCGACAGGCAGAGATAAAACCTGCATCCGCCACTTTCTACCCGTCGCCGAGCCGAAGATGTCCGGAACGTTCCTCGAAGAGAGTTGTCATACTGCGGACTGATTGAGCGACCATTCACAAGGAACGGGACGGTCATTCCACGCTTGACGTCCTGGAATTCTCGCTGTAACCTGAACCTCTCGGGAGAAAATGGGGCCTGCGCTTTCCCGATACGGTCTACCGCTCATACTGGAATCATGGTGGTCATGGGCCGATGGGGACTGATTGCATCCTGATCAATTGCTGCTCATCGCTTTCAACATGGTAGCATCACTTCGTCAGAAAAGGGGGAGCATTACCGCATGATGAACCGCTCCACTGGAGTCATGGCGTGCTTGACCTGGATTCCGCGAACACCAAAGTAGCACAGGTCTCGCTGAATCCAAGCCCTCTTTTGCTTCGGAAGCTCAACCAGATCATCCCGATGCACCGCTGGTTCGGAATCATCGAAGTCCGTGGCGACGAATACGCCGAGGACGACCATCAGTACCATTATCCTCACACAAGCCAGACAGTCGCCCTGAAATGTCAGATCTTGATCATTTCGCCCTCCTCTTTTCCGAGATCGTCCTCACCTGATGGACCGCTCATCTGGAATCATCGACATCAGGGTACTACTCTACTCAACCGTGAGTGGCAGTAGCGGGGGTGTGGCTGGGACCGCCGACGGGTCCGGGTTGCCGCAAGATCAACCCATGACATACTTTCATCTTCTCTCCCCGACATCCATCTCCCACCCTCACGTCCTTCGAGGGTGGTTGACGAAAAGCTCGGGAACCCAGACTTAAGCGGAGGTTACGTGCTTCACTGGAGTATTGTTGCACGACGAGAGTATTCTTGTACTGCTGCCGTCCGGGAGGTTTATCCATTAGGTTCAAACAACGCTTCGAAGACACAAAGTGTCATGAAGAGCGCGTACTTGACGGAGAGCAGGATAGACCGTCAAAGTTCTCTGCCTCGAACGACAAATCCCACGGTGATCTCATATGAAACGTGGCGGTGATTCCAGATGACGTAGCGAAGTGATCGTAACAAGCCGCGCCACCAGAGCATTAATGTAAATCCATTCCGCTTTCATTTCAACATTTCAACTGCTCACAAAGAGCATTCTCCTCTACACTCGTCAATTCTGACCCTCACCTTGTGAAAAGCGATATACACCAAGGCCTGACGAGCGGCAAAACCCTCACCTCACCATGTCGTCAATCTGTTACAATGGATATGGTGCGCCTTTTCCCCTCCACTTCATTACCTTGCTGTTTCTGATGACTTGATTCAATCAGGCAGAGAGTACTACTGTAATTCAGGACTTGGTTATGGGGCTCGCATCGGTATTGGAATAGGTATTGCTGTCGCCGTCCTCGCTCTCATCCTTGGAATCTCATACTTCCGCAGAAAGTCAGTTGCGCCACCCTTTGTCCTCCTTGTAAACAACTGACACGATTTTCTCTCTCCCTCTGTCTCTCCTCTAGGAAGATACAAAGACAATTCGCGAAATACAGACCACCAGTCCTACCGACTTCCTCCACTGAAGCGTACGGCAACAACCCACCTCCGCCCAATGAATACGCCGGACAGCAGAACGGATCGAACTGGGAGAGTAATCAATTTGGGAACAACCCACCTCCTCCGCCTCAGACTTATCAGCCTAGTATGGCCGGACAGTATGGTGGTGCGAAGCCGATGACGGGGGATGAGCAGGAGCATGGGTATGAGTGGGAACAGGCTAGGGAGGAGGAGAGGATGGCTAGAGGACAGGCGCCGCCGGGTTATGATGTTACAGGGAGTGAGTTGATCCACTTGTCGAAGCAAGGGGAAGAGGGCTAAACGACGACCGTCTTAGATACGACCATGTTATCCGCAAATAACACTGCCGCGTATGCACCTCCACCCGGACTTCCGCCGACGAAGCGGACCATGAGCGGTGCTGTATGAGATGCGGAGAGAATCAAGATCGGGACACAGAAGCAGACATGAGGATGACGGGCATATTGGAAGCCAGCTTACCGCGATTGTTGGTCATCAATGTATAGACTCAGTCGCATCATCCTATGCAATATATCGAGCAATGTGCTGTTTCGGAGTTGTGGTCAGAGGTAAATCTTAACGATCCTTCGTTCAAGGGTGCAAAGTGATGCAAAGGCTACCCATGGAGCAGTCCATTAACCGTTGCAGACTGGTCGGTGTCCAGCGACTCACCTACCTTGAGCAGGGATTCAAAATCATCGTGCACGTCCTTGGCGGCGCGAAGTAATCCTCACGGATATCTCAACAGCTCGTCACGGGCCCGCAAGACTCCTATCGATCGGGTTTCCGGATGCAGACAATGCAATTAGGTGCACATAGTCATGCCATTGTATATTCATGATCTATTTTTAGATCAATGCTATGGCAACTACTGAAACGGTCCAGCAGACACGGGCAGCGGATGCATCATTTCCCATTCCCCGCAAGCACTTTCGACAACAGCTCCTCCGTCCTCAACTGACTCCCCCTGATCTCTTGCATCTCCGCTTTCAGCGCGACAACCTCCGGAGTGGCCTCTTTTAGCGGTACGGGCATCGCCGAACTCTTTCCGAAGAGCTTCGCTAGCGGACTATCGAATATCCGAGCTTTTGATCGGTAGTCCTCCTCAGCGTCATCGCCGTCAGCGGAGAGACTCGATGCTTTGGGCGGGGTGACGGTCCCGGACCTGGCGGTGAGGCAAGGCGGAGGACCGGCTTCAAAGACAGATGAGATGAGGACTTCGGAGCCGGCGCCGAGGAATGAGCTGAACTATGTCAGCTTCCTACAAAGGTAACAAGAGGGAACCTACTCAAAGAGGCTTGGCCGCTGTATGTGGTCAATGACGTGGTCGAGCGGGGACGGCCTGAGCTGAATGCTACGCTGCTTGAGATGGTATTGCCGTCGCTCATATGCTGAAATGGCGATGAGTATAGGGAAGCTCTGCAAGGTTGAGCGGGATCCTCCTGTTTGACTTACGAACTCACAGTCAGGCGGATGGCAAAGACGTTGATTCGGTGCAGCGTTCTTGGCGAGCACACCCAGCTGAGAGGCAGAAGTGTTGCGAAAGCAAGCAGGTTCACCGGCGGGAGGTATGAGAATACCGCATCGGATTTGACGCCTTCGACGGTCTTGACGACTCGTTGGAACAGGTGCTGCAAGCAGTCAGCCTTTGTTTTGAAGTTGAATGATTTGAATTACCTCTTCTTGGGCATTCTGGTTTATCTCGGCAAACTTATTGGACAGGATTGAGATAAGTATCGTGATGAGCAAAGTATTGCACAAAGCGCTGCAAGAGGCATGAATGAGATGCTACAGGAGCAAAGGTAGACTTGCCCGTAAGATATGAGAATGATCGGGCCGAAGATAGGATGGAAGGATTCGCTAGCCGCGAAGCCTGGAGGAAGGCAGATCAGCCAGTCAATCTGGAGTTCGGTTGAAATCCAACTCGCCCAGATACGAGGATCCGAACTTTATCGAAGCATGTCAGCTTCGTATTGTGGGCGGAGATGTTCTGACTAACCCAGATCTGTCTAGATGGAAAAGAGTGAGAAAGCGACAAGAATGGTTCCGCCACTCACAGCATAAGCCAGACGATCTGCCTCAAGGTCCACGTTTTTCGTCCAAGTGTCCATAGGCAGAAGAGGATCCCGGAGAAGCCAACCACTAAGCATCGCCCTCAACATTTGACCCTGTGAAGCGGATCGTCAGACCCACTAGAAAGGGCCATGAACCGTACAAACCGCGTGACCATTGCTCTCAGCTGATTAAGCGTTAGCAGCGTACTTAGCCTGTCTTCCGGCACCACTCACAGCCAGAATGACAACATTATCCTTGATTGCGAAGAAAACCAGTCGAGGGAAAAGAATGCAGGCTCCGCATGCGAGGATGTCGAACGCCAAATCCGATCTTGAAGGGGAGCGTGAAGCTAGTGCGATGACCCGTAAAGACAGATAAAGCAGGAAGACCACGATGTAAGCCATGTCGAAAGCATTCCATGCCTGTGAAGCGTCAGCCTGATGAGGTGGACCGAACGAGTCTGCACACATTGGCAGAGTAGACTGTACAACGTCAGCTCACCCTGACATACCAAGACAATCTCACTTGTCCAGCCATGCTCCTTTGAGGCGGCGAGCTCTTCAAGCATGAATCCCAAGGTACATATGACGAAGGCGACCTCGATAGCATTGGGACGTAGGAAGTCCTTGACTGTTCACTGGTCAGAAGAGATTTCCGTCCGGGTAACGCTGGACTCACAGGTCAATGTTGCTACGAAGAGAGATAGAAGGCTAGCGAAACTGAGGAACTCTAGCCATTGTCTCCACTTTGGTACCCTCAACCGCTGATGATCCAGCCATCCCGCTTCATATGGATTGTAAATGTATACCTCGGATTCGGCTATCTTCCCTGTAGCTTGAGGTGACGGAGAAGGCGACCGGAGTTGCGTCTGTGAGTTCTGCCGTCGGAGTCGTGTCCGTTCCGAGACGTAGGAGTCCGCTATGAATGATCGAGAGGATATAGGAGAGTAGATCAGATGACCGAGGTATATCTCATTGACGAGATGTTGGATGAGTGGAAGGGAGAGGAAATGTTTGGATGTGGAGACGATGGCAAGCTGAACGAGCGGGCAGCAAACCTTATCGTCAGCGCCTCCGCGGCATTGGTATCCGCGAGGGCAGCTCACTTCCAGAGCGCTCCCCTGCATGGCCTCGATGTCTCTCCGCTCGTCTCCCATACTTGCCCAGACCTCGTCCGGCGCCCCGTCAAAAGCGCACCATCCCCTCACGAGCTCGCCAACGAGCTCTGCCTCGTCTTCAGGATGCGGAAACGTGCGTAAAATCTTCACTATCGAGCGTCAGTCTTGGACAGCGAAAGGCAGCAATTGTGCGTACTGGCTAAGAGTTCGCAGAAAGCGGCTCGGCTCGTCTGTAGAGGCGAGAAGCTCAGGTCGCTATTGGCAAGATCGATAAACTGGACACTAGAGAATCGCGATTAGCCAGGATTCGAAGTAGAATGACTGAGGATCGATGAGCCCCTTACTTACCGGTTTGCCATCAGAGCATAGAGGAGACCACCTAGTGACACCATACTTTCGGACTCAGCCCCACTTCTTGAAGCCCCGGCTTCTCCTCCATCTCCTGCTCGTGGAACGGCTAGCAAGCCGTTGGCGCATGCTGGTAGCTTCTCCTTTACTGCTTTCGGAGCGAAGCGCTCGACTATTGGCCTCACGAGAGTATAGTTGATGGGCGGAGAGTTGAGCTGTTCCCACGTCAAGGAGGTATCAATTGATTGGGTGACGGTTGCATGCAGTTCGTGAATCAAAGCGAATATGGAAGTCGGAACAGAAGCCGGGGTGGGTGTGAGTCCCAGTGTTGATGCCATGTCTTCAAACAATGGACCGGCAATGCAGCATCCCTCCCCCGTGGAAGGATTCCTTCTGTGAGATCTGCCTAAATACGGCCTAGTATGAAATGTCGAGTTCCCGTGAGGACGCGTTGAGATATTAGGCCTCTTTGCCCCAGGCACGGACTCCTCACACGTCATGCGGGGGTGGATCTTATCAAGTCCTGATCAAAGTGACGATATGGCTGTTAGGGGTGGATTCCCAGGGCACATCCTTACTCACCCTTGCTATGAATCCTTCAGACAATGCGTTCCCCATGATAGGTATCAACTGGACCTTCTACATGTCATCGCAGCTAGATTCCGATAACAACCTGACCAACGGCGGTGACCAGCCAGCTGAAGAGCGAGGAGCCTCTACCCTGACTGACCCAGCCATACCCCTGCATCATGTACCATTCCAGCTACACCTCACCTCCTCCTCCTCCTCAGCCCTTTGCTTCCCCTCCAGGCGACCCTTACCGCTCCTCACCGATCCTAGTCAATCCTCGTCAGCCGTACAGCGGAGCTTTCTCCCCTCCTCCCGTACCACCGAACGCGAATGGCTTCACGCCATCCGGTCAACGGCGGTACAACCAATACCCTACCTCTCAGCAGTACAACCGAGCTCCACCGAACCGATATGCAGCATCTTCACCGTACCTGCAACAACCCCAACAACTCCCTCCAGCTCGACACAAGGGTACGCTAGCTCCGGGAAAGATCGTTCAGGTCGGCGACGACTCGGTCCGGATAGAGCGGTATCTGTCCGAAGGAGGTTATGCGCATGTCTACCTCACGAGCTCGGAGAAGCCCATCTACCCACCTATCAAGGGGGAGATGAAGGGGAGGTGGGGGGAGAGAGGGTATACAGAGCATTGTCTGAAAAGGATAGCTTTTGAGGATGAGTCGGTTTGGGCGGATGTGAAGAAGGAGATCGCGGTCATGGTGCGTTCTGCCTTCTCCGTATATGGAGGAGTTGACGACTGGGACATCAGAAAGCCTTACCTCCGAATCCCCATCTTACGCAGTATCTTGGGTCAGCTCACTCCAGGCTACCAAACGGAGGATATGAGGTTTTTATTCTAATGGAGTTCTGCGCAGGTGAGCTACCCCACAAGCACGTACACTGTCGTAGCGCATAAGGCAAGGCTATAGCTTAACATTTCCTGCAACAGGTGGTGGGATCATTGATCTCCTGAACAAGCGGTTACGAGATCGATTGAAGGAGATTGAGATTCTCAACATCTTCACCGATGTATGCGAGGTGAGTAGAGTCCGAATGTGTCCCCTTGATCGCTGACGGCGCCGACTGCCTATGAAGGCTGTAGCAGCGATGCACGCCTTGACGCGACCGTTGCTCCACCGAGATCTCAAGGTGTGTGAGATTGTTCATGCGAATAATGAGATTCCTGATATTCCGACAGATTGAGAATGTCCTCTCGCAGCCGACATCTTCTCCACCATGTGTAGAACGCCCTACACCGTTGCTGTTCAAGCTATGTGACTTCGGTTCTACTACCTATCCAGCCTCACGCCCCCCTTTATCGAAGTTGGAAGTCGACTCTCTCACATTGGATCTGAATAAGAACACCACCCTTCAATATCGAAGTCCGGAAATGGTGGAACCAATGCTAGGTTGGCCTGTCGGACTGCCCAGTGGTACCTCAATTTAACATCTATTGAGTATTTGGCTGACGCTCAATCAGATGTATGGGCATTGGGCGTCCTACTTTACAAGCTTTGCTACTATACGACCCCCTTCGAAGAACACGGAACACTGGCCATCGTGAATGCCAAGTATACGTTCCCCCAATATCCGGTGTACTCACCTCGACTACAGCATCTCATCGGTGAGTCCACCCTCGTTCTCTACGTACACGCTATAAACCCTTGCTTCTAGCTGCAATGTTGGTTGAACAGCCCATCCGGCGACCAACGGTATTCGAAGTGCTAAAGATGGCTCATGATATGAGCGGCACTCGCCCTGAGGTAGACTACGTAAGTGTACCGGTCTACCGCTACATGGGTGATCGTCGCTAAAGGCCCATAGCCAAGCCCGTCTCGAGCGATCCCAGCGTTTGCACAACCTCCTACACCGCAGCTAACTACCAAACCTTCCTCTTCATCTTCCAACCTCTTGGACTTTACTTCTCCAACATCTTCAGCGGACGGAGCGCAGATACCGCAGGCTCCGCTATTGCCTACTGTTCAGCCTGGTCGGAGAGGGCGACCAACAAGGGAGCCGAGCCGGACACAGCTGCCTTCTGGCCAAATCCCGCCAATACCTCGACCTCCGGCGATCTCTGAGCCGCAATTACTGCCGGTTCCCGGTGTCACTCCAGCAGACCCGCAGAAACTGCAGGTGACCGGGGACCAGAAGGTATTCAAAGAGTCGCCGTCGCCTTTACCTAGTGTGGACGCCTTTGGGATGCCGCCTATCCCGACCGTCTCTCCAAGACAGACGAACGGATTTGGTGACTCGTTTGGTGTCAAGTCATCAAGATTTCGATCTACTCTGAAACGGCCCAGCTCGGGATTCGGCGATTCCTTTCCCAGTGCGCCATCGCCGAGCTCCTCGGTAAGTCCTCGAAAGTGTCTCTCTTCGACTTCACAATCGGACCACCTCTATACTTTTTTTGGCCTTCCCAAGACCACGTCTCCAGCACCTGGACCGAAAAGGAATGTCGAGCCTTCATCCTCGATTCCGGATGGAGAGGTCAATTTCGAGACACGCTTTCCCTCTTTTGAGACGATCTCCGGGGAAGCGTTCTCAGCTCCTTTCCCGCCCATTGACACCTCATTAGACCCGTCTTCATCGCAGCCAAGCAAATTGATCTCGCCTGTCACGTCCCCTCCTGTCACTCGACCGTGTGGGATACGACAGCTCTCGATGATGGGTAGCCTTACAGGTGGTGCTTCAGCCTCGGCTCATCTGCCTGCAAGCGCAAAAGCCGATGGAGCTCCACAACCGCATTCGACCCATGTCACCGGCACAGCGTTCAAAAGCAATCAGGACGGAATGCTTTCCCCTTCGATAGTTACGGCAAATGCCGGATACTTCAGCTCTATGGCTTCTGAGAATAGCACGACTCCTCCAGGATTTTCAGATGATGTTCCGAAGTTTCCTATGCCGCAGGACCTTATGGCGGGCGACGAATCCAGTGACCTTCTGACGCCATCGATGCGGCCAGGTGTATCGACTAGACCAACTTCAAGTGGTGCGCAACTTCTGCGGACGGTGCCCGAGCAGCCCAAAGCTGCGCCCTCGTCAAATGTCGCATCTGCTTCCGTACCGCCAGTGATTGAGCAATCGAGACCGTTACTCCCGCAGCTGAACTCGTCTCGGCCGACGAGCAATACCAACTCCGAGCAATGGTCACCCCTCAAGCGACTACACGAAAAGGAGAAAGTTTCCTCGACTGCGGAGGAGAAGAAAGAAATTTCGTCGGACGAGGAGCAAGGCCCGGAGGAAGCATCTGCAAATTATCCGCGACCTTCATCAGCAGCACCGCCAGATTCAACGAGAACAAATCCAAGCTTACCTCGAATGACTCGAAAGATGTCCGCTTTCGAGAAGGCTATGGCTGGTGCCAATACCAGTGACAGATCGCCAGAAAAGCCGCCTCAGAAGGCGGTGACGACGCCTTTCCCCGCCGATCATGGAGAGACACGGCCATCTGCCCGGCGGCTGCTGACCAGCGAAAGAGCGCGACCGCAATCCATGTACGCTGCGGGTAGCAGTACTTCGTCCCGGTCCCTCCTGTCCCCTCCCGCTGTATCGCCAAATGCCTCTCTGCCCCCTGAATCTGCTACGTCCGGGCGACCGTCACATATCCGCAAAGGCTCGATCACCGATATAGTCACCCGCTTCGAGAGCCTGAACCCGCCAGCGAAGCCTGCAAACGGTGCTACGAACGGGTTGTCGAGAAAGTCTGCTGTCGCGGCGAAACCTACAGCATTGCGAAAGCCTACTAGCGATGAAAAGCGCGAATCCATCGTTTCGACGTCGCCTACAAAAGCCACTAGCCCTATCAAAGCTCCGAAGCCTGTACGATATGGTCAAACTCCCGTACCGGCTGGCTCCTCTCGTTCATCTTCGGGTCGATCCTTCCCGGTCACCAAGCCACCGGTAGCTTTCAAGCCAGCCATAAAAACTTCCTTGTTATCAGAGGAGGAGTTCATGGCTGCATCCAACGAAACGCAACCACCACCGCTTGCGGAAACAACAAGCAGTCCGGAGAAGCAGCAGTCGGTGAACTCCCTCATTCAGCGGTGGAACCAAGGAGGAGCGGCGAAGTCGCAGAGATGACCAAAGAAGGGCAATCCATGGTTGTGTGTCGATGCAAGTACAAGGAGAAGGGTGTTGGGATATGAGTAGGGATATCAATGCATTGCACAGGGTGATCAGCTGTAATGCATAAAGAACACTGCTCAACACGTCCAGTCATGCACATCCTCCTCCTCGATCTCGTGATCCTCTTCTTCCTCCTCAAACTCCTCACAACCCCTATCATCCGCAAAGACCTTCCAATCCCTCTCCTCCCAACCCCCCGGACCAACCTCATGTACCCCAGCCTCGAAATTCCTCCATCTCCAGCGTTCACACCTATCTGACCAAGTCCAGATGATCGGTCCTTTGTTCTTCCCGTTCCCATCTCCTGTCGGTCCAGCCATTGCCGAGTCCGCAGCACGTTCGAGAGCTTTGAAAGCGAGCTTGATATCGTCGATCCCTACTGGTCCATCCGGTCCTCCACCAGAAGCTTGGATCATCTTGGCGAGAAGTTCCGCATCTCTCATAGGGTCAATCTTCTCTCTCGGCTTTTCCTCCTTCCCCTTGACTTCATCGACCTTACTCTCCTTCTTCTCCTCGACGTCTTTCGGAATAGCAGCCATAGCTTCCACTTCATGCTTCTTCCCCTCGGCTTCTTCTATCGCTTCGCCCGCAATGGGGACAGCAATGACTGCATGTCCCTTTCCATCTGCAGCTCCGACCATCGGAGAAAACTCCCGCTTGATCTCCTCCCCGTCTTTGACCGCGACATTGCTCGCTGGTGTGCCTGGAGCGGGAGTTTGAAGCAACTTCTCGCCTGGCGCGACGTCGAGAAGTGGTTTCGCTGGCAAAGGATGCTTCACTTTCACCTCGTCTCCCTCCTGTTCCCTCTCATCGGGTTCAGCCTTCTCATCCTTCTTCCCCTCCTTGTCGTCCTTCTTCCCTTCCTTATCCTCCTTCTTCTCCTCCTTCCCGTCAATCTCGTCCTTCTTCCCCTCCTTCTTCCCCTCCTTCTCATCAACCTCTTCCTTCTTATCATCCCCCTTCCCCTCCTTCTCATCAACCTCTTCCTTCTTATCATCCCCCTTCCCCTCCTTCTCCCTCTTCTTCCTCTCAGCCAACTTCCTCTCCCTATAAGCAGCTTCTTTCTTCTTCCTCTCCTCAGCCTGTTGAGCCTTGACCATATCTCCGAATATCCGATCATGTCCCGAAGTGACGAGCAGCTCGAACTTGTTGGCTGATTCTTCAGGCTTGAAAGAGAGTGTATCCTCCAGACGGATCATGAAGAATCCGTGGCCCAAAAGGAGGTACGCCCCGGATTCGGTCCAACCGTGGTGTGGGATACGGTTCTACGGGGGTACCAAAGGTCAGACACAAGCCTGAACTAAGCGTACCAGGCCCGGAGAAGACCTACCTCGGTGACATAGTTGCACTGGACGCCGACGGTCGCGAGGATCTCTTCAAGTCCTTCTCGGGTCCATTCGAGATCATCCCCCTTGATCTTTGGGAACGAACCGTCTTCGTTCTTCCTCAAATCGAGAAGGTGGATCTGAGCATCCGGATCCGTCCAATCATACCTTGACCAGAAGAAATCGACTTGAAGCTGATTGGGCCATCAATCAGTGCGTTTCCACTTTGAGGCTGTAGATTCACCCACCTCCTGACTTTTCGCCTGTGCCAGATCGTTCCATAGATCCAGCAAAACTCCCTCACTCGTCCTCGGGACCTTCCTCTTCTCCCTCGATTCCCGTTCCGCCTCAATCTCCCTCTTCTTCAGCTTCTCCGTCTCACCTCTCAACTTCGCTAAAGCCTCTCTCTCAGGTCTCTCGCGCCATTGCTCAGCCAACCAACCGTCTTTCGTCACGTCGACGCAGATCCACTCCCCTCGGACGGCATTGGCGTACTTGTGGTATGCTCCTCGGGGATCGACGTTGATTGGTGGGTAAGGCCGAGAGGGGTCGAGGTCGATGCGTGTACGGAGAGGGCGGTGGGGAGGTGGACCGAGGAGACGGAGTGGTTCGGGTTCGGGTCCCGGAGGTTTATCGGCTTTGTTTTCCCCTTTGTCCTCTTTAGATTTATCGTCGCCTTTTGGAGTGTCGGATTCAGGAGCAGGAACGTTGGGCTTCTCTGTGGCTCTCTTTGGCTCGGGAACAGGGGTCATGGGTGTCACACCGCTGGCGGGTGTTGGGGGTTCGGGAACCATCGATCCGGGCGACATGGGAGAGTCAGCTTGCGGTGTCATGGGTGGTGTTTCCGCTTCGTCTCCTGGCGGGTGTCTTGCGGCTGTGTTGTCAGCCGCGCCGTCTTCGGCCTTCTTTCCATCGCTTTTCCTCTCTCCCTTCACATCGTCTTTGTCGTCCTTGTGGGCACCATTATTGTCATCTTTCACCTCCAGGTCGTCCCTCTTTTCCTTGTCATCTTTCTCCTCCTTGTCAACTTTCTTTGCCTTGTCGTCCTCCTTTTCCTTGTCGTCCTTCGCGTCTTTGTCATCTTTCTTGTCCTTGTCCCCCTCTTTGTCCCCCTTCTCATCCTTCTTGTCATCCTTCTTGTCGTCCTTCTTGTCTTCCTTGCTCGGCCTGGGAGGAGCGGGACGGACTGCAAGAGCGAGAGGGGGAGGTACGACATAGCGCTGAAGGGACATGGCGGAGATAAATGAACTGGGAGGCTGATGGTCAGTAAAACCCTCACATTCGTGGGTCACACTCACAATGCCGATGGATGACGATGCGAATGAGGTGATCGGAGGAATTGATACTACGCAGATGTCTCCTGGCAGTCAAGGCAGATGAGCAGGTAGGTCAGTCATCACCACTGCAGATACGGGTCAGTTTGATCAGCGAAACAGTCTCCGTCTGGTGAAAAGAGGGCGTCTCAGGAGAGAGAAAGGATTTGAGATCGGCGAAGACAAAGGTGGGCTCCTCGCGGTTTGTCCAACACTTAGCGGATGTGTGTAGATGCTGTGCACGAAAGGGTATTGGAAGTGATGAAAAGTGCTGGGTCGTTTGTACTGGTACATGGATTAATATTGGACGGTATGGGCGGCCGCTTGGTGAGCGGAACCTGGTCCATCGTATGGAACGTTGTAGTGCAGGACGAACTCAACAGAAAGGTGTCTGCGATCATTGTGCCACTCAAAAGCATGATTGAGTGCTTGATCTCCTGAGTTGCGCGCCTGCGACATCTGCCGATATTCGGTGTAGTCTAATGATGCACTGGGGAAGATTCCGAAAGGCTTCTGAACGTTGAGAATCTCGGTAAAAAGCGGGACGAGCGAGCTTCTTCGACATACACACGAGACAAGTATCAGGCAATGGGGGAATACGAATCGCTTTGGTCCTTACGACATAGCGAGAAAAGATGACTACAAAGCTCTAGGTTCTTTTGCGGCTTCGCTTGACTGTGCAGCGGGAACGTTGTTTTTCTCAGGCTTGAGCTGGGCGGGGAGAAATCGTACCGCTTGAGCCACTGTACGGAAAGCACTCGCGTCGAGCAGCCTAATACCCGGGTGGGTTTCCGAACTTTCGTCTTTCACCTCGCCTAGCATTAGTTTGGGCCTGATTCATCCTCTGTAACACCATATTCACAACAACATGTCGGCCCTCCGCTCTCCCTTCGTCCGCACTCGTCTCATTCCCACGATCGCCCCTTTCAGATTCCGCCCAATCTCCACCTTCATCCGGCCTTCCCCTCAACCCGTCCTCCATGGCTACAAGCCCTCTTCCCGGAACACGAGAAGATGTCTCAGCAGCTCTCGGTCTGTTGGGATCGAAGCTACTCAGCATGTGAAGAATGGTGGGCTGGACAAGATCCCACATCATGGGATCAATCTGAGGAAGCCGATCAGGATGGACACGTGAGTCTCGTTCCATCGCTCGTTGGCGTCAGGCAGTCGCCTCTCACCCGATAGCCAGTAGCTGCGCTGGGCAGGGAGGTCACGCGCAGCTGGAATGGCAAGGCGGGAGAGCCTATTTCTCGAATGTCCAGAGTAAGGGAATTCGAGCTGACGGAAGTGTTTCCCATATACTTTTCAATCCTCCCTTCGACCCACCTCATACATCCATGACATCCTGCAACTCCACCTCCTCGACGCCCGTGATCTGGATCGATGATCGACTGAATATCCATCCTTCCATGTCTCCCATCGACGTCACTCTTAACCACACCTGTTAATGCCGTACTTGACTCCTTTCCATCCCGCTGAATCCGTCTCCGTACCTCTCTTCTGGGCAAATGCGTCATTTCGACACACCTTCCATGACCCATCCATGCGGGATTTTGGGGCCTTTGCGGCGGATATCCTTCCACCCATTCTTGGCCAATTTGGGCCTTCGGTTCGGGCCCCTCCTTCCCCCGTGATTTGCGCCCCACAACCACATGGTCCAGCTCGGAAACGCCTTTGGCTACTGTGATGGACTGTTGCTACCCCTCGATGTTTGATACGTGCTGCAACATGTCGCTTGGCATGCGTCCTCGCGTCTTTTCGACCACGCTGTGACTCATGGTAACATTCCCCAAATCCGACTGTAATATTGATCTGCGCGAGAAATGGTGCAAGGATGAAAAGAGTCACTGCTATGGTCAGAGTTGCAATCGCATAACTGTGGACGGGTGTAAGCGCAAGGGGTAGAACGTTAAACGTGTACGTCGGATTTTGAAAGTGAATAGC
>JAABUH010003076.1_pt1 | contig 14912 bp, 17 predicted proteins | sample 5559121 | NCBI WGS metagenome assembly JAABUH01 (sample SAMN10711871, study PRJNA513364) | rock metagenome | isolation source: Antarctica rocks | place: Antarctica: Victoria Land, Battleship Promontory nord | collected 2015-12-28
CGCGCAGCCGCCCGTCCTGCCGCGCCCTTTGCGGTGCGGGCATGTGCTTGCCCGCGTCACACGCATGCCTGGGGCGCAGCATGCAGGCCAGCACCCACATGAGAGGGGCCTTAGGGGTGTGGGGCCTCATGTAATGCCCCGCTTGCGGCGAGTTTGATCCTGGCGCGGCGCCCCAAGCTCTGTGCGGAGGCGCCAGCATGCCGCCCGGGACGCTGCCATGCGGGGCTGCGCCTGCTGAAGCCGGTGCTGTTGCGCTTCAGCATGGCGACCACCTCCTCGCGCGACTGCGCGTCCAGCATCGCCATGTCCGCCGCGTAGTGCTCCGGTGCAAACTGCGCGGCCGCGGGACCGTCCGCATGGGCCTGCCTCAGCTGGTCACGACGGGTCACGAGCCGGGCCGTCGGTGCCAGCTGCTCGGTCATGCAAGCAGGGGAGCTGGCCGGCGTCACGCATGGCACGCGTCCGGAGAGCCATGGCTTCATACTGACTTAAAACCCTATAAAAGGGTTGCACGCAGGGGTGGAGGCGCGCATTGAGCACGGCGTCGGCGCCCCAGAAGCGGATGGCGGCCAGGTCGTACGCATGCGCGGCGGCCTCCTCGGTCATCCAGCCGCCGAGGTAGACCTGCTTGCCGCGCGTGCGCCCGCCCTTGCTCTGGGCGCGCATGCCATACAGTCAGGCATGCAGTGATGCTTGTCGTTGTGCACAAGAGCAGGCGACTTACTGAGCAGGCTGACATAGGCGCTGCAAGATGCATGTTGCTCGGTGTGTTCTTGCAGGGGGTGCCACGGCGTGGCGTTACATGCAGTCACATGTGCAAGCGCGGCAGGCAGCGTGGGCGGGTCAGCCGCGGGATCAGCCCGCACCGTCTTGGCGCGCTCAAAGGAGGAGTCCCACCTGGCAGCGGCACAGCTCACTGTGAGCTCCCTGACTTGCCACCAGGTCACTGTTATCGTGGTTATTGCAGAGTGCACAGCAGCCCAGCCCCGCCGGGAGCAGGACAGGCTGCAGTGCTGCAAGCGACCGGAGGGCTGTCGGGGAGCGCACAGGTGCGCCTCAAACCGCCCTGTTGTCGTGTGGCGCGTCACGCCCCTGCAGGCCCACGCACAGTATGAGCGCCGAGGACGTGTGCCCCAGCTGCACTGATTTGGTGCATGCCCTTCCACATGGACACACCGTGTGTGGCGCAACCCAAAAGCGTGGCGCAACCCAAAAGCTGCCTGCATGAATTCAACAGCCGCGCGTGTGGCCTTTGGCCGCAGGACGGCGCTGACATGCAGGCTGCACACATGCACTCTGCCATCAGCCAGCCAGCAAGGTGCAGCCGGCGGCCGGCCCCGCGCGAGCGCCGCACCGGTACTGCGATGACGAGGCCTTGGCGTTGCGGCCGCCGCCGCTGCCGCGCCGGAGCGCCGGCGCGCGTGCCGGCGCAGGCGCACTCACCGCCGCGCAGCTTGCGGGCTCAGCAGGGCACAGTGTAACAGAGGCGCCAGCCACCACGCCCCAGGGCCCGCCCGCATGCGCACCCAGGGGCCCACCCAGCCCGCTCGCCAGCGGCGGGCCCGCGCCCGGCCCCGGCGCATCCAGGGCCATGCCTACGCCCCCGGGCGGCGCGCCGTGCGCGCGCAGCAGCAGCGAGTGCTCGGCCAGGCTCAGCAGCGCCGCGCTGCCGTTGGCCGCCTCCTCGCCCGCCAGCCAGCCCGCTGGTGCACGCATGGTGACAGCGCTCTCAGGGACAGCACGGCGGAGCAGCGTTTTGGTGCTGGCTTCACAGCTTGGCACACGAGCGTGGCTGATGTGCTTAACGTTCACAGCTTGGCTTTGCATGATGGCAGCCCCGTGCTGGCAGTCAGAGGCATGGTGGGAACGAGCTAGGCCACCACAGGCGGGAGAGCCATGGTTGGAGCTGCCATGCCGGGGCGCTCACCAGCATGCGCGTGCACGCCTGTGCCGCTGCTGCCACTGCCACGCATACGCGCCTTGACGCGCGCCGTCTGGCTCGGACTCTCAGGCGCAGAGGCCGGCCGGCCGCGCTTGGCCGCGCGGGCGGGCAGCGGCGCGCCTGCTGGCGCTGCGCCGCCGGCTGCGGCAGCGCTTCCAGGTCGCGGCGTGCGGCCTGCACGGCTCTTCAACTGGGTTCAGTGCGCTTGAGATGAGTCAAGGGCTGGGTGAGAGGAGCTGTGTGTCTCGGGTGCAAGCCTGTTGCCTGTAAGGGCGAGAGGCGCTTGCTCCTGGCAGGCAGGTGCGCTGCCTGTTGCTTAAAGCTATAGAGGTCCTCCGTGGAGCGTCAGCTGTGCTCCGGAGTGTGCGCGCCTGGTTGCCTGGGCGCCTGCTTTGCAGGGCGCCCTCTGCGCTGCGGTGAAGGACGGGCGTCCAAGTCCTCTGACGCCTCGCTGCTGCTGGGTGAGAAGGGCACGTCCATCAGCGCACTGTACCTGGCGAGCGTCGCACCAGCCTCGCCTGTGATCATCTGGCCGGTGTGGTCGTGCCTCGGTATGCTAGAGTGCTTGACTCTGGCCAAGCGTACGGTATCGCTTTCCACACAGGTGCTGGTGCAAACGCAGAGCTCTTCTATGCTGCGTCGTACGCCTGGCCGCACTCTCCGTTGTGCTTTGAGCTGCCATTGAGTTTAAATGCTTTCGGTAACCTGAGAGGCCGCTGTAACCCTCGCAGCCGAGTAAACAGAGAAAAGGCATATTTTGGCAGCTGACGGGTGTTGCAACCTGGGCAGTGTACTTGTGGGCAGTACTCGCGAGCTCGGTTGAGGCTTTGTTTACAAGCTGTTGTGCTTTACTACGTTAAGCCACGCATGCCTCCGCGTGCCTAGGCGAAAGGCACTGCGTCACTCTGTAAGCTCAGCTTGTGCCCCTCTAGCATTTTGTGCGCGGTAGTGTCTCCGGCTGCTGTTAGCGTGGTCAGCTATCAACAGCCTTGACAGCGACCACACTGTGGGCGCACTTGACTGCATAAAAGCTTAAACAGCGGAGCGCTCCAGCCGCTGGTTTCGGGCGCCGCATATGGCAGACGAGAGGGGCAAGGCAGGGGGTGGCAAGTGGGCCACCCCTGCAGACCCTGGCGTGCAAGTCGCACCTAACTGGGCTTTGTTGCGCTCGGACGCGGCCCTGCCACTCAACCGCACACACGCGGTCTGGCACGACAGCGAACTGGGTGCGCAGCCGTCGCCTGCCCGCCCGCGCGCTGCTGTCCAAGGCAGCGGGTTGCAGGGGAGGGTCGTGCGGTGGCCCGCACGCCGCGGCGGTGAGTCCACATACGCGTTACGGCAGCTCAGGCGCCGAGTGCTGGTGGGGCGCAGGCGCGGACGTGGAGTGGCGGTCGCGCGCGCAGCGCAAGGGGCGCTTCCCGCGCGTGTGCCCGAACCAGCCGGACTGGGCGCAGCACGTGCACCTGCCCTGTGCGTCCCTCCTCTGGGCAGCCCTGTGGGTCTTCCAGGCTGGGCTGTCGGCCTTCCAGCCTTGCCCGCGCTGGCCGTGAGCAGCCAAGCGTGACCCGCGGGGCTGGGGCAGCCTTCCCACGTGCTGCTCACACATGCAGGGCCATGGTACGGGCTGGTGGCGTGTGCGCCTGTGCTCGCGCACAGGCCAATGGCCACGTGCGCGGCTGTGTTGGCCGCACACGCTTAGACCCGCTGCTCAGGGTTTTCTGTGCGCGCAGGGTACCGCTTCTGGGGCTGGGAGCCGGACAACGTGTCATACTGGGTCGCGCTCCTGTTCACGCTCGGCTCGGCCGCCTGGGTCGTCAACGGCTGGTTCCTGTTCCTGCCGTCCAGCGACGCCGATCTCAACCTGAACGGCGCGGGCTGGTCAGGTCAGCTTCCTGCGGCCCCTGGCCCTTTGTGTACAGCAAGCAGGAGTCCTATGTGGCCGTACAATTAGTGTTTAGATGCCAAGCGCGTGCTGAAAAAAAAAACCTGGCGCACTGACGTGTCATGCATGAGAAGCCACAGCCAATGCAAAGCGCAAGAGCGCTCCAGCAGACACCTGTGCGACATGCATGGTGGCCAATTTCATCGTATGCTGTGCCGCAGCGCTGGTTGGGGGCACGCTGTTCACGGTCGGCGCATACCTGGGGATCGTTGAGGCGCTCAACGTCAACCGCGAGGTGCTGTTCGGCTACCATGTGCGCCCGCACCTGCTGCCCGCCTGCCTGTTGACCGCGGCGTCACCGCTGCGCCGGCTCCTCACACCGGCTTGACCATGTTCGACCTCGCGATGCTGAGTACGCAGTGACATGCACGTGAGCTTGCATGTGGCAGGGTACAGTTCTGACCCTATTCCTGTGGGCAGTTGCTCATACCTGAGCACGGCGCGCTGGCAACAGGTGCGCCAGGTGATTGAGGCCGGGCTGCGCAGCATGGCCTTCCACCCCAAGGAGGCCAAGCGGCGGGTGCGCGGCCCCGCCCCACGCTCGGCGGCGCCCCGCCCCCGCTCCTGTGCGCCGCACCGCGCCCGCAGCTGCACAGCGCCGCCCGCATCCTGGCGCGCAACGGCCGCATCCCAGCAGCGGCCCGAGCGGGCCGCGCGCCTGGCCGCGCAGGCCAACCCGCGCGACCACTCATACGCGGCCGAGCTGCCGCACGCGGGCGCGCACACGCACGCCGTCGTGGGCGGCGCCACGGGCGCGCGCGCGCAGCCCAAGGCCGGCGCCGGCGCCAGCGCGGCAGGCGGCGTGATGCCGGCGCCCGCGCCTGCCGGCGCGCTCGAGCTCGATGGCGGTGCTGGCCGGCCCGGCGCGCACAGGTGCGAGCCTGTCAGCCGCGTCGTGCTCGGGCACGCGGTGCTGCCGCGGACGCGAGCGGGCGCCTGGCAGCGTGCCTGCCGCCGCAGGGCGAGGCCGGCAGCTTGCAACAGTCGTCCTGCTCGCGTTGCTGTTGTAACGAGGGGCGTCCGAAAAGCACCCGCCGATCGCCAGCTGGCGTGTGGGGACGACAGGGTGGCGCCCGCCGGCGGGGACGGCAGCCTTGGCGCCGACCGGAGGCGCTACGGCAGCAGCGCGGGGGCGGTGGGGGCCGCCACGGGGCCCATGCGCCGCCTGCGCAGCGAGCCGCTGTCGGACGCCGAGGCTGGCGAGGCCGCATGGGCAGGCGCCGGCGCTGAGCGCGGAAGTGCCGAGCGCGGCGGCGTGCGGCGCGAGGACGAGGCTGCGCGCCGCGCGAAGCTGGCGAACTGGTCCTGGTGGGGCTTCAGGTGCGGCGCGCCGGGCGGCCCAGCGGCGCGCCCGTGTGTGCCTCTCAGGCCACGGGGGGTGCGCGAGCGGGGTGCCGTCTCTCCGCGATGCTGCAGTGCTGCAGCGCCGCGCCTTCATCTGGCCGGCCATGACCTGTCAGGGCCGGTGGTTCGGTGCAGGCCTTGCTCTCAGAGCACGCCACAGATCCAGCCGATGGCCTTTCAGCGCTGACCGCCATGCGCCGCTGACAGTGGTGCGCGGCCGCAGGTGGCACGAGGTCGGCTTTGCTGCCGCGTTTGTGCAGATGCTGGGCGCCAGCCTGTTCCAGGTGTCCGTCGTCGCCGGCGTGCCGCACCTGATTCCGGCGGCCAGTTGGCAGCTGGCCGACGCGCTGATCTGGACGCCGCAGGTGCGGCCTCGAGCGTGCGGGATGCAGCCTGTCACGTGGTGCGGCCACTTTTGATTTGGGCGACCCTGGCCCTACTCCTTAAAACAGGCAGGGCGTGACGCGCGGGGGCTCGCCGGGGCGCGCGGCAGGTGGTGGGCGCGGTGGGCTTCATCGTGGCGAGCGGGATGCTGACGCTGGAGACGCAGCGCAACTGGTGGCGCCCGGAGCCGCTCGACATCGGCTGGCACGTCGCGTTCTGGAACCTGGTGGTGCGCGCGGCGCGCCGAGGCCGGGGCCCGCGCGGCGGGCGGCGCCCCCCCTCTCATGGCGCTCGGCGCGCGCATGCCCAGGCGTGCGTGTGTGTCATCCATTGGTCGGAGTGCCGCTCGCGCGCAGGCAAATGTCGTCACAATACCCACACCCTAAAGTGTCCATACCGTACTACCACCCGGTGTGTAGCTGCTGCGTGCGCTGCGCGCAGGGCGCGATTGGCTTCTGGCTCAGCGCCTTCTTCGGGTACTTTGGTGCGGAGTACCTGCGCTGGGGCGTCTGCTTCTCCACCTTCTGGGGTGCGCGCGGCCGGGCTGCCCCCCTGCCATCCGCGCGCACCTGGCACGCACCTCCAGAAAGGCGCCCACCCCGATGACGCAAGCGCGGCGTGGCGGCATGCCTGTCCGCGGGGGCGGCGCCTTGACACTCGCTGCGAGAGCGGGTGTGGCGTGCGGGCGACCGGCGGCCCGCGCGCGCAGGGGCGTGGGCGTTCCTGCTGGGCTCCTACCTGCAGCTGCTCGAGGCGCTGAACAAGCACCCGCTGTCGCTGCGCGAGGTGTTCAAGAGATAGCGACCGGCGCCGTGCTGCGCGCGCGCGCCGGCCGGCCCTGCCGGTCAGCACAGGTTTTGGGCGTCGTTTTGGGGAGGTGGTTTGTGTGAACTTTGCCACCAATGAATGGGGCTGCAGTGCCTGCAGGCAGGCACTGCAGGCAGGCACCGCAAGCAGCGGCCGCCACCTGTCTCGGCAGCATTTTTGCTGGCTAGGCGCGCTGTGGTGCGGCCTGTCTTGAGGGCGTAACGTCACTTGGAGCTTTGCGAGCACGTTTGGCACATGGTGCCGTGATCACATCGACTGCCAAGGGCCCATGGCATTGTTATAAGCGCCCACGCTTTCTGAGGGTGTGCCGTTTTGCAGATGTGCAATGGTTTTGAGCCTGCCCATTGAGCACGCAGTGACACTTTACTGCAACAGTATGAGGGCGTTGGATTTGGCGAGAGCGACTTGCACATTGCTTATATAGTTGCCTGCATGCCTTGTGTGTGGACTTACAGTCACGTTGATCACCTTAAGTTACTATATCTGCATCGTAGGTTGTGCCTTGAACAGCCACACATGCAGTCCAACACGTAGCGAACTTATCATCTGGTGTGCCTGCAAGACAGGGAGAGCGCTCACACTGCATGCAAGCAGACATGCACCATCTGCCTAACAAGAAATCAGCGCAGGCTGCAATGCTCAGCGCATAGCCATGCACCATGCACATGCTGCCACAAATGCCTTACTGAGCGCGCGTGCTGTGCGTCTCTGCCTAACGGCGCTCCAGTGGCCCTGCCTCCGCCGCAGCATGCGCATATAATCAAGCACCCGCTAGTCGGTCTCGCAACGCGTTGCTCTGCAGCATGCAGCGTGCTGCAGGAGCCCAAGCAGCGTCCGCTGTGCAGGGGCAGGGGCCAGGCAGTGCATGCAGGGAAATCAACAGGTCGGGACTCAGTGCTGCAAGTGAGAGAGGGCATACAAAGTTCTGATCACCAAAGCAGGCAAGCGCCTGCATGGCTGGCCGAGCAGAGCAAACACCTGCCTGTGTGCACCAATCCCACACATTAGCTACCCCAATACCAGGAACTGGCATTACGCGCTGCTAGTTTGCAGACAGCGCATGCAGTGCTTACACTAACACAATACACGGAAATACCCGCCCACACCACTTTAAGCGACAGCCTAGCGCATCAAGACTCCCTGTGCAGCCCTTTGGCTTCCCGCAGACACACCTCTCAGGACAGGGCTGCACAAAGCTGAGCCAAGGCGAGGGAGCCAACAGGCCAAGGCGTCTTGCAGGTCGTTGTGTGCTCTACAGTGTCACTGACTTGCAGGAATTGCAGATATAAGTGCTGCGATGCTGTGGCAGGGGTGCGTGTACCCGCTGATGAAGCCCCAGAAGCACTTGCCATTGGTCCCCCGGCGATGCCCATTCCGCGCCTTCCTTTTGCAAGTGCCAGTGCGGCACTGAAGCACAGCAACTTGTGCGGGGCGCGTTGACGTTGGCGCGCCCGATGCCCTCTAGCTGGCTGCCAGAGCGGCCGCGTGCTGTCGGTACGCGGCGAGGAAGCGCTGCCGCATCACGCTGTCTCTCCGCGCATTGGCCGCGACGCATGCGTAGGCCACCTGGCCAGCATGTGGCTATCACGCATGCCGGGCGTACACAGGTTTAAATGCAAGCTGGGCCGGCTCATGGCACATGAGCTGGGTGAACTGGGAGTTAGCCTGAGCCGGCCGCTCGTCACACAGGATCGCACAGAAGCTGCCCGGCGGACGGGCGCACCCCGCAGCACAGCAGCATCTCTACGGCGAAGCGCGCCGGCCAGCGCCGCTCCAGCACCCAGTGCGAGAACTCGTGGTAGAAGGAGCAAACCAGACAGACCGCCTGCGGGGGCCCGCACGACGATCAGCGCGCCGCCCCCGCTCGGCCCCCGTGCGCGGGCAGCCGGGCAGGGGCCGCACCTGCACGTACGCGCCCGTGGGCGCGGGGAACTGCAGCATGTAATTCAGCACCGAGTTGAGCACCTGCGGCGCGCGCCCGCACAGCCTGAGCCATAGGCCCCTGCGGTCGGCTGCTATCGTGCGCAACGCGCCTGCTGTCTAGAAACATTTAAGCGCATGTGGCGGCACAAAACCAGACCAGCAGCAGCGGGGGCGGTCACCGTGTGAAAGATCGGCAGCTGGGACATCAGCGGGAGCTCGCCGCGCTTCACGAGCAGGGCGGTGGTCATAGCCAGCGCGGAGTTGGCCAGGAACGTCCAGGCCTTCACCACCTCGCTGTAGGCCAGCCACTTCCTGCACCGCAGGACACCCAGGGGCTGGGAGCGCGACGCGGGAGTACTGCCAAACTTACGAGCAGCAGACCGGGCACAGCACCGACCACACTCAGTGGCTACCTCTCACGGTGGAAGTCCCGCGCGGACACTCACGGCTGCAGCGCACTGGCACGGCGTCAGAGGACGGGCGGGCACCGGGAGTTGTCCATAACCACGCGCGCCGCCCACAGATCGAGCGCGCAGCCCAGCGCGCACGTCGCAACCACCAGCAAGCGCCGCGGGTTCACGGCCTTGTGCAGCAGCAGCCGCGTTGCGCACGCAAACAGGAACAGAGCCATTGCCAGCTGCACTCTGCGGGTGACCTGCCTGCTCCTCCTGCATACGCACGTGCTCCTACATCAGCAGACCGCTTGCACGCGCTCGCTCTGACACGGACCTTTCACTTCACTCACACAGTGCACAGACACGTGCCATAAGCATCTGCAACAGAGTCGAACAGCAGTGCAGCAGCGCACCGAGCAACGTGCATGCGGTATGCGGCCTCAACGTGCTGGTCAGCAAATAGGCTGCCTGCATACTGTACGCGCAGCGGCGGCTTCATCCAAAGCACGCTTGGCCTGTCACGCCCGGCCTTCGCTCACATCATGATAGCTTCCCAGCCTACCCTCGGCGACGTGCGGGTGTGTGGGTCCAGTGCGGCTGTCTGCGCACATCGCAGCTTCATTGTGGAAGCACCTTTCAGGTGGCTGTAACGTCCCAGCAGTTGAGCAGAGTCGAGTTCAAGGGGCAGCAGGGTGGGCCCTCGGGAGGTCGCCCCTCTCATCCCCAGCCCTGACACACGGTTGGCTGACACACGGTTGTAAATCATTCATGAGCAGATGGAGTGCGCTCTGGTGAACAAAGAGGGGGTTGTTTGTTCACATTGGCCTGGGCTCCACTCTGCTGAGCTTCACAGGCATTCTTGATTGCCTGGGCAACAGTTTTGTGACTGGTGCTGGTCGAGCAGTGCTTTGTGCATATCTTAGCTGGTACTCAGCTAGTTTGACAGACTGTGTATGGTCAGCCACGAGCAAGCAGTTATAATGTTGGTATATACGCATGATGGAGAGAACTGCTGCACTTGACGGTCTGAGGTGGTGCTATAGCCGGCACTGTTCCTATCTGTTGGGGTCTGTAGTGGAAGAGAGGTTCTGCACAAGCTGGTTCGAGGGCATGCAGTAATGCCTGACCTTGAGTGCCAGACGCCAGCAGCAGCCAGTCGCAGCGGCCGGCGGCAGCCTGTGCGTCAGGCCTGAGTGTGGCGGCATGCCTGAGCACGCACGCAGCGACGTGCCAGCAGCAGCCCCCAGCAACCTGCGCGAAAGCTTCTACTTTTCCAAATGGGTGCGGTGTCCAGGCCTGTCTGTTGGTGTGGTCGTGCAGCTGTGGGCGAAGTACGCCTGCCAGTTGCGGGCAAACCGCACCTGGCCGATGCGGCACCTCGTCTGCGCAGGTGACCTTCTCGGCGTCGGCGCTGGTGATGCTCATGGCGGGCCTTGCATACACCTTTAGCGTGTACAGCGACCTCCTCAAGGTGCTTGGTATGACATACTTTGCCTCACAAAAACAACGCCCTGTATGCCCGTTGCGTCTGGTGGCCGCGCACGCCCCTCACGGGCGGCGCCCTGGTGCAGGCGCGCTTCGACCTGTCCCAGACACAGGTGGCAGCCTTGGGCACGGCCGTCAACCTCGGAGGTGAGCTCCTGCGCGAGCGGAAGTATCTCTCCTGCGCAGGCGGCACTGCATGCTCGGCAGCCTGCCTGCCCTGGCGTGAGCAGCCGGGCGCCGCGCAGGCTACCTCGCCATCTTCCCGGGCGCGTTCTACGACAGCCTGCGGCGGTACAACAGGTGCGCCAAGGCTCCCAGCGCGCCGAGCCACGCAGGGCCGCGCATGCATGTCACATCCGGGCTCAAACTCGCGACATGCGTATGTCGCTGTCGGCGCGGCGCGGCAGTGGCGGGCCAGGCGCAGACGCGGCGCCCGCGCGCGCCGCAGGAAGGGCCCGCTCTTCACTGTGCTGGCCGGCATCCTCATCCACTGCGCCGGCTACCTCGCGCTGCACGCAGCGCTGGTCGGGCGGTTTAACCCGAGTTACTGGGCGCTGCTGGGCATCGCCTTGGTCGCCGGCAACGGCGTGACCTGGTTCGAGACGGCCGCGCTGGTCACGTGCGTGCGCAATTTTGAGACAGAGCGGTGCGCCTGCGCCTGCGCCCCGCCGGCCCGCCCAGCCCGGCCGCCCCTGCGCGCATCACTGCGGTGTGACCCGACCCGGCGTTGTCTGGCGGGCGCGCGCGCCGCAGCGAGCGGCGCCGTGGGGGTGCGGGCGTGCGGACGCCGCCATTGCTAAGCGCGGCGGTGGTCAGCCGCGGCAGCGCCGCGCAGGGGCACCGTGATCGGCATCCTGAAGGCCTTCCTGGGCCTGAGCGCGTCGGCGTTCGTCACGCTGTACGTCTCGTTCCTGGACCGCGACGCGGCCGCGTTCGTGCTGCTGCTGGCCATCCTGCCCGCGCTGCTGTGCCTGCTGTGCGCGCCCGTCATCAACTATGTGCGGCCCCGCGCGCGGCCCGCCAGAGCGGGCACCTTCTCCTCCAGCAGCCTTCCTTTCAAAAGCATCGCGCGGCTCTGCATGCCCTGATCGCCCGGCCTGCCCCGGTGTGCCTGCTGCGCCACGCCCGTCGACAGCAACGCGGACGGCTGCGCCTGCTGCGGTCGCCGCCCGGCGCCATCTCTGGACAGCGAGTCGCGCGGGAGCATGCTGCCTGGCAGGGCCCAGGCAGTCAAACGGAGCGCAAGCAGTCCTCCAAAGCGAACCCGCTTCGCCAGACCAAGGACTCAGGTGCCGCTGCGTGGGGCTCGAGCGCGTGCCGGGCGGCGCCAGGTGCCGTACATCCAGGTGGAGCCGCACACCAAGAGCCACGCGTTCCACCTGGCGCTCACCGCCGTCATCGGCCTGGCCAGCTTCCAGGCGGGGGCCCGCCCGCGTGACCCTGTCGGGCCGGTGGGATCTCAGGTGTGCCAGGGGACGCTGCGTCGCCGCGTGACCGACTGCCGAAGGCCGCGCCGCAAATCGCGCGATGCACACCAAACGCGCGTGGAGCCGCGCCGCGGCAGCGCAGCACCCGCGCGCTCTGCCTGCCCAGGCCCGCTGCCCTGAGAGCGCGCGCAGGCTTGGCCGGGGCGCGCCGGAGGGCAGCCGCGCTGCCGCGCGAGCGCGGGCGCGGCGGCGCGCCCCGGGGCCTCCGCCGTAGCGCCGCCTGCGCGCGGCGGGGCCCGCACCAGCGCGGCCCAGCGCCGGGCAGGGAACCTGGCGGGCCCCCGCGCGCGCGCGCTGACGTTTAGGGTAAGCTATATGGTATGCTACGGTTAGTGATAGGGCATATCAACCCTATATATGCTGACGCGCGCCACTGCCGGCGCGCCAGGCTGTGGTCGCGCTCGCGCGCCAGGAGGAGCGCCTGGTATGGCAGGGTTAATAATAGGGTATGCCAGCCCTATATATGCTGACGCGCGCGGCCGCCGCGGCGGCAGGCGGTGGTCGCGCTCGCGCGCCAGGAGGAGCGCCTGGACTTCTGGGCGGGCGTGCTGACGTCCAGCGCGGCCGGCATCCTGCTGCTGCCTGTACTGGCCATCCCGCTCATCTTTGGCGGCCTGCGCTCGCGCCGCCTGCGCGACCTGAGCCCGCCGCCGCCCACCGTGCGCGCCACGTCCGGCCGCCCCGCTCGCCCGGCCGGCGGCGCGCGTGGGCTGCACGGCTGCAGCGGGATTGCTTACTAGCATGCTGGTTGATCAAGACGGCGCCGGCGGCAGGAGGACACGGCGGCGGACGCCGGCGGCGAGGGCTACCCGCCGGAGCTGGCAGAGTTCCTGCTGCCGGGCGGGCCGGGCGGCGGCGGCGGCGGCGGCGCGGACGTGTACCGCAACCGCCCGCCTGCGCGCTGCCTGCGCTCGTACTCGTTCTGGATGCTGCTCTTCGTGAACGGCGCGTGCAGCGGCGCGGGCCTGACGCTGCTGAACAACATGGCGCAGCTGGCGCGCTCCCCGGGCTGCGGCGGGTGCTGTCGCTCTCACCGGCCGGCAGTGTGTCCTCTGTCTCTCAAGGCGAGATGTGTGCGCATGTCATGAGCTGCAGTGCTGTTCATGGTATCGGCACCTCCTTAGTTGCTGAGTGCAGCCTCAGCACCGGGCACTACTGCGGAGTGCAGGGAGTGTTGGGGTGCGCTATTCTGCTCTGCGCACCTGGCGGGCGCGGGTGCTGGCGGCAGGGCGCCTTTGAGGCAGCCGCTCCGTGCTGGTGTAGGGTGTATTACCCTGCATCTCAATACCGACGTGGGCCGCCGCTGTGATGAGTTGGGCTTAGGGCTGCTACCCTACCCCAATGCAGGTGGTCGCGCTGGGCGGCGAGGCGGGCGCGCAGGCGACATTCATCTCGGTGTACTCCATCGCTAACTGCCTCGGCCGCCTCGCCTCCGGGCGCGCGCCCGCGCCCGCACCCCCGCCGCCAGCCCCAGTGTCTTGTTGGCAGCCTCAGTCTGGGCCGACGAGCTCTGCAGTCAAATGCGCGCGAGCGCCGCGCCCGCGCCCGCACGCAGGTTCCTGCCGGACCGGCTGCTGCGCCTGCACGACGTGCCGCGCACGCTGAGCCTGGTCGCGCTGGCCGCGCTGACGGTGGCCGCCGCGCTGCTCAACGCGTTCGCGACGCTGCCGCTGCTGGGCGCGGCCGCCTTCCTCAGCGGCTTCACCTTTGGCGGCCTGCAGGCGCGCGCCGGCCCGCGCCGACCCGCGGCGCGCCGGCCCGGCCCGCAGGCTGGGGTTGCCCTGTGAGCCGTGCCTGGCGGGCCGCCTGTGAGTTGACAAGCCTGGCGCCGCCTGCATGTACATGAACATGGCAGGCGTGCTTGCGGGCCCGCCGCAGCGCCGGTCTGCAACATGCGGAGCCGCGGGTCTGCTCCCCAGCGGCGGCCCTGGCCTCGCATGCTTTTAGGACCTCGAGCTAGCAGCGCCATGCGGGAGGTGACCGGCTGAGTCCGTGTGCCTTGGTATGTGGCAGCCTAACTAAGCCCGCCCTGCGCCGCGGCCGGCAGGGCGTCGTGCCGGCCGTGACCTCGGAGCTGTTCGGGCTGCAGCACTTTGCGACGAACTATGCGCTCACGCAGCTGGGCCCTGCAGCAGGCGCGCGGCCCCGCCTTGACCGCATGCGGTGCAAGGGGCTGCACGTGAGTAGGCTGCCTCCGTGCGTGGCAGGAGGTGCTGTTCCAGCCCGGGAAATAGACCGTCGCGCCCGTACATGTTGAGCCTACATGCTTAGCTTGCTGCTTCAGGTTGCTCTCAGTGACAATGGCCGCTCGAGCAGTGCCACCCGCGCCTGGCGGCCGAACACCTTGGACGGGGGAGCCCTCCTGCGAGCACAGCACAGCATTGCAGCACCCTCCTGCGAGCACAGCGGCAGCGGCCAGCATGGCTGGCCGGCGCCCACCTGCTGTGCATATGTCGAAGCGGCTGTGACCCCTGCTGCATGAAAAAGCCCTACCAAACCCTACCAAAACCAGCCGGCAGGCAGCTCGCTGCTCGCGACGTGGCTGGCGGGCGCGCTGTACGCGCGCGCGCTGGGCCGCCACGGCGGCGGCGGCGGCGCCTGCACCGGCCCGGACTGCTTCCGGCCCACCTTCCTGCTGCTGGCGGGCCTGGCCGGCGCCGCGCTGGCGGTCGCGCTCGTGCTCTGGCACCGCACGCGCCCGCTCTACGAAAAGGTCATCGCCTGGACGAAGACCGAGCGCGGCAAGCGCGGGTTAAAGGCGCGCCGATACTTTCTTGGCGAGACGGCTGGGACCGGCCTCAAGGAGGGAGCCGCTGGTGACGGCTGCGTCTGTCTGCCCCGCGCCGCGACGCGCACTGCTCGCGTCACACAGCAGAGACGAGGGGTGGGCGCATGCAGGCGCACGCGCCTGTTTTTGCCTCCATGCCGCTGCATGCAGCTCGCTGCAGTCTGACATCGTGGATGTCTGACACGGTCTATAAAGCACGTGCGATGATGGATGTGAACTGTTGTGGCTAGGCCGCGCATGCAGACAGAGAGAGCGCAACAGAGCAGAAGCTGGAGGGGTGCGGTGCTGCAGAGCACGCGGGGCGACCCGGCGCGCGCCGCGCAGGGCGAGCTGGAGCAGGGCCGGCGGCTGATGCGGCGCGTGGCGTCCGAGAACCGGCACCTGCACGCGATCG
>JAABUH010003077.1_pt1 | contig 14908 bp, 12 predicted proteins | sample 5559121 | NCBI WGS metagenome assembly JAABUH01 (sample SAMN10711871, study PRJNA513364) | rock metagenome | isolation source: Antarctica rocks | place: Antarctica: Victoria Land, Battleship Promontory nord | collected 2015-12-28
AGAAATCCTACGCGATGGAGATCGCCACCAAGCCGCTCGTCATGGCCTCCGAGATCGCCGGCCTCGACAGCCACCGCGCCTACATCAAGCAGGAGAACCGGGTCGTGCCGGTGCGCTTTCGATTGGCAAAGAAGCGCAAGAAACAGCCCGAGTTCATCGAGCGCAAGATGGAGAAACCAGCGCCCAGGAAAGCAGCGGAGCTACCAGCGTCCGTCTCGGCAGCTCCGGCGCAAGCGCCTCCGAAGAAGCCAGTTCACGCTGCGTTGCCGCTCATCCATGCGCCCGCCGTGAAGCGGGAAGGGTTTGCGTGGGATACCAGCCAGGAGATTGAGTGAAGAGAAGCGCGTTGGCGAGGACCTAATTGTTCGCCTATTCAGATGAAGACATAGCGGCAGAGATAATGGAGTTCTTGTCTTCCTTCTTGAGCATGTACCCAAGCCTTTTGTCCGAAAGCGACCCGATGCGACCAAGGATCACCAGAAATGGCTTCGAGTGGTCAGGATCGCCTGTCCAAGAAGCCCCTTCAATTAGAGGTCCCATTGCTGATAGGCGGAGAGAATGAAGAACCTTGGCGTTTCTGGTGGTTGTCAGGCTTTGCAACAGGAGACTGGCCTTGTTGCGATCGGTCCAGACGCCTGAATAGAGCAGATTGATAAGCGGCTGCACATTGATCTGTAACGGTTCCGCGCCAGTGGCGTCGGACAACACAACCAAGGCGCGCACTGCGTTGTTACGAACCTCCTCATCTGAATCACTCATCGCTTTCGATAGCGCTTCAACCTGAGAGGGCGAACGTTGGACATATCCCAGCAAGGCCGCCGCAGCCCTACGCTGCCTGGGATCACTCGAGGTCTGAAGAACATGACTCAAATCCGACTCGCGCCTGAGCGAGTAGGAACGCATCGCGAGATTCAAAGCTTTGAGCGATGGATCGTTCGAGACCATATAGCCCAGCGAGCGATCCTCACCTGCGTGGCCTTGCTCAATCGCTTGTTTCAGAAGCAAGCCTTCTCGTTCATATAAGTCGAGGCCTTCCCGGTCCAGTCGGGCACTGCCGGAGGGCACAAGACTGATCGAAACTGGGCGGAATGTGGAACCAGGAAGACCGATGAAGATTAGAAGCTGTTGTGACGGATCGCAGCAAATTACGGCAACATCAGTGGGCGGCTTCCCAATTACTGCTGAAATCGCGTCATTAGTGTCTTTTTTAGAAAAAGTCGCAGAAGTCAGAGCATCGCCGATGTGTAGAGGCAGCTTGGAGCGTATTTGTCTTAGCGGTAAACCACCATAGCCGAAGAAATTGATCGCTCCTATCTTAAACGGGCGGTAGTCCATGCTTGTGTCCTGTGACCAACCGGAAGGGGCGAGCATCAATAGCGCACAGCACGTCAGTATCAGATTCTTCATGATTGTCCTGCCCGGCGAAGCTGGAGATGGAATCGGCCAGTGAAGAAGAACTCGAAGAGATTCGGACACTGCTACGGCGTAGAAAGTAGGAGACGAGCATGGGAATCCTCAGCTGGACACGCGACGGAGAGATGGTGGCGCTAGGTTGGACGCTGCTGCACTTCTGCTGGCAGGGCGCGCTGATCGCTGTGCTCTACGCGGTGCTCGACCGCATGACGATGCGAGCCGGGACGAAGGTCCGCTACGGCGTCGCCTTGCTGGCACTGTCGTTGATGCCGCTGGCGGCGCTGGCAACGTTTGTGGAGCAGGCGCAGCTCGTCGTGCGGGTTCCGAGTGGCGGAAGCGAAGTGGTCGCATCGCAATTGGGTGCTATCCACACGACCCTAGTAAAGCAATTCCCGGTCGCAGCTCCCTTGGTCACCAGTAGCGAACTCTGGATTGCCGGCAACACCGGCCATCTGCTTCCCTGGATCGACAGCGTCTGGCTAACCGGCGTCCTGCTGCTTGCGCTGCGCGCCATGGGCGGATGGTGGTGGCTGCAACGTTTGCGCCGCGCTGCACGAGTGGCGGTTCCGGCGAGCGTCGAGGCCAGCTTTCTGCATGTTTCGCGGCAATTGGGCATGGGCCGCAGGGTCGCTCTGCGCATCTCGGATGAGGTGATCTCTCCACTTGCCATGGGGGTCTGGCATGCCACCGTCATCCTTCCCGTGTCTGCCATCCTGCAGCTTGCGCCGGCTCAACTGGAGGCCGTGCTGGCGCATGAACTCGCGCACATTCGGCGCTGGGACTTCCTCTGTAATCTCCTGCAGACAAGCATCGAGTGCCTGCTGTTCTTCCACCCAGCGGTCTGGTGGATCAGCCGCCGCAGCCGCGACCTGCGCGAGATCTGCTGCGATGAAGTTGCCGCGTGTAGCGTCAAAGACCCCCTGATCTACGCCGAGGCGCTGCTCCGACTCGAAGAGAGGCGCTCGGAAAACCTGCACCTCGCCATGGCCCTGAAAGGCCGCAACGGAAGCCTGCTGATACGTGTAAGGCAAATTCTGGGAGAAGGAATGACGATGGAAAGCACAACGACAAGCGGTCTACGGATGGCAATATTGGGGGCGGTCGTTCTTGGGCTGCTCGTCGGATCACGGGCAGCCGACGGGCTGAAACTGGTCCACTTCAAAGTTCCGGCTCACGCGCTGGAACACACGGCAGTAACACCGGACATCGAACCGAATCCGTCACTGGCGGTAGAGGCTATTGCCCACCCTCTTCCTCATCCCTCCCGTGCGATCGCGGCAGTTGCCGATCCGGAGCCCGCGCCAGTCGCTGAGCCAACGCAGGTTAAATCCGCTCGCACGGACGATAGTGAGGTGAAAGGCTCGGGCACCGACTATCTCCAGCAGATGCGCGACGCAGGTTATCCGCTCGACCTCGAGAAAGATCTCGACCTGATCGTCTCGTTGCGCTCGCTCGGTGTCACGACGGCCTATGCGAAGTCGATGGCTCAGACCGGCATGGGGACACCCACGCTGCATCAGTTGGTTAGCCTAAAGTCTCTCGGCGTGACTCCGGAGTACGTCACCGGACAGCGAAGCTCCGGCATCGCGCCGTCTAATTTTCAAGAGGTGCTATCGGAGAAAGGCGTAGGCGTAACCCCGGACTATGCGAAGTCCATCGCGTTGCTGGGAATGGGTACCCCGACACTCCATGAGCTGATCTCACTCAAGGCCCAGGGCGTCACGCCCGAGTATGTCGCGGCGATGAAGGCCTCGGGCATTCCGCCAAAGAACCTGCATGAACTCGCGAGCCTGCGGGCTCTTAATGTCACGCCGGAGTACGCCAAGGCTATGGCTGCTGCAGGGTTTCCTGGGGTGAATACTGAGAATCTGATCTCGCTTCGAGCCCAGGGCGTCACGCCGGAGTATGCACGCTGGCTGAAGCAGACCTTCGCCGATGCGGATCTGCACAGACTGGGCGAGGCATCCACCTTTCATATTGACGCGGATTTCATAGCTCGCGCCAAATCGCACGGCTTTACCGATACCAGCCTGGACAAGCTCGTCAAGCTGAAGATGACCGGCCTGCTCGACTAAACCCAACTCATGTACCACGGAGGAACACATGAAGCACATAGGCGTTGCAATCCTGCTCGCTCTTTTTTCGTCGGTCGGTTACGCGGAAGTTCTTCAGGGACTCTGCATGGTCTCGGCAAGTCACAACAGCAAGTCCAACACAGCGACCGTGGATGTCATGCTGCACCGCTCGGATTGCGGCGACGAAACCCACGAGTGCGGAAGCTCGGAGAACTCCAATATTGCATGGTCGCGCTGGACTGGCGTCTCGGCTGAGTCGCTAAACCAGCAGGGAGCCCAACTCAACGGCCAGATGAACGGCGAGGCGGGTGAACTGCGTTGCTCGGGCACTGTGCATGATGGTGTGCTCGCGGGGCGATACCAGTTCACGCCCAACCCTGCATTCGTTCAGAAGATGACCGCGATGGGGTTCGACGAGGTAACCACCCGCAAGCAGGAAAGCTTCCTGATGCTCGACGTCACGACCGCATGGGTCCAGCAGATGAAAGACGCCGGCGTCACCGACCTCTCTACGAACAAGCTGATGGGTCTGCGTGCGCTGCACGTAGATCTCGATTACATCCACGGCATGTCCGGTGCTGGGTATCCCGAACTCCGCGCCAACAAGCTAACCGAGATGAAAGCAGTGGGCGTTACGCCCGAGAAGGCCAGAGAAGCCACGGCGCTCGGCTTTCAACCCACGGAACAGCAACTGATCGAGATGAGCATCTTCAAGATCGACCAGCTCTTTGTGGAGCGAATGCGCGCCAGGGGGCTGCAGGACCTTACGCTGGAAAAGCTCATTAAGGTCAAGATATTCAAACTGGAAGACTGAGGCGAGCCATGAAAAAAACGTACCATCTCCGCAGGCTAACGTTGTGTGCCCTATTGGGCGTCGCCTTTTTTGTTGCACTGCAATTCACGGCGAATGCTTACGCAAGCCCTCCCCAAACCACTGTGGTGATCCTCGGCGTGAGCCACTCTCAACAGTTGGTCGCACAGTCTTATCAGCCTGCCGTGTTCCGCGCCTTTTTCGACCGGGTAAACCCGGTAGCGATTTGCATTGAGCGATCCCCAGACGAATTCATGCGCGGCGATTTTTACGAATTCACTTACGAGCAGCAGTTCCTCACCGTGCCTTATACACGGGAACACCATATCCCCATCTTCCCGGTGGATTGGCTCCCCAGCCACGAGGATAGCCAACTCGCTTTCGGTGTGTCCGACCTGGAGCAACCACCTTTCCTGCGGCCTTCCGGCGGCGGGTTTCAAAGCTTTGTGACCTTTGACGATCCGGCAGATTTGAAACAGCAACTGTTCTATAGCGAATCCGCTGCCGCCCGTCGGCCCGCGCGAGAGTGGGCAGCCAAACCCGCAGCGAAAGGCTCGCGCGAATTTGCCCGTCGCCTATTTTTGTATCGCACGTACTTGCAAGCCATGCGAATAGAGAAGGTGGCGCAAAGATTTCCCGGCAAAACCGTTCTTGTCGTCATCGGCTCAATGCACAAGGACGATCTGGAGAATACAATTAGCGCCGATTCCAACATTCAGCTTGTCCAGCCATCGTCCTTCGGGATGCCCACGCCGGAAGCCGTCCAGCATGAGATCGAGCTGGATGACTATTTTGCTATTGCGACCTTCAATTTGCTGGGTCTTCAGGCAGACACCGAAAACCTCGATTTCGAGTGGTTGCAACGGATCGTAAAGCTGCTCCGAAGCACAAACCCTACTCCAGAGACAGCACTTTTTGAAACACGTCTGAGGGTGCTTCGGAAAGAGATCAGTCCAGAGCAAGCGATCATGGCTTATCGCGGAATCGCGGACCACTCCGATCCAATGCAACGCTTTACATTTACCGGCGTGAAGTACACATCGCGAATCGACTCCTATTTTGATCCCTTCGGCAATTTGACGGTCCGTCAGCGCGTCCTTCTTGAAGAGGCGCGCGAGGCGGTCAAAGCTAAACAGTCTTCCGTAGCAGCTAAGCTGAAGAGAGAACTGCTGGCGAATCCGCAACTATCTCCAAAAGAGCGTGCGCAGTTGGACGCTTACTGGGACCGCTTCTTGTCTGCTGGGTGAAGTAGTCCATGAAGCTCTGTTTTATATCGCTTACAAAACTGCTGAGCCACCCATAACTTCTTTTATGACGAAACCCAACATTGAGCGGCTTTTGCGCTTGTACTCTCTGAAACGAGTGTTTCAGCCGAGTCCAGGTCTGGCCGACCCTTTGGGTTTACCCCTTTAACGATCAGAGTGAGGCCATAGAGCGCGACCTCAAACGGTTGAGGAGGACTGCTCTAAAACCGCAGCAGATACGAAGCTTTTATGAAGAGCTGGCGCCCATTGTTAAGGTACTGCGTAGAGCGTGGAAGCACCGCGTAAGTGGGGTCGCACATGCCACCGGGTCCGCGGCTACAAAGCGTGCGGTCGAGATTCGCAAGCGCATTGTTGTACCCGATATAGATGGCAGTTCCGGGATGCGGCAGCCATGTCAGCAAGGCAGAGCTGCTTACCTGCTTGGTGCGCACCAGCGAGGTCTCGGCCGGGTTGACCAGTGTCGAGTCGTACTCCACGATGATGCGGGCTGAAAAGGCGCGTGTGAACTGGTAGTTGATCCTGGTGCGCAGCGTCTGGTTTTCAAGCGCCAGCACGCCATCGCTTGCGGAGCGGTCACGATCCAGCAGATAGGTGTTATCGATGGTGAGCGGATGGATGGGTTGCAGTGTGAAGAGCGCCTGCAGAAAGTTCTGGTGCAGCAGGGAAGGCACAGCCCCTGTCACCGGGTTGTAGTTTACGTTTCCTCCGTAAATCATGACTATATTGAAGTTGAACTCCGGCAGCGGAGCGCTGCGAAAGACCAGTCCACCGAAGTTTTGCGTGTAATTCCGGTCGGCCGTTAGCACAGAATACTCGGCTGGCGTCAGGGTGTCGGATTTCTGTCCCAGTATTGGCGCCAGGATGGTCCCACGCGCCAGCGCGAGGAAACTATTGACCTGGCTCTGGTAAAAGACGCGATCGCCCTGATGGTTGAACGCCACGCTGTTTTGTGTCTCGATGCCCCAACTCTGCAGCGGCCCGTGCTTTGGATACCACTGGTTATGGGTATTATTTGAGTCCGATCGAATGTTGGCGGTCCGGATGAATCCGGGCTGCGTGATAAAGCCTGTGCTGTAATCGCGAAATGTGTTTCTCATGCTGAAGGCGTGGCCGTCGCGGATCAGCTTCAGTTTGCTGGCCGGTCCTGCCGAGTAGCTGGCCGGTGTGCCCGGCGTGCTTACGCCTCGCGTCGAGGAGACGACGGTCTGGCCAAGCGCGCTCCAGTGGTCGTTGAAACGTGCCGTAAAGTCCACGCCGCCGATGCGATTAGAACTGCCGCCAAATTCCTCGTCAGTGTAGATGGCCCCGACGCTTGAACCTTCGCCGAAGTTGCGGGAGATGCGTCCGACCGCAAACAGGGCGCGTTTGCCATGCCGCGGGTCGCCGGGAGGATAGATCTCGCCCGGCTGGCGATCGTCGATGGCGAGAAATCCGAGATTGAATTGCCCAATCTTGCCTGTGGCGCGTGTGCCAAACTCCGGATGGACGATGTTGCGGGTGTAGAGCAGAGTGATCGGCGTGGCGAAGTAGTGGGCATTCTCAAGGAAGAAAGGACGCAATTCCGGAAAGTGAACTGGGTAGCGCTGATTGACGGTGAATCGCGGCTGGTCTGATTCAATCTGGCTGAAATCGGGATTCACCGTCGCGTCAAGCACGATGCTGTCCTTGACTACCAATTTGGCGTCGCCCCCGGCGGTTCCCTCAAGCTTGCGCGAGCTGAAGTAGGGATCGAGCGGATAGAGAGTGTTCAGTGTGTGTTCGTTCTGCGCCAGGGCATAGGGATTGAGCTCGATGTTGTGGAAGCGGGGAATATCGCTCATGCCCGTCAGGGTCCCCTCCTGGGTCAGCTTGCCGGAGATCGAAGCGGCGATGCGCGGCCAGAAGTCGGACTCGCTGTTGCGCGGGATATCGCGTTGGAAAACCACTCCCCAATCCTGCACTCCGGGCCGGAAACGCAGGCTGAGATAAGGGATGGCGATCAGCGCGACCCAGCCGCCGCGGGTGATACGGGCGTTTGAATCCCAGACTTGATCGTAGCTATAGTCCGACCCTGTGGCCTCGGAGTATGCTGCGTCTCCTTGTACCCCGGCCGGATTGACCGTGAACAAGGTCCCGAGGCGATGGTCCTGAAACGTATCCAGCAGCACGCTGACGTGGTCGTCCTTGAAGATGTTTTCGCGCCGCGCCAGATGCGAGCGGATGGACTCAGGACGGCTGTCGTGGCAGACGAAGACGAAGTAAATTGCGGAGTGTGTGCGTCCGACCCACACCTCGGTCGCGTTCGCAGGGACCTTCCCGTCCACGGGCGACCTCTGAATAAAGCCCGTGATGTGGGTCAACTGCGTAGCCAGCGCGGGCGAGGGTTCCATCCCATCGCGGCCGCTGCTGAACTCCGACAGGTGCAGCGGACTGTCGACCAGTGCCACCTTGCGGTCACTGAGTCGTTGAGGCGTAGGCGGTTTCTCAGGCACAATGGTCGGCTTGCCCCTCTGCGCTGCGGACGGCAGAGCAAGCACTCCCAACAGCAAAGCCACGAGCGCAGCCCCACTTGCAGGAAAGCTAAGCATTGGAACGAGGGTCCGCTTCAAGGCGGGATCCCGCAACCGTAACGGTCTTTTCAAGATGCACCCTATACCGCACGAGTCCCATTCCTACCTGAGCTTTGTCTAACGTTTTGGAACCGTGATGCACCTCGCCGAGGAATGACCGCGTCCTGCAATTATCCCAAAGTCCTCGACATCTGGCTTGCCGCCAAACGACCGTTTTTGACATAGCTCACCAAGGTAATCAAATTGCATTCTTTCAGCTCTAAATGTGTGTCAGAAGTCGTCTCTAATTCAACGTCCGACTAACGGCACGCGCCTTATGCGACAGACGAGGCTCTCCAGCCGCCTAAACGTACGTAAATTTCCCTTTCTTGAGCTGTCCCCGAGATCATAGCGTTGCGCCTGTTTATTAACAGCACGCTCAGATCCCTGCTCATGGGCCACGCAATGACGGACGAAAGTTGCGACCATTTACCAACCACATCCGCAAAGAGAAGCGCCAGATTGCCCGCGAGGTGATGGCCACGTATGCACCGGAATCCGAGGAGTTCTTCGCGGGCATATTGTGCCTGGCCGGTTTATTCGTGCTGGCCGTTCAGCAATCTCAGGCAAGCAAGGGTGTGCCGCCGCCGCAAGCGGAGTAGATCGCGCTCCGGGGGCAATCTGGTTTTTAATGACACCCGCTGTGTCGGAAGTCGCTCTGCGCTTCACCCACGACAACTCCGGTTGTCGGGGGTGAATCCCCGAATTCCATCGAGGAAGCCAGGTCCGCCAGGAACCCCGTACCTTTCTCCCCTTCCCTGCTCACGATCATGCAGAATCGTCACGCTGAAGGACGGACGCTGCGAGAGATCGCCATCGAGATGAACGCGCTGGTGTTGAAACTCCTCGTGGCGATGACGGGTACGCTTCCACAGCCCGTGCGACTTTCTGGCTTTACGCATCTCTGAAGATATTGACCGTAACGCCGTAAGAGCGTAACGTCGCTTTATCGCAATACCTCATCACCGTAAAGGCGGCGATATGCCCGTAGTTGCAGTTCTCAATCAAAAGGGTGGAGTCGGAAAGACCACACTAGCGACCAATTTAGCCGCTGTGTTCGCCAGCGCAGGAGAGCGCGTCCAGTACATCGACGCCGATCCGCAAGCTACGGCCCTCGACTGGAGCGCAACGAGGACAAGCGGACCTTTGTTTCCAGTCGTGGGCATTCCCAAGAACACTCTTCATCGCGATATGCCCACCTTGGCAGCCCCTTATGAGTGGACGTTCATTGACGGACCACCGCTTGTGTTCGACGTTGCCAAGTCCGCGGTCATGGCAAGCGATCTAGTCGTAATTCCTGTTCAGCCGTCCGCTTTCGATATCTGGAGTGCAAAGAAAATCACCGATCTCATTACCGAAGCTCAGATGTATAAGCCGGGCCTCAAATACGCTTTTGCGGTGAATCGTAAAAGCGCAGGTACGGCGATAAGTCGAGACTTTCGCCAGTCACTATCAGCAGCTTTTCCTGAAAGCGCCATATTTCTTACTGAAATTGGGCAGCGGGTAGCGTTCGTCGAGAGTTCCGCGCGTGGGTTAACCGTCATTGAGACGGAACCGAAGGGGCAGGCAGCGCGTGAGATCCAAAAGCTGGCAGCAGAAATCAGGGAGATGATCATCAATGGCTAAATCAGGGTTGATACCGGCAAAGCCTCAGCCATCCAGCGTAGCGGCAGACGAATGGGTGAATGGAACAGGTGCGCCAGCAGAACCAGCAGCAGAGAAGGGAAGCGCCGAACCGACCTCGCGGATCACCTTCGACCTTCCTAAGTCTCTCCATCGTCGTGTCATGGTCGATTGCACGATGAAGGGAGTCAGAATGGCATCTGTCCTCCGCCAGATGATCGAGGAGCGCTGGCCAGCAGAAAGTCCTAAAGGATAAACGCCCTGCATTGGGTTGAGGGGTGGCAGTAGATGGCAGCACCAGCCGGACCAAACTCGATTTCCAAGCGTGACCACGCTGCAGAGAAGCATCTTGCCGTCAGCCGTCGTGCGGCCCGGTTCGCGGGCATCCGCGAGAAACGCGATGAAGGTGTGCTTTCTCAGGAGATCTTCCAGGTCTCCCAGGCTCTCATTCTTTGCGGACTTCCGTATCAGCCGACCACGGAGCGGCACTTTACGCGTAAGGCACGGCTCGGTGACGGCAGTACGGTAGCAGTCACATTTAGCACGGCTCTTGAAGCGGCCATGCCGTACGGAAGCGATCGGACGCTTCTGCATTTCCTTATGGACAGAGCAGTCAAGACAGGCTCCCGTTTTGTGAGCTGGGAGACGGCGACAGAGTTTCTAAACACGATGAACCTAGCCACAGGGGGAAAGAATCGGCGGGATCTCCGCGAACGATTCAAACGGATCGCCGGCCTCACTATCGGCGTCGAACGCAAGACAGCGGACAGCTACAGCGGGCGAGTGATGCCAGTGATCGGCGAGTACCACTTGCCCACAAGCATCGACGTCAGGGCAGAGACAAATGGCTCAGCGATGCTCCCCCTGACGGACAAAATCGTCTATGGGGTTGAGATCGACGACAAGTTCTTCAAAGACCTGCTCGCCCATCATGTGCCCATTCCGGCCGAGATCATTCGAGCCACACGAAAGCAATCGCAGTTGCAGGACCTGGTGGTCTTTCTCTACTGGCGTTGCTACGCAGCCGAGAGCACCAGCCTCATCAATGGGAGTACCTGCGACAGCAGGTGTGGCAGGACGATAAGAAGGAACGGCGCATCCGAGAAAGATTCGTAGAGGCCATTGCTTGCCTGCGCACTCTCTGGCCCGAGGTCAATGCAGAGGCACTGTCGACGGGCTTAGCGGTAGGGAAGCCGAGAGCCGGTCGTTATCTACTCGTGGAAGCGATGAACACCCGCAGACTGTAGGGGACTTCCGGGGGCGCAAAACCCGTATCTTATTGTCAGCAAACCACCTAGGCCATCTTTAAGGGGCGCACTTGCGGGCGCGACGGAGGCGGCATGCACCAGGCTCGCAGCAATCCACAGATCCCCTCGAATAACTCTCTTCCACAGGGGACTTCCGGGGGCAGCAAAGGGGACTTCCGGGGGCGCAAAAGGGGACTTCCGGGGGCAGTTTTGCCCTGCATATAAGGAAGTCAAGAAGTACAAGAAGAACAAGAGGAATAGCAGGATGCAGGCGACCCTGGAACGGTGGATCGGTACAAACCAGAAGGAGCTCGTCTAACAACGAGAACTGAGGACCTAACAGTCCATTTCTTGGAGCTGCGCCCCAAACCCAGCAGAGGCAACAGCAAAAGCAAAACCTTCCTTAATGAGGATGGGGGGGGGCTAGCAGTTGTGGCTAACGATAAGACCCTCCGCCAATCGAGCAGGAAGACACCCAGGACGAACCGCCGAGGCTGCGATCAAGCATCCTCATCAAAAACCCAGCGCAAGTTGCTCTACGAGGCGCTCAGCGCCGAGTTCAGGCAGATCGTGCCGGTGCGAGGGGAGTGTCGTGCGGTTCGGCCACATTCTCAAACTGGTAGATCTGAACCTCGCCCTCGGGGAAAATGGCTTTCACCTGCAACTGCCCGCCCATCGCCTGGATGAAATTTCGCAGCGTCGAAACGTACATATCCGCCCGCTTTTCCATCTTCGAAACCGCACCTTGGTTGATCTGGAGAACCTTGGCGAGATTGACCTGGGTCAAGCTCCGGGCTTCGCGGAGCTGGTGAAGCGTCATGACCGCAGCCGCTTCGGTTACGCTCCGCTGAATCCGTTCCTCGGCTTCCGGCGAAAGTGGCTTGCGAACGTCCTTCCATTTGTGGGCCATCGGGTTCACTCTCCAATCTCGATCAGGTGCTGGGCATAGATCGCTTCTGCGCGGCGAATCGCGTCAACGTACCAGTTCGCGTCTCCGGTTTTGTCGCCGCCCAGGATCAGGTAAGCATTCCGGCGAGGGTCGAATGCGAACAGGATGCGGTAGGGTTTGCCTTGATGCTGCACACGAAGCTCTTTCATGTTCGGGTACTTCGACCCAATCAGCGTGTCCACATAAGGCCGTCCCAACGTCGGACCATAGTGCTCCAGCTTCGCTACCGCGCCGTTCACGCTCTCCCACTCCGACTCATCCAAAGACTGGTACCAGGCCAGAAACTCGTCGCTGACCTCAACGTCCCAATCCATTTATAAATTATGTGCTAGAAGGGATATTCCGTCAAGGTAATATTACAAGGGGGCTGACATGATGAAGAATCCAAAATTGGCGCTCTGGAGACGAAGAGTTGCGACGGGTAGTACCATCATAGGAGTTCTTTTCTTTGCCGTTGCCTGTTCTACCTACCTGCGCTATTTCTCCGACCCCGCCAATATGCATGTCCAAGAACGGCTTTAGCATGCTCCCATCTTGGGACCACTCTGGAGCGCCAGTCTGTTTGGTTCAATGCTTTTCTGTGTCGTGTCACTGTTCGGACTTGGATGGAGTCGATGGACCGGCTTCTTGGGGCCCCGTCAGAAATGTATGGTCCGCCGCGCGACTGCAAGGGAAAAAGCGTGGGACGAGAGACATGTCTGCGCAAATGTATTCGGCCTTTTGTTGCCGGTCAGCAGATATGGGCCAAGCGCGTGTCGCAGATGTCAGCGGCAAAAACGATTCCTAAAGCTGTATGTTTTGCGAAACTCACGGTTCCTGACCTCCTGAGGCTCATTTAGGGCCTTGCAGATTGCCCCCGGTGACAGCGTTGTTGGGTTTAGCCCCTCATGGGTTACACCTTCGCACGCGTAGGGGCGGCCGTAGGCATGAAGGTACAGGACTTCTACGTCCAGAAGCGTCGCGGCTGGGTACGGCTCCACGAGAAGGGCGGCAAGGTGGGGCCCCGTCAGAAAACGGGTAGAGTCGGGATGTGACGCGGTGGTTTAGGACTGGCCTATCTGTTTCCGGCCCTTTCGGTTGCCGGTGCCTCATTATCCCGTCCATACTCCGTCTTCACACCCCGCTCATCGAACCGGACATGCGCATCTCGCGCATCCGGCTCTCGGACAGAACGTCATGTCTTCGCCCACGGAAGGCTCTGCGGAAGCTTCGGCAGGCATAGGAGTCCCATCTGTTCATGGAAGAACTCATCGGGGTAGCGCTTGTACCCCCCGCTGCTCTGCTTGTGCTTCTTGCATAGCCACCGGCGCAGCCGGGTAGTGGTGTATCTGTCCAGGAACCGGTAGGCTTTCGTGACAGGACCAAGCTTGAAATAGTTGGTCCAGCCGCCCAGCTTCTGATTTAGACATTTCACCATCTCTCCGCCATCCATCCATTCCATGTTCCGGCCTGTCTGGATACGTACAGCTTCCGTCATGCGCCTGATGCTCTTCCGCGACGGCCATGTGGCTATATAAGGCCGCCTGGTCTTCGCCGCGTAGCGCTGACCGAAGGTGTATCCCAGAAAATCGAACTCTTCTTCCAGCAGATGGCACGTTCGCGTCTTTTCTTCGTTCACCGTCAGCTTCAATTGCCCCATCATCTTCCGCATGGTTTCCAGCGCCTTGGCGGCGTTGTTCCCCTTGCAGCAGATGACCAGATCGTCTGCGTAATTGACGATCTGTGCGCCAAGCCGCTGTTCCACGCCTGCTCGTTTCCATCCTAAAATGAACCGCCGCATATACAGATTGGATAGCAACGGCGAGATGGGCGAACCCTGTGGAATGCCCCGCTTGGAGTCTCGGTTGATCGTCGTGCGCTTCTTCCGGCCCCGCTCGTCTCGCTCTTCCACCGGAGCGTCGAGCCACATTCTGAGCAAGCGCAGAACCCGCTTGTCCACGATGCGTCGTGCCACCGATTTCATCAACTCGGCGTGCGGGATCGTGTCGAAGTACCCGGCCAGATCGGCGTCCACAACGTGCCTGTGTCCGCCAGTCAAAAGCCAGTGCACTCTGCGCACGGCATCCTGTGCACTCCGGTTGTGCCGGTAGGCGTACTGCTCAGATGGCATGTCGGCCTCGAAGATCGGTTCGAGAATCAACATCCCTGCCATCTGGCATACCCTGTCCGCCAAACGCGGAATGCCGAGAGGCCTCTGTTTGCCGTTCGGTTTCGGAATATAGACCCGTCGCACTGCTTCCGGGCGATAGTTCTCCTCTCTGAGTTGTTGCGCCAGTTCCCCGATCCAGCGTTCCCTCCCATACGCCTCCACCGCTTCGAACGTGAGACCGTCCACTCCCGCTGCACCCTTGTTGGCGCGGCAGCAGGCGTAGGCATGTTCCAGCACGTCTTGCCGATAGATTTTGTCGTATAAAGCGTAAAACCGGAACTCGGGTTCACCCTTCGCTTTTGCATGGAACGCCGTCTGTAGTCTCTGAACACTTTCCGGAGTTGCTAGGTTTCCCAATCTCCTGTCCTTTCCTACTTTCAACGTTGGTTCTGAACTGAGGCCCCTTCCCTCCACTGGAATTACCCAGCTTCCTCGGTACTACGAGCCTCTCCGCCACCCCATTGCGCCCGGACTGTCCGTCACCGGTTCCCGGTTTGGTCGATGCGCTCGACCACGCATGGGGCTTCCCGTGTTGCATCGGTCTTCCTCTTGTATGCATGCTGTCGCCACTACCCCGGCGGAACTACAGGGTGCAATCTCCGCTCACTTCCCCTGTAATGTCAGCCTTCCCCGAAATTATGGCGGGTCGGCTTCCGCATTGCGTCTTTCGAGGCCTGCTCGGCGTTCACTCGCGTTACGGCCTGCATACTCGCCAAGTCACATGATGACCCTCTACACCGGAGGCTTCAGCCGCTTCATTGCTTCCACGGCTGCTCCGATTGCTACCG
>JAABUH010003079.1_pt1 | contig 14904 bp, 12 predicted proteins | sample 5559121 | NCBI WGS metagenome assembly JAABUH01 (sample SAMN10711871, study PRJNA513364) | rock metagenome | isolation source: Antarctica rocks | place: Antarctica: Victoria Land, Battleship Promontory nord | collected 2015-12-28
GCGCATGAATGGAGTCTCTTTGAGAATGGTGACGAACCAGTCGATGGGAGTTGCGGTTCCCCAATATTAGATGCGGAAGGGAAAGTTGTGGGATTGTTTAGATTCAAGGCGGCAAACTCATCTTTATGTCTCTCGGTCTCAGCAATGGAGCTTCGGGAGTGTGGGTACGAAATATGTGGTGGAGAGCTGACTTTCACATAGTCGATAATCGCTCTGCGTGAGGATATTGAGAGACTTTGTACAAAGTAAATATTTGAGAACAAATACTATTATTAATGTGATAGGTCTATATTTTGTTTTATATCAGGAGCTGAAGATAAAGAAGTGATTAGGGCGCATAAAACGGCGTCCGGACCATCCCGTATCGGACGCTTTCTCACCTGCACGTAAAAGATCCGCGATCACTGGTCGCTCCTTCTCTCCTCACAATAAGATGGCAGAGGCCGTTGGAGCTGCTGCTACATTGGTCAGCATTATCGGCTTTTCCGCTCAAGTATTCGATGGCTGTGTGAAGGGCTTCGTCCTTCTCTCCGCCGCACAGAACCTAGGTCGAGATGCAGACATCCTCCGTTCCATGCTTGAGTGGGAGCAATTCCGTCTTGAGCAATGGGCTGAGAAAGCAGGTCTACAGGATCCAGCAAAAGCAGACACTCTTATGGACTGGCAACTCATCACTACCACATTGGAGCATATCCGAGATCTGACCAATGATACGGAGGCATTGAAGAAAAAGTACAATCTTGTCTTAATTGACAGAGCTCCAAACTTGAATGAGAAGGTGTCTGCAGATCAGGATGAAGAAGAAGACAAGGCTTCGACGACCCGCTTTAAGAGGTTGTTTGGCCAGTCGGCCAAAGGGTCATCCACGGCTGCAGCCAAAGTCATTCAATCCAAGAACACCGCTCGACGAAGATTGTGGTGGGCAGCTGTCGATAAACAGAGCTTTCAAAAGCTGATCAGTGACATCTCGCATTTCGTCCAACGTCTGCATGATTTGCTGAACCTCTCCATGCAAGCTCAGATGCAGCAGCAAATCGAAGCACTACTTGAAGACGCTGCTCATCGGTACTCTAATACTCTAGATTTGGATGTGCTTCGAGAGCTTGCGGCCGATGCCCGTCGCGAGCCTCCAGGATACGAAGACTCCCATGCTGACGAGATCGCGGAGGGTATTGAGAGAAGCTTTAGAAATCTTCTCTTTTCCTCCATCCGCAAGGGCGAAATCAAAGAGGTAGAGGCCTTGCTTGATAAAGGCATTGACGTTCATGTAGACGATCATTGTGGATGGCCTCCGCTTGTGCGGGCAGCAGAAGCTGGTCAGTTGGGCATTGTAAAGATGTTACTCAACAGAGGAGCGGACCCTTTGAAAGGAACCATTGGCACCAGATTACCCCTTCATTTTGCAGCCGAGGAAGGTCATGAGGCGGTGGTCGAACTTTTATTACAGCAACCAACGGTACATCCAAATCAGAAAGACTATTCGGGCGAGACAGCTATTTTCAAAGCTGCCAATAATGGCCACCACAAAACTGTAGAGCTCTTTCTCCAGCAACAAGGGATCCAGCCTGATGAAGCGACCGACCATGGATTTGCCCCGCTACAGCAAGCGCTTTTTAAGAAACACTTAAAAGTTATAAAGCTCCTCCTTGATAGGCTAGATGTGAATCCAAATTATCGCGACAAGAACGGCCAAACGCCACTATGGGCAGCCAGTGGAGCAGGAGACGAGATCCTGCAAATGTTTCTAGATAGGAAAGACATTCAGGTCAATCTTCCAGGTCGTTTCAAGGAAACTCCACTCTATCACGCCGCTCACTGGGGTGGCCCTCTCTCAGTTCAAATGCTGCTAGATGCCGGGGCAGATCCCAATATCGGTAATTGGGAAGGCCAAACGCCGCTTGGCTGGGCTGCTGCTGAGGGTAAAGAAGAAGTCATTCAGCTACTCATCAAAGACCCTAGTATAGATGTGAACAAAGCTGAGCAATCTGGGAAAGCGCCCCTTTCGCGCGCCTCAGAGAATGGCCACACAAAATGCGTCAGAGCGCTTCTCGCAAAACAAGTGGATGTAGAGAGCGCGGACAAAGAGGGAAGGACCGCATTATTACTCGCTGCAGCGAAAGGGCACAAAGTTGTCGCAAAGCTCCTTCTCAAGAGTAAAGCGAAGATCAACGCGCAGGACCATAAGGGTAACACGCCACTGGCATTGGCTGCTGAGAACAACCATGACGCTGTCGTTCGCTTCTTGTTGGAAAGCGGTGCGGATGCAGAGTTGCCAGATGAAGATGAAGAGACCCCGTTCGAGAAAGCGAGAGACAAGCATATGGATCAAATCGTTGACGTTTTCAGAGAGGTTTTGAAATTGTGAAAACATGATGATAAATGTGAGAGGCGCTTTCGTCTTTTCGGATGCATGCTGGTACTTTGATCTTGTAAATGAGCTCGGTGAGAGGGATTTGGAGCTGTACACATGAGTAAAGTAATGGAGGCCGGCTTTGCACCTTCCCCTACCCCTATCTCCAGACGTCTCTCAATTTCAATGCAACTTCCCGAGCCTGCAGAGATCTTAGATGATGTAAATGGCAGCCCGATGATCATCTTTGTCTAGACCCATATGGGTCGAAGCCCGACTCGAGGCCAGGCTGGGTAGTGAAGTACCGACCACGTCCAGAAGCAGTTTCAATTCCTCACTTAGAAATTGAAGATGGTTACGCTCCTTTCTCCCGCACAAAACCAACTTTTTCAAAACCCGGTTCCGTACAGCTTTATGCTCCCCAGTGATCGCTTCCAGCGGACAAGAGATGACCAACCCCTGGCGCGTTAATTCTACCATCTCGGTTTCCCCGATTTCGCGCCCATCCGGAGAGCAATGTAATTGGAGAGTCTCGAGGCTCGCGGGCAACAACTCGCTGACTTGTACATGTTCATTGTTGGAACTGCTGGATCGTCGAAAGTCGGTAGGACTTCCTGGGGCACCCAACAGCACGTGGGCTTGGATGCAAAGATGTCTCAGCGCAATGAATTCTCTCAAGCTACCAATCCAGTCTGCATCGTTATGTTCGTCTTCCACGCTTATTGCTAGACTCATCAATGTATTCTTTGCGTAGCCGAGGCTGGCTATTATGCTCTGAGTTGAGATCACGGTGAGACAAACGCATTCGTCCCCGGTGATGGCGATGGAGAGTTTTGCTAGATGGTTCAACTGGGGAAGCAGACCCAATACTTCGCAGCAGTCCGTGGAGAGCATGTTGTACTCGACTGTGAGGAATAGGCTGGTAACGGCGGACCCAGCGCAAAGCAGCCGAGGGTCTAGCAGCGTGCGAGCCAGAAGTGCGAGTGGGATGTGGTGAAAGTTGAAGCCCGCATAATACCCTTTGTCGTCCTGACCGAATTGCGGGCGAGCTCTAATGTCGAGGTTGATCTTCTCATACAACAACGGCAGCACCAAGCTGTAGAGACGGCGATTTGCTACTGTCAGTGCTAGGATATCCGCTGGCTTTTCCAGATGGGATCGTATGGCGAGGATGAGCTCATTGGAGAGATCTGTGAGCTTGGCCATCTTTTGTATGGAGGAATGATAAGCTGAACCCGAGGGAGGGAGGATGGCAGTTTCGAGAATAGCTCAACACTGTGACAGCAGTGGACTTCGGTTTCCTTTTTTGCTACGGTGTTTCATGGGTGTCGATGTCGGTGCCGGTTTGCCAAAAGTGTTAGACTATGGCAGAACCCGTATCAGAGTGATGTAAGGTGTTGAGGATGATGAGGTGGGATATATGATGGTCTCCAGAATCAGTTAGTGCATGAATTATTCGGTATCACATGAAATGTTTACACTTCGTATACACATTCTGACCAAACAATTCCACAATTCATCACTACACCTCAACTCAAAGACTGATCGAGTAATATCATGGGCCTAGCGACCCCATTTCTACACCAAAATTATCTTCCCATTCCCCTCGAAGATAGAGTACCGGAGCTCGCGAACACGTTTCCACCCATCATCCGAATCTCCGGGATATTTCAGTCTTAAAATTGAGCCACTGGTAAAGATAAAGATATTGGTCAACCCTTACCCTTGAATCATACGACAAGTGAGCTACGCATCGTATAGTAACACCGTCATGGCAGAAAGCTGGTGGTTTGGACATAGAGAATTGGTTGAAATGAGACCGGGACAGTTCTCACGATTTTGGTCCTTGGCTTTATACACGAGAGCCTTTGAGACTTCTCCAGAGCACCGACTAGATCCGTCGACGGATTAGATATAGGACGCACGGCAGTATTCTTTGAGTCAGACTCCACCCATCAATTGCGAAAGGCAAGCTACATCACAAGCAGGACCCGATATGACAAGAAGAGATCATGCAAAGCCATAGAACAGATCCCGATTTTTGGTAGGATCGGGTCTATTTAAGAATACCGTCTACGCACAAGTGTCGCTCACTCGCTGATACTAGAAACCAAAAGAGGGACAGCGGAAAATCCAAGGGACTACTTCAGCCAAGGTTCTTGGGTATCTCAGAGGGGTCGCTAGGGGGTGTCATGTATTCGGTTTTGGTGCGCTCAATGTCATGAGGAGGTGGGGGTAAGCTGATTTTCTCGGGTGGGCCTCCATTCTGGACTGGATGTTCTGAGGCGCCATCTGTGGAAAGTGGCTGGCGGGGCAAAGAAGAGGTGCTGAGGCTTGAGGGTTGGCCTTTGGATAGAGGGCGGCTGGGGAGCGCTGCTTGTTGTTCGTGGTTGTGATGGGTTGAAGGCCGACTTGCCGGTGCTCCGATTGTGTCGATCCCTTGGCCTTGCGTGTGTCTGCTTGAGCTTGTAGCGACGCGGACAGCCAAGGCGTGTAGTGTCGCTACAGTCTCCTTCCTTTGCTTCCCCTCGATGCTTCCTACGCTGACAGCGGTCATCTCGCCGTCTTCGCCTGCATCGATCCACCTGACAGGGGCTGTGAGGAACAGCTTCTCTGAATCAGAACCCGACGCAATACTAAGACAGTCCCTGACTTGCTGATCCAATATCGGCATCTTTCCACATTCGAAGTCGAGGCCTCCGCCATATTTCTTAGGTATGTTGGCGATGTCAATGAAGGATGATAGCGTAGGTAGGACTTGGTGCTGTGAAAGAATGAAGATTTTCGAGGTGGTGATAGGGTCGAACCATTTCTTTATCCAACCCCAAACAGTAGGGAAGAAAGAGGGTGCGCCAATGATCTAAAAAAAACGTCAACATCGGTTGGGTGGATAGTCATCAATAAGGACGTACAAATATTCGGTCCAGAGTCTCCGGGTAATGAGCTGTAGCTAACTGACTGGCATCCTGCATGTGTCCCCTCAAATTCCAAAATTGCTTGAGCCCTACTCTTGAGATGTCCACAATGTTATTGGATTGATCGACCGGCGTTTCCGGATTGGGTCTTCCAGGGACTGCAGAACATAGTGGCATGACGAAGCGAGTTAGGTTTTCATATAGAGCGAATAGACGGAGCATCCTGGAAGGCGCATGCCCTTTGGCCTTCGACTTGGAGGTAGCGGACGAGTAGGCGACCATCTTCTTCGAGTCAAGTTTGCCCACTTCGTAAAGGTAGACGGGAATCCCGCGCTTGTCTCGCCTTCCGGTCCATTGGGGGTACTTGAGAAATCAGTCTCTGACGCAGTCAGAACAGAGCCTCGCCAACTCACCACGCTCCTAGCTTCCCAGAAGTCACGAAGGTCTATCTTCTCGTACAGGGCATCCAAATCATTATCTTCGCGCCAGATCTCTGTATCTTTGAATTGAACAAATGCCTCGTGAGGGCTGAACTTCCGAGCTCGCAGATACCGACTTCGGCAGGGTCAGCGGTGAGTATTCGAGAGTATTCGAGAACAGCCTACATCAGCGTGCCATCGTCATGGCTAGCGTTCTGGTCGATGGTCGCAGGTGTGTAGAAGCCTTCCTTTGCGCAGAGCTTCTTGAAATCCTCAAAAGCAGTTTCTTCTCCCGTCGTGAGATGTCCGACATGGCCTCTGAGCCGGGTCTCAGCACTGGCGTCTTCGGCTGTCGGAGGGGCTTGCTGTTCTGCGGGAACGCCGTCCATGGTCAACGTTGTTGATCGAGGCTCACTGTCAACGCCTGCTCATTGTGGTTGACTTGAGATGTCCTCGATGCTCCTAGGTAACGTTACAGGGTGGAAAGTACTCTGCACAGATGCATACTGTTTACCGGCATCAGCTCAGCCGAATTAGCAGCAGTATGGCATATTCCTTCCTTAGGGCTGACGGATCGGCACAAGCTAAAGTCCGCCGACTCCGCTCGGCGGTCACGTACACTCAACCTTACCGCCATTCATAAGTACGGGATAGATGATAGCAGAGACGTGAGATTTCCGAGTATCTTCATCTTCCCTTCCCGACCCATAGCTACTGCATGGACGTCACTACTCGTCAACTTAACGAACATGATTTATGTTCTGTTGCTAAGGGCAGCATTCCGACCCTCTTTCGGTCGCGAACGCCTGGTCCGACAACCCGTCCTTAGCTCGGTGCATGTGCAGACTAAACCTCTGTAGTACCCACCGCCCGGTCTGTCATGATTATCCACCGAGTGTGGCAGCCGAAGAGAGCATGCGGCTAACACGACAGCACGACAGCTAAAGGCGCGGGGCTCAAGGAACCGGCGATATGATAAGCGCTACGCCAGCCATGCAAACCCCACTTGAGAAGGCTATTTTTGCTTTCGTCCCATCAATCATGTACTTGCGGTCGATGTTGGTGACATGGCTTCAGCGGGGGTCTGGTGCTTCTCATTACCTCTCTTACGATTCAGGTCTAGTCCGCAGATTGTCGTGCACTGCCCTGTGAATTCGCTGGCATTAATGTTTTAGTCAAATGACGGAAACTACGGGGGTTTGAGTTGCAGGAGGATTCAGTAATACATTGCATAAGTGCCATTGGCAAGCGCGAAGTGACTGCCCAGGAAAGTGCGCTTCACAAGATCGCTGTCTACTCCACTCCTGGCTTCTGCAAAACACCTGTCGCCAATTGAACCAATTTCATTGCTGGAGAAGCAGATATGGCCGCCATCCCCGAAAGAGCTCCAGACCAAGGAGCATTGATCGAAGCAGATCCAGATGTAAGCCTCACGGCCTTGTCCAATTCTTACGTCATGGTAACAAACAACGAGAACAGCTCTACGATGGCTCAGACTCCAGCCTCGGGGATGATGTGTACGTCTGTCCGATAGTGCATAAGTAATCCAAGCAGCCCGAGGGGCTAATCAAGTTCAACACAGATCTAAGTACACCGCATCCTTGACCAGTAGTATTGAGAGATACCCGGTAGAGAACGGGCGAAGATATCACGCCTTTAAAGACGGGAGTTACGTCATGCCGAACGATGAGAGCGAGCTGGACCGTCTCGATCTGACCCATCAGATGTTGAAAATATGTCTGGGTAACAAGCTCTTTCTGGCGCCGATTGGAGAAAAGCCCTCAAAGGTCCTGGATATCGGGACCGGGACTGGAATCTGGGCCATCGAGTTGGGTGATGATCATCCAAACGCAGATATCATCGGTACCGATCTAAGTCCGACTCAGCCCTCTTGGTTGGTGATCAATAAGAGCCCTAGCTGGCAGGAACAAAGACTGATTTGGCCAGGGTACCGGCGAACGTGAAGTTCGAGATTGATGATGCTGAGGAGGCTTGGACTTTCCAGCATAAGTTCGATTTCGTCCATGGTCGATATCTAGCAGCGGCGATTGGAGACTGGCCTAAGTTGATGCGTCAGGCTTTTGATGCAACAAAGCCCGGTTGCTACGCTGAATTTCAGGACTTCGACCTTACCTACTACTCCGAGGACGGATCACTGAAGCCTGAGCATGAGATTCAGAAGTGGATCACAACTTTGTTAGACGCCAGCCGTAGCTTCCAGCGTGACCCTTGTCCTGGCCAGAAGCTCGCAGGGTGGATGAGAGATGCCGGTTTCCAGGGCATACATACCGAGAAGTATCGACTACCAATTGGACCATGGCCGAAGGACAAGCATCTGGTGAGAATCCCTCGTGAACTGCTAAAATTCAAGGATCTGTCGTCGGCATTGATTTAGCAGTGTCGGGATTGGCTGATACCGCGTGTAGAAAACAATTGGTTCATGGAATCTTGTCCAGATCGAGGATGGCTTAGAGGGATTCACCCTTCGACTGTTCACCACGATGCTGGGTTGGAAGGCAGAGGAGGTACAAGTCATGCTCGCCAAAGTTCGTAAAGATCTTCGAGATCCAAAGATCCATGCTCAATTCGACTTGTGAGTTCAAACATGGAGACCTAGTCAGTGGACTCGGGGCCTAAAGACTGACAATCCTTCTCCTTAGTCACGTTGCGTATGGCCAGAAGCCGGCGTGATTGTATCAGCTAGGATTGAGAGCAATTCTAGAGGCTAGGAAGGGTACGCTCACGTGATTCAGACCCGAGCTATGTTCATCAATGGGAACGGCAGCATTGGAGGTCGCTTTTATAGCGTTGTTTTGCACGACCTCATATCCATCATCTCGTTATACTGTATATCCTTCCTTCCCAAGACCTCTATTGCTAGTATCTGGCATCTGTACCTATCACGAATTGACGTAATCTGTCCATTGACTTTTGCACCAACCGAATACTATCCAATTACGTCTTATTTAGGAAGGCGTATCTAAATGACTCATGGGCATCCATATTTTGGAGCTCGAGGCTTAAGTCTGTAATACAGCTTTCGAAGCGACTTTTGGTCCCAAGATTTAGACGCTATATATGTTCACTACAAGACATCCTTGATACGTTTTTGCTCCAACATTTCTTCTTCTTCGCACTCCTCAGAACAAGGCTAGGGTTAGGGTTACTCCATTCGAATTGATCGAAACTGGGGCCAGGATGGCAGCTGTGGCAACTGTGAACACCCAATCGTTCGACATTACCAAAGCCCGAGCCAGCTTCCCCGCTCTTAAACAAGATCACCAAGTCTACTTCGACAATGCTGGTGGAAGTCAAGTGCTGGGCAGTGTCGCTAGTTGGTGCGCTCGCTTCCCTTATCCGTCTGAATAATGCCGGGTAGTCACTTTATCGAGCATAAGGACTGATGGGGATGTACATAGTGTCAGGGATTACCTAGAAGAAACCAATGTCCAGCTTGGCGCCACTTACAACGTCGCCAAACAATCTACAGAAACCTTCGACAAGGGGTCGGCGGCCGCAGCAGGCTTTATTAATGCCCACCCAGACGAAATAGGTAATACTATCATCCCTGTTACTCAAATACTGTAATTTGTGTCTCAGCTGATATACTTATGGAGTCATCGGCCCCTCAACAACTCAGCTATTCTCCAACCTCTCCCAAATTCTCAACCTCCCTCCCCACTCTGAACTCGTCCTCTCTTCGATCGATCACGAAGCGAATACCTCTCCGTGGGTACGTCTAGCCAGACTCCAAAGTCTGACTGTAAAATGGTGGACGCCATCCAAGGATTCCCTCCTCCTGACGGCCGAAAACCTCCGCCCGCTGTTATCTGACCAGACAGCGCTCGTGACGTGCACGCATACTAGCAATGTGCTGGGTACTATACATGATGTCAAAAGTATTGCAGAAGAGGTGCATAAGATATCAGGGGCAAAGCTGTGCGTAGATGGTGTGGCATTGGCGCCGCATCGGGAGGTGGATGTGGAAGCTCTAGGGGTGGATTTCTATGCATTCAGCTGGTATAAGGTATATACCCCTTTATACCACCTTCGCTATTACATGCGTCTTATTAAGCAGATCAGTCTGCTTACCCCATGTTGATTTACAGGTTTACGGTCCCCACATAGCAATTCTCTATGCCTCGCGCTCCGCCCAGAAAACCCTAGACAGTCTAGGTCACTACTTTCATACTGGGACAGATCTATCGACGAAACTTGGTCTCGCAAGCGCCAGCTACGAACTCGTTGCCTCGCTCCCCCAAATCGTACAGTATTTTGGCCCTGAAAAAAAGAAGACCTGGGAGGCTATCACCATGCACGAAGAGAAGTTGCAAGCTATACTTCTCGATTACCTGCGCAAGCGGAATGATATCATCACAATTCACGGTGAGCAGAGTGCAGATAGGTTGAAGAGGGTCCCGGTGGTGAGTTTCTCGGTGAAAGGGAAGAGCTCGAAGGATATAGTGGAAATGATTGAGGCAAAGAGCAATTTTGGATGTAGATCGGGGCATTTCTACAGTAAGAGAATGGTGGATGATCTTTTGGGGCTGGGAGATTGTGACGGGGTTGTGAGGGTAAGTATGGTGCACTACAATACAGAAGAGGAGATCGAGAGATATGTGGAGGTTCTGGATGAGGTGCTGCAGTAACGCTGCTTCACAATCCGAGCTGAACAGCATTGTCAATTCCAAATCCGTCAAGACATCCGAAAGTTCACTCTCCTGTCTTATTAGGATGGAAAAGTGATTCAAGAGATGCAATGCAAACCCTCTTGCTTTACAATTGACTATGGTGGGTGGGCTGGCACATACTCTTTCCGGTAATTAGCGGATATGAGTCTTAGGGTGTTGTTTGAGGTTCTCGGTGCAGTCATAGGTAACGAGGTCAAGGCCGCAGTATGGTCATCTTGCAACCCAAATACTTGCACTTAAGCACAGCTTTGCATTGCTCCCAGGGACAGACTTAGAATACTGCGTGCTGCTCGGCGGACCAGGAGGCTAAACCGCTGTGGAGCTAGCGCTCTATACACCCATTGCAACCTACCCTCCCACCATAACACTGCAGCTTCATGCATGACACCTACGTTCCTTATTTTGCTCAGAGCGCGATGCCCACCCCCACGCTCCGTGTAGCGAGATTCGCGCCATCGCATTGCCGTGCGCAATCTCGATCCCCCAACTCGCGAGCTACTTTCCAGGGACCGGGTTTCCCAGCAACTATTCTACAGAACCGCCGTCAATTGCCAGCTCACAAAACGAGCCTTCGCATGGGCCGTATGCAGTGTGACGACCAATCGCGAAACCCTCACAGGTTCCCAGAACACTGAATCCCATGCCATAGGCGACCCAAGCTGTCGGGTCCGAATCTCCCCAATCGCATAGGTGCTCTCGTGTTGCGAGAACCTCGAGAACACAGTTCGAGCGATCCGAGCGTCTGGTTCACTTCCACTCTCAGCTCTGAACTCTTCAGACCGCTTACAGCCTCGAGTCAAGTGCGGAGATGCCCAAGCGACGAGGCAGCGACCCCTCCGGCCTTTGGGCTGGCGTGGATTGTGGTGACAATCCACATTCCTAGGAGTCAATCTACCTTCCTGGTACTGCTCCTGTCCGTGCAACCTTGCTGGAAACAACATGATGTCCAAGGGCATCGCTATACTCGGTGCAGGCATCTTTGCCCGCGAGGGTGCGTCTAACTCCTCACTCTTTGCATGACGTTGATTGACCATTGACTTCTCTGACAGAGCATCTCCCCGCCATCGAAGCATGCCCACTCCTCTCGTTAAAAGCTGTGTACTCTCGCTCGAAGAGATCTGCGGAGACACTTGCCGAGCGGGTGGACGAAGACATCGACATATACTTCAATGCTCCCTGCGCGACAGGACATTCGCTTGATGACCTCCTTGCACGCGAGGACATTCATGCGGTCGTGATAGCGTTGCCGATCCCTGTTCAGCCGGGCATCATTAAGAAGGCTATTACCGCAGGGAAGCACACCCTAAGCGAGAAACCAATTGCTCCAGACGTCAAGACAGCAATTGAATTGCTCAAATGGTATAGGATGAAGAAGCGCCGAGAGCTGTGGAGCGTGGGGGAGAACTTTCGTTTCATGGATCAGTTGACTGTCGGAGCTGATCAGATCAGAAAGTTGAACGCCAATGTCGTCACATTCAGCCTGAGGGTCTACGGGTTCATAAACGACCGGGACGCGTACTACCAGACCGCATGGTATGACTACAGGGACTATCCTAATTATTGCAAGTTTGCACCGCTAACTCTCCGGACTGTCCCAGGCGTCAAAATCCTGAATATCCAGGTGGTCCACTCCTGGATTCTGGTATTCACTACATTGCTGCTATTCGCTATCTTCTTGCTGCTGCCGGCCAGTCGATTACCCATGTTTCCGCCTTCACTTCCCAACTACAGCGGCGACTAGCCCCACTCGACACCCTCCACGCTACCGTGCAAATCAGCAATGAGAACAGTGGTACCTTCAGTCTTTCTTTTGGCGCGGAGTTCAAAAATTGCTTTGAGCTACAAGTGGTGACAGACAAAGGCGCCGTGACCGTAGCGCCAAACGCCGTTTCCGTGCTTCGAGAAGACTCCATGGGGAAGAAGGCTGAGAAGGGGCTACCTTTCAAGCCAAAAGATGAACGTACGGTCCTACGCGAAATGACAGCATTCGGCAAGGCGATGAGCACCGGTAAATTGGAGCAGCGAGCGACTCCTGAAGAAGCATTTGTAGATCTCAGAGTTCTCCAAGCTATGCTAGAGTCGGGTGAGGATAGAGGAATGGTAAAATCGGTTTGATAAGGGCCGTCTGGAATTTTGGGTTGCCTTAGCTGGAGTTACTGTACTTTCGCTACATCACACTGACACCTAACTCCTTGGCTAGATGTCTTCCAATGTTGCTACACTTCATTTCTCTTGGAGCGATCAAAGCACCCTCATGCCTGGCTCTCCAAGACCCTGCTGTGCTTCTTTTATTTCAAAAACTTCCATTCTCGCTACCTAATCGCCCTTCAATGTTGGATCCATCAGTCTCCTCCTTGCCCTCTTCCTGATCTTCCACTCATCATTCTCTTCCTCTTCTTCCTCCTCATCCCACTTTCAAATCAGCAACCTCTTCATTACTCTGTCGCTGAATTTTGGTCCCTGACGGCCAACGATCTTTCTCACGAACACTACCACAGCCCGCGTTGTCCCCTAGAAATACGGTTCACAAGCGGCCCATTAACATCCCTTCTCAATCCGTGACAATCACCAAATGCAATAAAGCCGATGTCTCCGTTCCGGTTCCGGAAGACGGACTGGTCGAGACTAGTCGTTCCGTTCCTCTCGACGCTCTTGGTATGAGACTTTCACAAATGAGCAATCTCCTCCTCGAAACTCTCATTGATACCCCCAAGCTCATTGTCAGCTATCGGATCGGTCGCTGGTGTATAAACTCATTCGAACGTCACCTTCTGATCGCTAATTCTAAAGTGTGCAAGATATGCTACGCTTATTCCTTCCTGCGACTGCTTTTCTGTCGTTAGGCTGATGACTCCCAGCTGCCAAAATGCACGAAAGATCCTGACTGAGAGGTGGGCACAGAGAAAGGGGTGACGACGATGCTTCCTGAGAAGGCATCGCCGTGGCTGTCGGAGATGAATTGTTGGATATTGTTGTACTACGAGATTCGAGGGCAAGAGCGGACGTCAGTCGGCGGATGGTTGGAATTATCTGGGACAGTAGCCGTCAGGAGAGAAGTATGGATGTAAGTGGATACAATCTGAGATTCTGATGAAGAGGCCTGCGCGGGTAGATAATTGCTTTTGTAGAGAGCACACTGCTCATTATTCCTAGAAGACGCCTGATTAGAGGTATGCTTGTCATTGTTGTTTCACGTTTGATGGGAGACTAATTTGGAGGAGGCGTCGTCCCATTCTGAGGTATGCAACATGACGATGGATTGGAAGCAGAACATGTTGATGTGTTTGTACAGACAGGCGATGTTCCATCGTAGAAATCTTCAAAGGTAGGACCATCTTTGTTGCATAGGGTTATGCGTTCAAGCAGTCTCCTTTCGGACACAGCTCTGTGGCTTTTCAGACTACACTACTTGACTTTTCTATTCTATGGTTCAGAAGTTTCTTTGCCTCATCTCAGATTTCAGTGATAGGAAATGTGATCAAGGCCAATTTCTAGCGGTGGTCATTACTTCAATTGCAGTGGTACGAGAATTTTCAACCAAATGGTTTTTGCATGGAATCGTCTAAATGGTCGGAGAGACATCGCGCATGATTGCTCGAACCGTCGAGTACATCAAAAGAAATCTTCATCAACGCCTGTAACGCCCGACCCAAAAACGTACTTCACCAACCTCGATCCCGCGGAGTCTGGTCAATTTGACTTTAGGCGCAATTCCTAGCCTTAGACCCAACGCTCCTTCTCATTGATCTCCGACTGGAGTTGGTCCCATTGTCGCTGTATCACGTCATCTTCGTTCCATTTCCAATATGGCTCGTCAGGATCGAGATCTTTCGGAACAGGATAACCAATGTACAGCGTCTTGAGGCCATCGCCATCGCCGTCTTCGTTATTGGACAGCAACTCGGAAGCCTTATCGTTGTACCATAACTTGAAGTGGCTGTTGGGCGAGTTGTTGGGCAAGTACTTCTCTTCCCACGGCCAGTAGGCGAACACCCTTCGGTAGTCTATGATTGTTCCCCATTCCTGTTTTACTAGCTCAGGGACCTTAGCTGATACAATGATCAGGCGTTCTATGGACGTTGGTACCATAACGTGTGGAATGTGGTGACCTTCAAGTATCAGTACGCCACTGAGGAAATTTCGGCAAACGGTACTTACGGTCGACGTATAGCTTGCAGGCCTCAATCACTGTCCCTCCCTTAGACTCTGATTTAGGGCATCCTTCGGAGTCCAAAGTAACAAGCACGTGAAGGTCGATCATCATCACCCTCTCTCCTCCACACTTACATCTAGGATCGGTATGCTGAAACCTATTTGGAATCGGGCCTAGATGGAGCCTTGTCTCCGGAATCTCTTGACCGAGTGGGAATAGCTTCCTGTGGGCACACTCAAGACACCCAATGCCTCGTAGGTTTAGCCGGCCATATGTATTTGGGTTCACTGGATGCTTCTGGTGCGGAACCATGTACGTCTTATCCCCAGATGCGCCCTCTTCCCATATGATATCGAAGTTGTCTTGATGCTTGGGG
>JAABUH010003082.1_pt1 | contig 14898 bp, 15 predicted proteins | sample 5559121 | NCBI WGS metagenome assembly JAABUH01 (sample SAMN10711871, study PRJNA513364) | rock metagenome | isolation source: Antarctica rocks | place: Antarctica: Victoria Land, Battleship Promontory nord | collected 2015-12-28
TCACCTCTGCCGTCACCGGGTGCCCGCCACGCAGTATCGAGCCGCCCGCACCGAGGCCTTTAAGGTTTGGGCCGAGACCACTGGCGTCGCCATCAGGGCGTAACCACGAGCACGCCCGCCTTGTCGCGCGCCATCGCGACCTCAATCCAACAAGTTGACAGTGCCCCCAGCACAGTCATCAGGAGTGTGTCCGCTTCCTCAACGGCGTCGAACGTGTTGTCCCGCCCGGCAAGCTGATCCAAGCCATCCCACCCTCCTTGTGCCCGCCGGTCCCACATAACCGGCGGCTCACTTCTGGGAAGACAGGTCAGTATCCACCTTGATCAGGCAAGGTAAAGCTTGGAGCTGCCATGACGCACGCTGTAGTTCTCCTGGACTTTCTACGGATGATGTGGTCGAGAACGCCTCAATCTCGTGCTGCGCGCAACACCATGTCAGAGAATATATCAGCTATCTCCCGCGCTGTACTCTTGCCATGAGGATTCAGCCAAAGGAAGCTGTGAAAGTACATTCCTAAGAGCCCTTTCAACGCGACTGGAGGAAGCAGGCGGAAAACACCTTTCTTATAGCCATCCGCCAGTGTCTCCGCCCAGAGCCCCTGGTACTTGGCATGCTGTGCTGCAACGTCTTGATGGCGCTGACCAGTCAGCGACTCAGTCTCCCGGAAACAGACACTCAGCTCCGACAGGTTATCAACCACCACCAACATCATATGGCGGCTGAGCTCCCTGATCCGTTCTTCAGGACTATCAACATCCCTGAGAATCTGTGTCCCGACCGAGACAAGGCTTGTGATGTATTGTATCACAATGTCGAAAAGAAGTTCTTCCTTGCTTCCGATGTGATAATATAGAGCACCCCTTCCGAGTCGGACTGCCTCGCCTATTTCGGCAACGCCGACGGCCTGATAGCCCTTCTCGGCGAAGAGTGCAGCTGACACGCGCAAAATGTTGTCACGCTGACTTACATTCTCGCCAGTTTTGCCTTGCTTTGAAATGAGATTAACCATCAGCTTTCTAATTTAAACATTGACAGGAAGTTCTTTGTCGACGGCGCCTCATTTAACCTAGAACGAATAGTGCTGCAGTGCAACACCAGTTACAAGCGTCCTGTCCTCAGGTGCGCGAACGAATCTTGTTGAACCGCGCGCGCGACGCCGACTGGTTATTCACGAAATGCGGGTCCGACGGAGTGATCCTGAGACTTGGGTTGTTCGAGCTTGTCGAGCAGGTTCACGACGAATCACTCTTGGCGTGCGACACAATGCTGAGACTTGTACGCCCGAGGTACGTTGAACCTTCGTCTGTCTCACGCTATTCTGGTCGGGCACGCCGGTCATGCGAGAAGGCAAACCGATGTTGGCCTGGCAGATGTCACGCCATCAGAAATCATGAGTCAGCCACGCAAGCGATCGAGCTGGATCATGACCCCATCGATGTGAATCATGGGGCTTCCCCGACGCGGGCGGGCTGTGATTCACCATGCCTGCTGGGCAGGGGCCAGCATGCATGGGCAAGCCATCCTCCACGGATCTCCGGTCCAGGCTGGTTGGCCCCGGTCGCAGGTGGGCTTTCCCGTCGTGCCGCGGCCGAGCGCTTCGGCGTGTCGGCGGCCAGCGCCGCGCGCTGGGTCCACGCCTGCAACACCACAGGCACCCTCGGCGCCAGGCCGCAGGGCGGCGACATGCGCTCGCATCACATGAGGCCCTGGGCCCCGTAATCCTGGCGCCCGTCGAGGCGCAGAAGGACACCAGCCTGGTCGAGCTGGCCGAGCCGCTGCGCTCGCGGCATGGCGCCTCGTTCGCGGCCAGCACGGTGTGGCGCTTCCTCGACCGCCACGCCATGACCTTCAAAGAGAACGGCGCACGCAGCCGAGCAGGAACGGCCAGACATCGCCGCGCGGCGCAGGGCCTGGTTCGCCGCCCAGCCTGACCTCGATCCCGGGCGCCTGGTCTTCATCGACGAGACCGGTACCTCGACCAGGATGGCCCGGTTGCCGGCCGCGCCCTGCGAGGCCAGCGCTGCCGGGCGGCCATCCCGCACGGACACTGCAAGACGACGACGTTCACCGGTGCCCTGCGCCTGCGTGGCATGACCGCGCCCATGGTTCTCGACGGGCCGATGAACCGCGCGGCGTTCCAGGCCTATGTCGAGCAGGTGCTGGTGCCCACCCTGCGGCGCGGCGACACGATCATCATGGACAACCTGCCGTCCACAAAGGCTCCGAGGTGCGCCGGGCGATCGAGGCAGCCGGGGCGAGCCTGCGCTGTCTGCCGCCCTGCTCGCCCGACCTCAACCCGATCGAGAACGCCTTCTCCAAGCTCGAGGCCATCCGGCGCAAGGCAGCAGCACGCACCATCGACATCCTCTGGATAAGATCCGACGTGCCTCGCCGCGCTTCACACTTCAGGACCGCGCCAGCTACTTTACCGCCGCGGGGCACGAGCCACACTGATCGGATGAAGCTTCAGTCACTTCATCGCGTCAGGCTGGGAACCAGATCGAGCGGATCTTGATCCCGACGTGGTTCGCGCCTGTCGCGGTAATGCAGCACAAGCATGGCCAGGCTGCCAAGCAGCGGGCCGGGAACCAGAACAAGAAACACCCAGCGCCAGCCGTCGAGCCACGCGGCGGCGTACGGCAGAGCCAGGATGGCGGGCACGGTAATCGCGAAGCCAGCCCCCATCTGCACGGTGAGTGCCGTTCCCACGAAGCGCTGGCCGGACTCAGTGACGATTGCCGAGAACTGGGCGGAATCCGCGATAACGGAGCCACCCCAGACAAGGCCCACTGCCAGGAACACCCATTGGGCGTCGGGGAACACGACTCCGATCAGAAGTGCACAAAGCCCAGAGATAGCCATCAACGACACCGTTGTCAGCGGACGGCCGATCTTGTCGGCGATCACTCCGGCCGCCACGCAGCTGGGCGCGCCCACGGCGATGATGGCGAACGTGATGATGGACGCGAGGCTCTGGTCCGGGCGTCCCAGCGCACTGAGGCGGGCGCTGACAAAGAAGAGGAGCCAGCTCCACAAGGCGTACAGCTCCCACATGTGGCCGACGTAGCCGACCGTGCAGAGCAAGAATCGGCGATCAGAAAGCGCGGTGCCGACCTCGCTGGGGCGGAACTTCACCTTGGGAAACGAGAACGGCCCATCCGAAAGGGTGAGGAGGAAGAGAGCTGCCGCAACGAGAGTGGCAGCGCTGGTGCTGAGGATAACGAAATGCCAGTCCGCACCGCCCAGGGCGTTGACGGCGTGTGGGGTTGCCGATCCGAGGGTGAGCGCCCCGATGACACAGCCCAGCGCGATGCCACGATTTTGCCGGAACCAGGTCGAGATGAACTTCACGGCTGGCGGATATACACCGGCGAGCAGGACGCCTGTGAGGACGCGGAGGCACACCGCCTGCGTGCCGTTCTGGGCAACAAGAAGCAGGGCGTTGACGACCGCCACGGCGATCGAGGCGCCTGCCATGAGCAGCCTGGCCGGAACGAGGTCCGCCAGGCTCGTGATGGCCGAAAACACCGAGCCGAGAACGAAGCCGAGCTGCACGGCCACTGCCAGCCAGGCAGCCTGGGGCACGCTCACCTGCCAGTGGATCTTGAGCTGCGCCATGACCGCGGTGGCGGAAAACCAGGTCGTCAACGCCATCACCAGGGCAAAACAGAGCTTCGCGAGAACCCAGTATTTCTGCCTGATGAAAGCCCGGTCCTCAGATTGCGGAAAGACAGGACTGGAAGTTTGCATGATCGTCACCGCGTTGTTCCGAAAGAGCAGGTCTTTGTCCTTGTCGCAGACAGCCGCATGAACGGGCCGACTTCATGAGCGCTCAAGGGTGTGAGGCGCGGCAGGTTGAACCTCCGTCGTCCACACCGTCTAGACAAAAACCATTGATCGATTCGGATCTATCAAGGTGTGGAAGTCACAGTATAAGTGGTGGCCTTGCCTTCAAGGCATATCTGACCCTCGCCGTTGCGTACGACCGTGCTGATCACGCAGATCGGCTTGTCGTTGCGCACTTCCATGATCTCGATTTCGCCGATGATCGTGTCGCCGGGCCCCACCGCCCTCACGAACTTCCACTCCACCCCAAGAAACACGGTTCCCGGACCGGGAAGATCCTCCGCCACAATGGCATTGAGTATTCCCGAGGTAACACCGCCCTGAACAATGATGCGTCCGAACACCGTCTTGCGGGCGAAATCCTCGTCGTAGTGCAGTGGATTGCGGTCGCCGGTAATATCGGTGAACGCCTGAATGTCGGCCGACGAGACCTGCCGCGAACGAGACGCCTTTTTCCCGACCTCAGGCTTTCCAAACAACGTCTGGTCCCAGGCCACCGTCACGCTGGTCTCGCCCATTACAGCCACTCCCCGTCGATGCCTTAAGATGAAGCCGTTTGAATGCTCTCGCATCGAGCTGCCGGACTGAGCATGTCATCCACTCCGCGATCATCGGCGCACTGCCGCTTTTTGTCTAGTGACCGATCGGTACATAGCTCTTCCGGGGCCCTTTAACCCCTTGACTTCGGCAACAATCAACGCGCCTCCTGATGGACCGGTCGGTACAAGGCCGTGGAGGAAACGGATATGGTCGTGATGACATGCATCAACGGCAGCCCGCGAAGCATGTCGCGGACCGGGGTGCTCCTGGACTCCATCGCTCATGCGATCATGGCGCGCATGCCGATGGAGCGGCACGATGTCGCACTCGCGTCGGCTGGAACGCACCTGTTATCCGGTCTTACCCGTCGTTCGCAGACACGGGAAGGCGAAGCCATCTGTCGCGTGGTGGAAGAGAGTGACCTGCTGCTGGTCGCCTCTCCCGTATACCGTGGCAGCTACTCGGGCCTTCTGAAGCACCTCTTTGACCTGGTCGATCGCGATGCGCTGAACGGAAAGATCGGTCTTCTTGCCGCAACAGGCGGAAGCGCGATGCACGGTCTGGTCCTCGAGCATCAGTTCCGACCACTCATGGGCTTCTTCGGTGTGCAAACAGTTGCGACCGGCATCTACGGCCTCGAGCACGAGGTCGAGATCGACGGTCGGATAGATCAAGGCTTGTTGGATCGGGTGAAGCGTGCGGCAGAACAGGCAGTCAAGCTGCTGCGCGGTTCTTGCGCCTTGCAGGCGTGTTGAAATGGCCGCAAGCCGCTGCTGTCCGACACGCGGGTAGCGTGGCGCCGGTGAAGGCCTGAAGTCCCGTCACCGTGCTGAAGCTGCCCTTCCGGGCAGCCTCCCGTCGCATGACAAAGCGGATTCCGCATCCACGAAAGTCGCCGTTCGACCGTGATCAAGCCCGCTCCGGCATCGCCTCGCAGGCCATGAAGCCACCCCGGCGACCTGGCGCCTGCTGAGGTCGTCGCGCGCCTGATGTCCTGCAGCGTCGCTTCCCTCCTCGAAGGATCCGCCACCGCAAGCGAGAGACTGTTTTCACTCTGGAACGGAAAGATGGTCAGGCTGCTATGAACAAATACGTGTCGTCGACTGAGGAAATGATTGCAGAGCAGATGGTCTCTCGACCCGGTTCCTGCCTCAGCGATACCGACGAGCTCATTGCCGAGACTGCTGCCGGAAACATGGTCATCATCGTCAACAAGGGGGAACGGGAGGACGAAGGCAGCCTCGTCATGCCTGCCCAGTTCGCAACGGCGGACGTCATCAACTTCATGGCGAAGAACGCCAGAGGCCTGATCTGCCTGGCCCTGACCTCAGAGCGGATCAGGGACCTCAGGTTGCCGATGATGGCTGGAACGGAGTCCGACGGGAAACCCGCGTTCACCGTCTCGATTGAGGCCGCACATGGCGTCACCACGGGCATTTCCGCAGCTGACCGGGCGTGGACGATCGCCGTGGCAACCAGCCCGCAAACCAGGCCCCACGACATAGCCACGCCCGGCCATGTCTTTCCCCTTCGCGCCAGGGATGGCGGCACGCTGGTGCAGGCCGGGCATACCGAGGCGGCAGTCGATCTCGCCTGCTGCGCCGGACTGATCCCGGCGAGCGTGATGTGCAAGATCATGAACGACGACGGGAGGATGTCTCGCCTGAGCGAACTCGCGACGTTCTCCGACCTGCACCGGATCCGCATCGGCTCGGTGATCGAACTGGCGGCCTACCGATGCCGCTCTGAGCGACTGGTCGAGCAGGTCTCGGTCTCCAGTCTCCACCATCCGATCTTCGGCGAATGGCGCATGCACACGTTCCGCAACGTCCTCGACGGGAGCGAGCACATCGCGATGCTCAAGGGAGACGTCGAGCAATGCTCCTTCCCGGTTCATGCCAAGCTGCACTTCGCCGACCTCCTCGCCGATCTGCTGCTGCGCAGTGTCCACGACCCGATCGCCTCCGCGATGGCCGAGATCGCCGCGGAAGGACGCGGTATCGTCGTCGTCGTGGCGGATGCCCGGAAGGACGCCACGTCGAGCCGACGCCCGCACGACATCCGGCCTGGCAGCGCGGCCTCGCACGAACATGCACACCGTGTCGGCGCGCAGATCCTGACGGCACTCGGAATCGACAAGGTCGTCCTGCTCGCGCCAGGGCAGGGAACGGCCGTCAGCCTGCGCGACAAGGGGATCGCGGTCATGTGCGAGCGCGAGATCAACAGGAAGCCGTCAGACGACGCGAAGGAGATCGGCCGATGACAAGCAGTGACGCGCGGCAGGATGCCACCCGCCGAGACGGGCAGGAGCAGGACCGGGAGGGCGCAGGCGCATCTGCCGTGACGGCCGGCAACTTTAAGGCAGTGATGCGCAAGCTGGCAGGCACCGTGTGCGTGATCAGCACGAGCGACGGGGAGGGGCTGCATGGCCTGACCGCCACCGCCGTGTGCAGCGTCTGCGCCGAGCCGCCGACCATCCTGGTCATCGTCAACCAGTCGTCACGCACGCACCCGCACATCGATGCGCGCAAGTCGTTCACGGTCAACCTGCTTGCCGAGGAGCAGCGCAGCATCGCGGAACTGTTCGCGTCGAAAGGCTCCGACCAGTTCTCACACGTCGCGCACAGGCGCCTGGCGGACTCCTGCCCCGTCATCGACGGGGCGGCGGCATTCCTTCACTGCCGGGTCGAGCAGCAGATCAACGTCGGATCGCATACGATCTTCATCGCTCAAGTGCTCGATGGCGACGCCGACACGAGGCCGCCGCTCGTCTACGAGAACGGAAGTTTCCGGAAACTTGCGGACGCGGTCTGAACCGGGCAACCCCAACGGAGGCAAGTCTCGTGCACCAACCGGATGTCGCGCCGCTGAGAGTGAGGACCGCCTTCACCGGGCTGATCCTCATCTATGGTCTCTCGGCCATTTCCTGTGCACTGATCAACTGGTGGGTCGCGCGTTATCCGATCGGGCCCTGGAGCGTCTCGGACCTGCCCGCGAACTCCTGGCTGGACAACGTCAGCTGGCAGATCTTCTCCCTCTGGTGGGCCTGCCTGTTCGCCGTCTGCCAGTGCTGGCCGTTCGACTCGCTGCCGCGCTTCTGGCGCGGATCCGCGACGCTGGTCACGGCCTGGACCCTGGGCTGGCTGACCGCGAAGGCGATCTTCGCGACCGGGCTGGGGGTGTCGTGGATCTTCCCGCTCGTCGGCACGACCTGGTTCTTCATCGCGTTCTTCAGCTTCAACGGCGAGAACTGGCTGGTTCGCGGCTTCTCGCCGGCCCGCAGGTTCTTCCTGCTGCTCGTCCTGATCACCGGATGCACCTACCTGATCACCCACTCCGCGATCCGCTGGATCCCGGCGTGGTGGTTCCCGTTCAACCTGCTGGGGGCGGCGACCGGAACCCTCGCCTACATCACGCGCGGCATGACGCAGCCGGCGAAGGCGTTCATGCAGATGGCGCTGCTGTTCTGCTCGGCCGCGCTCTGCCTCTGGGTCTCCTCGGCGCTCGGCCTGTGGAGCAGCAGCCCGTCGCCGATCTCGGGCTTCTGGCAGATGGGAACCGCCACCGCCGACAACCACTGGCTCGTCTTCTTCATGGTGAGCGCCTCGATAAACTTCGGCGTCCCCGTCGTCCTGCACAACTGGCCGTTCACCAGGTTCCCCATGCCATGGGGCGGGCTGCTGGCCTGCGTGTTCTACATCGTGCTGGACATCGTCCTGAGCTTCCTGCTCATCCGGCTCGTGGGGCCGGTCTTCTCCAGCACGGAGGAGCTCCTCACCTACGCCTACATGGGCGTGAACTGGTCCATGACGCTGCCGCTCCTGTTCGGTCTCGGCATGAGCGAGGCGTATCTCTGGACCGGACAGCGCACGGTCGGAGAGTGGAACGACCTTCCCGCCTGAGCCACGCCGGGCGCTCTTCCCTGCGACGTGCCGACACGTCACTTCTTTTGTAACGGAAAGGTAGAGGCGCATGCACCGGCCGTTGTCCAGGTTATGCGGTTTCGCCGTCGGTGGGGTCGCGGCCGGCATCATGGGTGCCAGCCGCCCCGCGATGGCACAGGATGCCAACCCCAGGCCGCCCAGCTCGATCAACGAGGAGGTCAACCCGAAGCTCGTTCCCGGTCTGGTCGCCGCACCGGCGAGATCGACGCGGGTGGGCCCGCTCAGCGCGCCGGCGCAGGCGTTGTCCGATCTGGGCGTGACGGTCCACGCCCTCTCCCTCGATTTCCTCACCGCCAACCCGTCGTCGGGCCTGCGGCCCGGCTACGCCGAGAACACGCTGTACAACATCGTCGGCGTGGACTGGGATCTCGCCCCTCTGCTGAGGCTGAAGGGATCGTCGTTCCACTTCGAGACGACGATCTTCGGCGCCAACACGAACGTGGACTCCTTCCTCTCGCAGGTCGGCGACAGCAAGTTCGGCTACCAGGGCACCTTCAACACCAAGGTCGCCGTCATCTCGGCCGCGACCTTCGAACAGAAGCTCCTCGACAGCCGGCTGGACATCGAGCTCGGCCGGACACATCCCGACAGGTACTATGCCCTGCCGGAATGCCAGTCGATCGACAGCTGCTTCCAGGACGTGCTGTACTTCAACGCCGGGTTCACCTCGCCGCAGTATTCCGTCTGGGGCGCGAACGCCAGCTACAAGGTGACTCCTGCCGCCTACGTCGAGGTGGGGGGCTTCTCCACCAACACCGGGGCCCGGGTCGGCTACGACATCGGACGCGAGGTCGACACCGGCGCGCTGCTGATCGGCGAAGTCGGGACGAAGACCGATTTCGCCACGACGAGATACCCCGGCCGTTACAGCCTGACGGGCTTCGCCACGACTGGGGTCCACTCCGTCCTGAACCGGGCAGCCGTGGAGATCCCCGACCAGGATGCCAAGCAGCGGGGATCCTCCGGCATCGTGATCCAGGGGCAGCAGGTGGTCTGGCGCGCCGACCACGGCCTGGTGCAGACCGGCGCGCCCACGGCCATCGCGCTGTACGCGAGCGCCGGGATCGGCCTGGACTCGAGCCAGCCGATCCGCTCCGACGTCTTCGGCGGCGCCACGCTGCAGGCGCCGTTCAGGAACCGGCCAGCGGACCGCTTCGGCCTCAAGCTCGGCTGGGAGCGCCTCAATCCCGGCTATTCCGCCTATCTGGGCGCGGCCAATGCCGTGGCTGGGGGACCGGGAGGCAGCTACCCGCTCGATGGCTACACGTTCGAGCTCAACGCCCATCTGCAGCTGCCGGGAGGCTTGGCCTTCGAGCCGGTGCTCCAGTATGGCATCAACCTGAACAGCTACTACGACCCCTTCACGGCGCGACGGGCGCGGGACGGAGTGTTCGCCATCGGCATGCTCGTCATCCCGGTGGGCGTGCTGCTCGGCCTGAGCGTTGCCTCGTGACGGATGCGCGTGAAGCGGACTTCCTCACAAGGTGGAACAGGAAACCGATGTCGAACAGAACTGCAGCCGAGCCTCGGGGACAGGCAGGACCGAAGCTCGAGCGCCGCCTGCTGCTGGCCGGGCTGGTCGCGGCCGGGAGCATGCGGTCGAGCGACCTGCATGCCGACGACGCGCCCGAGGTTCCACCGGACCCCACCAAGGAACCGGGTCGGCCGGTCGGCACGCCCTACGGCTCGCCATCGAGCTTCGCCACGGCGGCGAGGGTCCTGGAAACGACGAACGCCAGCGCCAACACGAGCTGGAGCTACACCCCGCTCGAACGGATCGTCGGCAACGTGACGCCATCGGGCCTCCACTACGAGCGGCATCACGGCGGCATCCCGACCATCGACCCGGATCGGCACAGCCTCGTCATCCACGGGCTGGTGGACACGCCCAGGCGTTTCACGATGGCCGACCTGAAGCGGCTGCCGATCGTCTCCCGGTGCCACTTCATCGAGTGCTCGGGCAACACGCTGTCCGAGTGGCGGAAGCCGTCGGCGCCGAGCGCGACGAAGTCGCACGGCCTGCTGAGCACGTCGGAGTGGACGGGCGTCGCGTTCTCCACGCTGGCGCGCGAGGTGGGCGTGACGCACGCGGCGAGCTGGGCGGTCGCGGAGGGGAGCGATGCCGCCGTGATGACGCGCAGCATACCGCTAGACAAGCTGATGAACGACGCGATCCTGGCATATGGCCAGAACGGCGAGGACATCAGGCCGGAGCAGGGCTTTCCGCTCCGGCTCGTGCTCCCCGGCTACGAGGGCAACATGAACATCAAGTGGCTGCGGCGCATCGAGCTGAGCGACGCCCCGTTCATGACGCGCGAGGAAACGTCGCGCTACACGGATCTCAGGACGAACGGCATCGCTGACCAGTTCAACTTCGTGATGAGCGTCAAGTCGGTCGTCACCTCGCCGTCGGGCGGGATGAGGCTGGCCGGGCGCGGACCGGTCGAGATCAGCGGACTGGCGTGGTCCGGGCGGGGACGCATCACCGGCGTGGAGGTCTCCACCGACGGCGGCGCGTCCTGGCAGCCGGCTCACCTGGACACGCCGCCGGAACCGATCTGCACCGTGCGCTTCCGCCTTCCCTGGACCTGGGATGGAAGACCGGCGCGCATCCAGAGCCGCTGCACGGACGAGACCGGCATGACGCAGCCCACCCACGACGAGCTCGTCGCCGCCAACGGGGTGAACTACGTCTACCACTACAACGCGATCCAGGCCTGGCAGGTCGCCTCCTCCGGGGAGGTCACCAATGTCGCGAGCTTCTGAGATCCTTGCCGCACTGCTCGTGCTGACCTTCTCCCCGGCCCTGGCGCAGGACCGGGCGGCCGCGGCGCCGCCGATCGGCACGCCCGTCACGCCCGCCGAACTGTCGGGGTTCTTCTCGATCCCGCCTTCCGGCAAGGGCCTGCCGGCAGGCGAGGGCGACGTCGGAGCGGGCAGGGAGGTGTTCGAGGCGCAGTGCGCCGCCTGCCACGGCGACCATCTCCAGGGCGTCAAGGAGACCGGAGGCCCGGCCCTTGCGGGCGGCAGGGGCACGCTGGCGCATGTGCCGCCGCTCAAGACGGTCGAGAGCTACTGGCCCTACGCCACCACGCTGTTCGACTACATCAAGCGTGCGATGCCGTTCAATGCGCCGGGCTCGTTGAGCGACGACCAGGTGTACGCGCTGTGCGCATACATCCTCGCGCACGACGGAATCATCCCCGACGATGCGAGGATCGATAGGACGTCGCTGCCCAAGGTGGTGATGCCGAACCGGGACGGCTTCCGTCCCTACCCGGGCCCGGTTCCTCCACAATGACGCAACGGTCCCGCAACGGAATTGGTTCTCCTTCCAGCACGATGTCCCTGGATGGGGAACTTGACTTGGCCGCCTGCCGGCTTCAGTATGGATCGATCGGTACACAGGCGGGGCCCCTCAGGCATCGTCGGCGGTGCGGCGGTTCTTCGCGGATGATGAAGCCGATCCAGGGCGGGGCACAGCGAGAGCGTCGGTCCACAACCAATAAGAAGCCAGTTCTGTATCGAACCGGTGCAGGGACGGCAGCCAGCAGGAAGGATCCATACATGGCCAAACGCATCATGCTGAACGCCTTCGACATGACCTGTGTCACCCATCAGGCGGCGGGAACCTGGCGCCACCCCGCGAGCCAGGCCTCGAAGTACAACGACCTGGACTACTGGACCAACATGGCGCGCGAGCTCGAGCGCGGCTGCTTCGACTGCCTGTTCATCGCCGATGTGCTTGGCGTCTACGACGTCTATCGCGGATCCGCCGAGATGGCGCTCAAGGACGCCGCGCAGGTTCCTGTCAACGACCCGTTCGCCGCCATATCCGCGATGGCGGCCGTGACCAGCGACGTGTGCTTCGGCATCACTGCTGCATTGACGTTCGAGCAGCCGTACATCCTTGCCCGCAGGTTCTCGACGCTCGATCATCTGACCAAGGGCCGCGTGGCCTGGAACGTCGTCTCGTCGTATCTCAACAGCGCGGCGCTGAACATCGGCATGGACCGGCAGATCGCGCATGACGAGCGCTACGACATGGCCGACGAGTACATGGACGTCGTCTACAAGCTCTGGGAAGGATCCTGGGAGGAGACCGCCGTCCGCCGCGACAAGGGGAGCGGCGTGTTCACCGATGCCAACAAGGTCCACCCGATCCAGCACCAGGGCAAGTATTTCAAGGTCCCGGGATTCCACCTCTGCGAACCCTCGCCGCAGCGCACGCCGGTGATCTTCCAGGCCGGCGCCTCGGGTCGCGGCCGCCAGTTCGCCTCGCACCATGCCGAGGGCATGTTCGTTCTCACGACGAGCCTCGAGCAGTCGCGCAAGCTCACGAACGACATCCGCGACCAGGCCGAGCAGCAGGGGCGCTCGCGCGACTCCATCAAGATCTTCACCCTGCTCACGGTGATCACGGGCGCCACCGACGAGGCCGCGCAACGCAAGTACGAGGAATTCCTTTCCTATTCCAGTTCCGAAGGCATGCTCGCTCTCTACGGCGGTTGGACGGGGATCGACTTCTCGACGTACGACCCGGACCAGCCGCTCAAGGCGCTCGAGAACGACAGCCTGCGCACCTCGCTCGAGTCGCTGCTGAGCGGGGACAGGGACCGCCGGTGGACCGTCGGCGACGTGATCAAGGACCGCAGCATCGGCGGTCTCGGTCCCGTGCTCGTCGGCGGCCCGCAGAAGGTGGCCGATGCAATGGAGCGCTGGGTCGACGAAGGCGGCATCGACGGCTTCAACCTGGCCTATGCCGTGACACCCGGGACGGTGACGGATTTCATCGACTACATCATTCCGGAACTGCGTAAGCGCGGTCGGGCACAAAGCGAGTATCAGCCTGGCAATTTCCGTCACAAGCTGTTCGGCACCCCGAACGGCCGCGTGGAAACCAGCCACCCGGCGGCGCAGTACAGGGATGCGTTCGTCGGCAAGGCAAGTGCTGCCGACAAGACGACGGCATCAAACTTCGACGAGGAGAAGGAGCACGTCCTTGCCAAGTAGGACCCGCATCAAGCAGCCGCACGAATAGCCAACGGAGCGATCGGCCCTGAGGTGCTTCGCCCGGTTGCGTGCGAGGATGCATCCGGTATCGCCTTGATCGAAGCAGAACACTCTCCCATGGCAGGCGTCGTCCTTCGAGCATTCAACGGCCATCTCAGGGTCCCGGCCGCGTCGTGGTTCATGGCTCGTTCGAACGCGGGTAACTCGTCCGCTTCATGCACGCCTTGTGAGCTGTAGAGCTCCAAGGATGTCCGGGTGCCAAACGATCTCAACCAGCAGGAAAATCAGATGAACGACTGGAACGGCTATCGCGATCAACTCATGGCTCGCGTCGATGAGTTTGCGGCGTTGAGTCCAGGCACGATCAGCGGTCTGCAGGCGATGGATGCGGCTGGAAGCAGGACGGGCCATCTCGACGCCAAGACACGCGAGTTGATCGCGCTGGCGGTGGCCGTGACGACCAGGTGCGACGGCTGCATCACCGTGCACACCAAGGCCGCTGCAATCCAGGGAGCCACGCGTGAGGAGATCGCGGAGGCTCTAGGGGTCGCCGTGTCGCTCAACGCCGGGGCTGCCGTGGTGTACTCGGCTCGCGTGCTCGACACATTCGCCGCCTTGTCGGAGAATGCATAGAGCACTCAGGGTTAGTGGCCGCGTCATCCTGTGGTCAGGATGCAGAATCAACAACTACAAATGTTTCCTATTGCAGCACTACCGACAGACTTGCATGCGAGACGTCTGTCTGACCAAGCGGCAACCATCCAATCGGCAGTAACGTAGCCGTCGCCAAACTCGCCGATACCATGTCTTCAAATCAGGGAAGGGGCAGGTCATGAGTCAGCATCAGATTGCTGAGATCTGGAGCATGATAGCGGATATCGAATTCGCCATGCTCACGACTGAAGATGGCGGGAAATTGCGTTCAAGACCGATGTACGCCAGCCAGTCCAGCTTTGACGGCACGTTGTGGTTTTTCACCAAGGCCTCCTCGCACAAGATTGTGGAGGTGGCGAAGGAGCAGCAGGTCTGTGTCAGTTATGCTGATCCCGCCAAGCAAAACTATGTGTCGTTATCCGGAACCGTGACCGTCGTACGCGATCACGATGCTGTCGATACTCACTGGACCGAGTCCATGCGAACCTGGTTCGCCAAAGGCAAGGATGATCCTGAGGTCGCGCTACTCAGGGTCGACATCTCCGAGGTAGAGTACTGGGACGCACCAAACAGTACGATGGTGCATGCCTATGGATACGTTAAGGCCTTGATGACAGGAGAGAGTCCGCATTCCGGCAAGAACGAGAAAGTGGTTCTCTAGCGTGTTCCAAGACGGATGAATGGCGACGTTTGACCTGCCCCCCTAGAAGTGAGCCGCCGGTTATGGTGGACCGAAGGGCAAACGGAGGGTGGGATGGCACGCAAGCATCATAAGCCAGCGTGGTGCAGGGATCAGGGATATGGGCGCACTGACCCCAGCCCCACTCGGGGTCAGGCGACGCGGACGTAGCTCGGGCGTCCCAGCTCGAGCATGCGGTTGAGCGCGTGGACGGCGACCGCC
>JAABUH010003084.1_pt1 | contig 14882 bp, 13 predicted proteins | sample 5559121 | NCBI WGS metagenome assembly JAABUH01 (sample SAMN10711871, study PRJNA513364) | rock metagenome | isolation source: Antarctica rocks | place: Antarctica: Victoria Land, Battleship Promontory nord | collected 2015-12-28
GAGAAAGTAGCGTCAAAAAAAGAACTTAAAAGACACACATCAGATCACAGCCGAGCTGGCAACGACATCTGCAGCTGTTTAGCAACACGAAAATGCCCAGCCATCAGATTATACAAACGCTCCAAAGACACACAAAAACTTTCAGACTGTGCAGATAATTTTGGACGCCTTTCCTTTGATGCAGAGACAAGACTGTCACCTGCCCAGTGGGATCTCATGAATACAATTCGCTGCTCTGGAGAGACGCTTCTCACCCTCATCACGGACATCCTGGACTTCAGCCGCATAGAGGCCGATAAAATGGTTTTGGCGCCGACAGAGTTCCATTTGCAGACTGTTATTGAGGCGGCAATGGAGATTGCTGGCTTGCATGCTGCACAGAAGCGGCTTCAGGTATATATATGTACATATACATATATTGATATATACTAGCATCATATACATGCCCTTGACCGTGCGTCTGCGTGAAGTCACACCCCATGCAGCATATATTTTTTAATGCCAACAAAGATTCACTTGCACAAAGTTATTAAGGCTGCAATGGAGATTGCTGACTTGCATGCTGCAGAAAGGAGCCTGCAGGTATATATATATGGGCCCCAGGCTCAAGCACAATATGTTTGATTGTGCGTATGTGACTGGTTCATGCAAGCTTGCCATATTGGCAGCTCCAGTAATCTACAGATTGATTGTCTCTAAAGTTGCAAGGGATTGTGCGTGCTTGCATGCTGCACAGAAACGCCTCTGTGTCATTTGCTATGTGCATGTGTGAATGCAATAGCAGTTTGTGCATGGTTTGCTGCTCTATTGTATTAAACATGCTCTGCTTTGACACACAACTCCTGGGCGGCAGGCACCGTCGCACACCTTTCACATCGCCGTCTGTTGTCCTGACGAATGCTCACATGTGCAGGTGGCTTACAACGTGGCAGACAACGTTCCCAAGCTTGTGACTTGTGACGCACAAAGGCTGCAGCAGGTGCTGCTCAACGTGCTCAACAATGCAGTCAAGTTCACAGAGAAAGGTGAAGTGCTACTGGAAGTCTGGTGTGAGGAGTCCAGCTCGGATGCATCAGCAAAGCAGGCTCAGCGTGCACAGCAGGGTCTGAGCAGCAGTCATGTTCCCATGCCAATTACTCATCAGGAGCCTGGTGATGCTCTTCAGTCGCAGCAGGAGCCCCTTCTCAGCACGTTTTCAAAGGACAGCGTGCAGCATGTTCAAACTCAAACTTCCCGCCTAGAGCCCTTCAGGCCTCTGACGCCCGATAACCTGTCCCAGCACACAGAGTTCTCTGACATGCGCCAACAGATGCAGGGCCCCAATCCCCATGGGGATCATGGGGATGCTGCCAGTACAGAGGCCCTTGCCGCCTCTTTTGATGTTGGCTGCAATCATGGCGGGAACTGCTCCTGCCCGCCATCATCTACTACAACCTGCTTAAACTCCCCACAGCAGCTTCAGTATGAAGGTGCATCGTCTTCACAGCAGCAGCAGCAGCAGCAGCAGCAGCAGCCGCCAGCTTCTGACAGTATGTCACAAAGTGAGCAAAGCACAGCGTCAGCCAGCAGCTTCCTGACTGCTGCTCCTGCAACTACGAAAGCAGGTAGGCAACAAATCATGGACGTCAGCGCTGCGTCAGTTGCACCTAGGGCTGCATCGGACTCCAGCGCTGAAGCTGCAGCAGAAGCTGCATTGGAAGCTGGCTCGGGAGCTGCACCAGAAGCTGTAGCTGCACCTCACTCAGAAGCTCAGCGGCGAGCTGGACTTGGTGAGGGATTTGAGTCTGTTGCAGAGCAAGCAGCCGAGGAGCGTGCATGCAGTGAGTCTCATCGTAGGCACAAGATTGATGGAAACACTGATGGCGACTGCAGTGGGAGGCAGAACAGCATGGCCTCAACCAGTGGTCGTTATGTCGAGGATACAGGCTTCTATACGCTGAACTTCAGCGTTAGGGACTCTGGCATTGGCATTAGTGATGAGAGTATGAAGAATCTGTTTCAGTGCTTTGCTCAGGTGAGTGGCTGGTGGAGTTTTCAATCTGGAATCTCCTGAAAATCTCAGAACATGTGCTGTTGCACAAGAGCTGTCGTGCTGTTCTTTGCATGTTTGCTCTTGATGTCAATAAAGTGGTTGGGTCAAGTCAGCCTCATGTGTGCACCCTTGCTTGTTTGTGCACCTTGTTGCATGTGTGTTTCATGGCAGGAGATCTGTCCTAACCTACAAGGGACATTGCTCAGCAGACTGCTTACGTCATACAGGTTGATGCATCCCCAACCAGAAGGTTTGGGGGTTCTGGCCTGGGGCTGGCTATCTGTAAGAAGCTGACGGAAGCTATGGGTGGTCACATATGGGTTGAGTCAGGTGGTCTTGGCAAAGGCAGTGTCTTCAGGTATACTTCTCTAGGGCAATGTTTGGCTCACATCTCCATTCAGCTTCATTGCAGACGTGCATGCTCCTCGCATGTGCTTTTCTGCAAGTGGCCTGTGCAATGTGTTTCAGTAACATTTTGTTGATCAAGGCTGTTTGTGCGCATTCCTTGTCTCCATGCCAGTAAAGGCGCAACTTTTGGTTCCATGCTGCTGCAGAATCTGATGTATACATGTTTGCAAGAGTACAGCACCCTTTTTCTGGATTTCTCCTCAAATTGCCCGCTACTTAGATTATGTCGATGTCGAGCTTATGGTTGTTGTGCCATGCATGGTGATGCTGTCTGACAACATTTGAGTGCTCTGTGGCTTTGCGTGTTCTGTGACTCATCTGGCTGCTGTCCCTTCCAGGTGGACGCTTCAAGCCAAGGGGCATAACTCCATGCTGCCGCCCAGCGCCAGCAATGCTGACAAGGTAGGCTGCCAAGTCTGCATCCAATGTAAAATTTAGGGTTTAGGGTTGAAATTCTAAATCCATACACCCTACACCCCAAATATAGTATTCTGCCAAATTTTGGTCCAATGGGTCGGTAGAGTCTGGCAATCGATCAGGGCTTGCATATATAACACACTGAGAGTCGAAAGATGTGCATGTCTTTTTCAAGACCACATTCACACGTATGTTGGCATGAAACCATGTCCTGCAAAGCGTTCTTTTAACATTATTATTGAACCATGTCCTGCCACCTGCAAGGTGCCCTTCATACAGTGGTAGCACCACCGGCAACTCAGCAGGCACTTGGTCCAGAGCGCTTCCTTGTAGCACTCCTAGTGGCAGAGTGCATGGCTGGCTGGCAAGCAGGGCTGCTAGTGATTGTGCAGACATACTTGTACATACACCACCACAATGGCACAACTATTTCATGACTACAGAGCTTGGTCTGCAGGATATGGGCACAAGCCGTAATGCCTCCAGCTTCTCGACATCTAGCAACAGCAGTGGTGGCACATCCAAGAGCGGTGGCGCTAGGGCGCTTCATCGCAATCGATCCAGCATGGAATGGCACCGTGGGAGTGGCTCGCAGTCTGGCTCAACTGTGGAATCTGGGCTTGCGCTGTTTGCGGGCAAGAAGGTGCTTCTGGTGGAAGTCTGTGACATGGTGAGTGGAGTGCTTTCGTGTGTGTTTGTGTCTGTCTGTGTCTGTCTGTGTCTGTGCATGTGTGCCCGCCTGTCTGTCTGTGGCTGTGCATGTGTGCCTGCCTGTCTGTGTCTGTGTCTGTCCGTGTCTGTGTCTGTCTGTGCCTGTGCATGTGTGCCTGGGTGCGTGAAGAACGCTGGGAAATGCAAACTGTGACACAGTGTGTATGCTCATCATTCAATTTGTAGTGAGCATTCCACAGCAAGTATTTTCTGTTGCATTGCCTATTGCAGGCCGACATGTATCAGCAAGATGGCACATCACCTTCTTAGACATGATTTGTGAGTCAGACAAAGCTTTTGAGGCTGTAGCGCTTGTGCAGTGGCAGTGCACATTGCAAGGTCGACCAGCAATGACAAGCAGAGCAATGTCATGCGACGGCTGACAAGGGTTTTGTGTTCTGCCAGGTACGGCAGGTGCTGGTGCTGGCACTGCGGCGGTGGGGTTTCCAAGTCTGTGCCGTCAAGAATGAGGAAGACGCCATCAACAAGCTCACTCTGCAAGGCGAGAAGATGGAGCTGCATTGTTTGTCCCATTTCTGATCCGGCAGATCCTGATTTCTGCTTTCGCTTTGTCTGTTTCTGACAAGTCTCCATGCTCTTCTCAGCTTGTCTGTCTGTGTTTGTTTTCGTCTGTCCTTGAGTCTGACGATGCTCAGACCGTTTGTCTGTCTGTTTGTCAGACTGTCTGTCTGCCCACCCATCTGTCTGTCAGACTGTCTGCCTGCCCACTACCCTTCTGTCAGGCTTGTGCACATATTTGTACGCCTGGCCATTCTTCTTCCCACTGCCAGGGCAGCCCATGTCAGTCTGGTCACGTATTCTCTACATTTCTGATTTTAATCTGCTGCACATTGCCTATGAAAAATAAATAAATAAATGATAGTTCACATTTTTTCGGGAAACCAAAAAATTTGCTTTGCTTCAGGATTTATCAATGGTTTTGTTCTCTCTCTACAGTGATTGTGCTGACATTGTGTTAGCAATATGCATGTGCTGCAGACGGGCATTCAGACTTTCTGGGTGCATGCAAGAGGCGAGCAGAGGGCAAGCTTTCGCTGGAGCATTCAGGCACAGACGTGCAGGACGGCAAGCTGTGCAATGCTGATGGTCCATATGATGTGGTCATCTTGGACATGGCCTTGTCACAACTGGTGTTGGCTCTAATGCAGGTGAGATGCACTGTGGTAGCGGGTACATTCAGGTTCCATGTGGTGTGGTAGTGGTTATAGTGGTTATGATCAGGTTACATGTGGTGTGGTTTTGGTTATAACCAGGTTACATGTGTTGTGGTAGTGGCTATAGTGGTTATGGTCAGGTTACATGCAGTGTGGTAGTGGGTACAATCAAGTTACATGTGGTGTGGTAGTAATTATCATCAGGTTACATGTGGTGTGGTAGTGGTCGTAATCGGGTTACACGTGGTATGGTAGTGGTCATAACCAGGTCACATATGGTGTGGCAGTGGTTATCACCAGGTAGCTTTTGGTCATAATGGACTGAGGCCCTCAAACTTGTGTTCTTCTCGTGTTTGTGATCACATCCTGCTGTGACAACATTTTGGCTGTGCTTCCTTGGTTGATTGTCATGCATGTGCTTGCGACTGCAGTGGAGTTCACTGCAGTCGCAAGCGCACGTCTGGTATCTATGGTCTAGCTATGGTCTTGATTTAGATCCCATCCTGTCAAATTGTAGCTCTGTTGCCAAATTGGAAGTGCATTTTGTGGGGATGACAGGTTTGGTCTGCCAGACTTGAACAGCCCTCTGTGGAACAGCTTTGTGCGTCTGTCGCATCGTTTACAGTATTATCTGGCCAATGTATTCCCCTGCTCCAGCTTTGCAATATCAGAGTAGTGAGGGGATCAGAGTGAAAGATCAGAGTGGAAGCAAGGCATGTACACTGGTCTTTCTAGTTTGCCAGGGCAAAGCAACAACAAGACATCTTTTTGCATTTCAAGCCAGATTCAAACTGCTCAGCCCTAGCCAGGTGCAGAATGCCCTGCCCTAGTCGACTGCAGAAATGCCCTGCCCTAGTCGACTGCAGAAATGCCCTGCCCTAGTCGACTGCAGAAATGCCCTGCCCTAGCTGTTTGCAGAACACCACAGCGCAATGCTGGTCGACCACCAGGTTACACACAACCAACGAAAAACAAGCTAGCGTCCGTGACAATGTGTGTCTGTCATAGGGCGTAGAAGCAGAAGCCAGCACACTTGTTTTCCTAGGCTGGCCGGGGCAGAACGAGCCTGAGGACGATGACCTGAATGCCCTGGACACAAACGGCCCTGCCCTAGCCAGCCCCATGCACTCCCAAGGCAGCGCGTACTATCCAGACAGCATGAACGGCCTCACCCTGGGCTCTAACCCAATCAGTGCTCAGATGTCTCAGGACACAGCAGAGAAGATGAGCAACAGATCCATCGGCAGCAAGCAGCTCATGTGAGTACTGACTGTTGACTGGACACCAAGGTTGCAGACTTTTGCTCAATTTCAGGGTGCATACTTTTTGGTGCACAGGGTGCATGAGGTTTGTGACCACTCAAAACAGTTATCATTTGGCTTAGAGTATGGTTTAAATAGACCAGGCTGCTGTCATGCTTGTCTGTCAGTGTCGGCGAAGGTGTCTGTTGTTCCAGTCCTAGCCTGCTGACTAGTCATACTGGCATTGGAACCTCTGCTGGACAACTTGGGATATTTTGCAGGTCTGCCATCACCACTTGCCTGGTTTCTTGCAATTGCATTTGTAAGTGAAGCTTCTCTTGCTGCCCTGATGTTGTGTATCACATTGTGGAGCTGCATTCAGGTATGCCATTGTCACTCGCCCTGTGAGGCAGGGCCGTCTCAAACTCGCCCTTGAGGAGGTCCTCACCACACAGCCTGATCCCTCAGACCCCACCCTCCTCCAGACCCCAAATGACCACGCCTCTGCCACCACAGCTACCGCCCCAGCTTCTGCTCAGTCATTGTCTGCTGGACCGCACACCCAGTCAGCTCCCAATCAGCCGGCTGGCTCACTTGGGAATCTGAACCCAAGCCAGGTGCCAGCTTCTGCCGCAGCTCTCAGGATTAGTCAAGACGCTCAGCCAGAGTTGCAGACAGGAGGCAGGAGGGATTCTACAGTCAGCTCTGGGAGGCTGTCAAATGCATCCAGTGCTTCTGGAAATATACTTCCGGCGCCGATAGATTTGTCGCACAGGAACAGTGCAGTCAGCAGTCCCTCCTCGCATGGGACAGATTTTGAGTTTGCTCTACAGTCGCGGCGGCACAGCAGCCTTCATCGAGCCCCAAAGGTCAGCCTGCCAGAACGCTTTATCTACCCTGACACAGCTCACACAAACACAAGGTCCATGAGCAATTAGGGAAGACCTGGTTTTGTACCACACTGTCACCTGGTGTTGCATCACATTATTACCTGGTGTTCGTACCATGTTCTTACTCAGTGTTTGTACCATGCTATCACCTGGTGGTTGTACCACGCTTTCACCCTGTGTTGGCCTGTTCCCAACAACTGCAACACATTGCCAGATGTATTTGTGTGCATGTGCAAGTCAACACATGATGCTTCAATCAATGCACGTCCATCCAATTTGCGTCGCAAATGGCTTGCTCAGATTGCTGTGCCTACTCAGTCTCCATGTGGCTTACTGAAAATTGCCGGTAGCCTAGGTTGTGCTTCTGCTGCGTCTGCAGCATATACAAGTTCAGCTCTATGTGCACACCCTTTGTCGCCCTGTGCTGAACCTCTTCTGCCTTGCTTGCAGTTGCGAGGTCACGGCAGTTACTCCGAGCTCGCTGAGGTTGAAGGGTCACGACGCTATCTCAAGGTGCTCCTGGCTGAGGACAACCTCATCAACATGAAGGTAGACACACTACTCCGTCTACTACTTCTGCAACACCTGTCTACTACTACTTCTGCAACACCTGCCTTCTAGTTCTGCAACGGCTGTCTGCTACTTCTGCAATGGCTGTCTACTGCCAAGGCCACCTGTGCATTAGTCTGTTGCTGGCTGTCTTGCGCCCAATGCTCCTCACTGCATGAATTGCCAAGATGGCTGTTGCAGATTAGGCTCAATCCAAATCGTAATCCTGACATGGTTTATTCACATAGACAATTGCATTGTTGGTCCTTGAGATCATCCAAGAGGATCCAACAGACACTTTTGAACCAGACAATCGCCACAATAAGTCTCAAACCGTAATTGAATCATTGTCACCAAGCGTTCCCTTACTGGTAGGCATGTGACAAGCAAAGGTATCACTGCTATGTTCGCACAATCAAGTCAACACCCAGAATTTTGCTGCTTTCTGACTTGCTGGTGAGTGGCATGCAGGTTGCTTTAGGCATCTTGAAGAGGACAGGCTACAGCGAGGTGACCACTGTGGTGGATGGCCAGCAAGCCATGGATGAGCTGCATCGACGTGGCGGCGCTGATGCTTTTGACGTCATCCTCACTGATCTGCATATGCCTCACAAGGTACTTCTTTGCAATTGCCACATTATGTGACGCTGACTTAACCCTGCAGACATGCCACTCTCCCTGCATGCATCTTCTTCAGCGTGCTCAGCATGCACATCAACCAGACTGTTGACCTGCAGCCTGGTATTGCAGCCATACTTTTATTGATACACTCAGTATGCACGTCGCACAGCTTTCAACCTGCAGCCTGTTCTGAGGCCACACATTTATAGATGCCCTCAGTATGCACGTCACCCAGCTTTCAACCTGCAGCCTCGATTTGAGTATAATCAAGATGATAAGTTCAACTGCCATTGCATGGAACTGAACTACTGCATAGATGGATCTGTCCAATGACCATTGCATGCTGCTGTACGCAAGTGTGCCAGAGCATGCGAGCTGCAATGCCATTCTGGGCTTGTGTTGCTGCTGTGCAATTGCTGTAGAGCACGTGAGCTATGGATGTGGCTTGCGCAAGTAATTTTGAAACTGAATGAATCCTGAGCTGTATAAGTAAGTAAGCAGTATCAGTGGCTCTGCAGGCAGGGATAAAAGTGTGGCTCTGCAGGCAGGTATGATAATGGACTTTAGACTAGATAAACAAGTTTTTCAACAAATAAACGGTATGAGTGGCTCCGCAGGGAGGTATGGAACTGGTGACTGAAATCCTGATACTTCAACTGATACAACAGTCTTTCCTTTATGCATAAGAAGTCGATCATCACTGTTTTCTGGTAAGATGTGTCTGTGGTTCTGCAGGGAGGTATGGAAATGGTGACAGAGATCCGACAGTTGTGGCCCAACTCCAAAGTTCGTGTTGTGGCTGTCACAGCAGACGCCTTTGAGGACCGGCGAGATCAGTGCTTGGCCTCTGGCTTTGACGGCTGGCTGGCCAAACCCTTCAGGATTGAGGATCTGGTCAAAATCATGAAGGCAGTCTCCTGAAGTGTCTAATGTCTGAAGTGTGGGTTTCAGCAATATGGCCGCTTCAAAGATTGTGGTCTTCAGGCTTCAGAACTGCTGTTTGCGCTGTCCTTTTGTGCTGTCAAGTTGCGGCACGTGCATCAATGCAATATTGGCAGCTGGTGTTGATCACAATGCAGTAGCTTCAGGGTAGATATCTGTACGTTATTATTTGCAAGCCGTCATTCAAATTGATCTCACAGTCTCATCAGCAAGATGCTTTCTGTTCAGAAGTTTACCTGACGCCCTGCTGGAGTTTGACCTGCTTTGATTTTTTGCCTTAATTCAGGGTTTTGGTGATTTTACCACATTCATGCAATTTTGTGATATCATTGTTTGCTGCAGGGCTAGCAGACCTGTAGGCCTGCTCAAGAGTGAAAGTGCTTCGGGGTAGTATTTCCCTACTGGAAATAGGCGCCATGCATTGAGGCTTGCCAGCAGTCGTAGGTCAGCGCTGATGGTGAGTTGTGTACATGCGCTTTGTGCAAATGATAGGTCTTATGAGATTTCTATTTTATAGCCAACCTAGTTCCCTTTTCTGTGTTAGTCCTGAGACGCACATGCTGTGTTGGCATATCAGCAAGCTTTCTGCACTTAAGTTTGACTTCCATATTTGATTGCTGCATCCGCTCATGTCAACAGCTAGTTCATCGTCTGCCTGAAACAGTTTGTTTGAAAACATTGAGATTGCTGCATCCTTTGCTCGAGCTCGTGCCTTAAAGGTTCATGGTCACTCTGATCACGCTGAAATTTGCTCCATATGTATATTTACCTAACTGACCACTGACCTTTTGCCAGATTCCTGTTTATGTCAGTGTTATGTAATGGTTTATGAGTCATCAAGGCCTGTGAGTGTGTGCAAAACCCTACCAAAACAGGGGTTTTGTGGGGAGTGGGTTTTAACAACTCCTGGAACAGCCCTATTTTGACACCTTACAGCCCTATTTTGACACCTTACAGCCCTTCCCTAACTGCCCTTAGCCCTGTAGTACTTAGTGCAGTACTGTAGCCTCTGTTTACCTATTTACAGACTTTCTAGAAAAGTATAGAGGTGAACTCAGAGTCTGAGTTCTGAGAGTATTTGGGATGGGCTGTAAGTAAGTAAGGCTGAGTCAAGACTCAATGGCTGAGTCACACACACATGTTTTTCTTGCTTTAGGGCATAAACTAAACCTTTTCCAGACCAATACAAGCGCTGTTGATTACATGCAAAACAAGCCCACCCTGGCTGCAGTGCCGCAGCAGGAACATGCGCCCTTCTGTGAAACTTGCAGGCAGCCAAGCGCTTTGTCACGCCGTTCACTTTAGGATCTTGACCTCTCTGCCTAAGCAAAGGCGTGAAGAGCTGTCCCGTCCCTCTCTATCGCAACACCGGAGCGCGAGTGCTTCTCGCTTTTGGCAGCGCTTGCTGACACAGCCAGCTTTTGTTGGCGAAGCGTTTCAGCAAAGTCAGCAGGAGTACGTGATACCAACCTGTTGCACATACGCACAGCTGATATGTTGAGAGCCGAGTGACATACTGTTTGTATGCAGTTTCACTCTAAATGGCTTCACAGGAACTGAAAATGTTTCTGAGTGGCGTCAATAGCGCATATTCGAACTTTGCCGACGTCATTTATCGAGGCCAATTCACCTGTCAGGCAGAGCTCACAGCCGCTGAACGTAAAGACCTTGAGGATTTGGGCATTCCCAAGGGTGCAGCTGGACTGATTATTGCAGCAGCTAGAGACACAGGTGATTCCTTCGTTGCCTTACACCAGTCTTTCAAAGGATGCACTCCCTTTCATTTCTGTATTTTCTGCTGGTCTTGAGGACATGGCTTCAAGAGGTGCACTTCAGCTTTATGCTGTCAATCTTTTGTGGTCTGAGGTTGAATTACTCAGCTCGCATGCACTCTCACAAAGCTTTTGAGCATGTTCAAGTAGCGTCTGTTCTACTGCCTGAGGTTTTTGCTGTTGACTTCTTTATGTCCTCAGCTTGCCCTATGTGGCACTCGAAGCTAGCCAATGCAGTCTTTAATATATCTGCAGATCAAGGTTGTGCTTTTGACTTTTGCTGCATGTTTGGCTTGACTGTGGCATGGTATCTAAGGTTGCAGCATGCCTTTGGCTTGGGTTCTGGCTGCTGATTCTGATGCAAGCTCAGCAGCAAGTGAGTGTCGCAACTGAACATGAGCTTTGCAGCCTCTCAGCCTCTGCTATGGCTTAAGGTGTTGCTGACATTGTTGCAAATTAAGCAGCGCTAGCACCAGAAATGACATGTTGTCGCCTGTCAGCCTGTCTTGTTAGCTTGGTGGCACATAGACTGCAAAATTGGGGTGCCTGTTGGTTGTCTTATTGTAGCCCTTACTTTGGGTGCCATTTGTCAGTGACATCATGTCACAAACAGCAGGGCTAGCAGTGTGACCCATAGTATTTGTCAACAGGCTGCTACCTGTTGTCAGGTTGTATGCCTATTCCTTAGTGCATAATATTTCTTTGCAGGCTCTCATGGACAAACTGTGGTTGCAGAAGGTACATCTTCATCGGGTATGCATCGCAATACAGTCAACAGAAAAGCCCACTCTTCTAAATTTAGCACTATAATTCCACCACTTGCTGTGTTTTGTAGATCTGATTAAGCTACATGGCAAGGTCAAGGTCTTGGAGAAAGGTGGTCCAGAGACAGGAGAGACAAAGAGTATCAGTCTGTACAGAAGTGGAGATGATCCGCCAAGCTTAAAAACCAAGAGTGGCAAGCTGGCAGGGCGCTTGTACCTAAAAAATGTCAATGTCATGGTTCCTGTGGAAACTGCAATGGTTGAGGTACGTATGAAGTAGTCTTACCATGCATGCGTTTGAGCTGTCTTGCTTACTGAATGTGCACCTGGGTTTTAACTTTCCCACCTGATGCTTGCATTGTGATTTGCACATGCTTCTTGCCCCCGCTATGCTTGTCAGAGTTCCATTGACTTTGCCAGGTTGTGGCTCCTTAACAAGAGATGAGACCACCATTCTTGCCGGAGGAGAATAGCAATGGGCTATCAGAGGAGCTGTTTGCGTTTGACTCAATCATCAAAGTGACTTCTTTCAGAGGTGTGGATTTCTTTGTCAATGCGTTTGTCAAATGACTTAAGCCTGTCCTTGTATGGCTATGAGTGGCTGCTTGCATCACATTGATTTTGCATATGCAGGTCTATCCTTAGTTGATGATCTTGCACAAGATATTGCCTCAAATTGCAATGTCTTTGCAAAACAAATACGACCATTTTTGGAATGGAGACACCAGTTTGCCCACCCGAAGCCGGACTGAGATTTGCTTGTGCTTGGCAGACAAAGTATGGAGACGAATTTGGGCAATCTTATTACAACAGATAGTTGCAATAGTTGGGATCATCCTGACTTTGGGGCTTCATTGCACACCCACCAAGCTGTGATACACAACCATGGGTACACTACTACGGAGCAGAATTCTTTTGTATTATATGTAAAGCATTTGAGTATTGTTGTAAGATGTAGCATGTAACTACTGAAATGTACATTACCTTGATCATGCACTGTGATAGTACGACGCATGTTGACCTAGACAGCCTCGAAGTGGCTAAATGGTTCCATTGCGTGCAATCAACAATCGCCAGAGTTGCATGGCGTTGTCATGTATAAATGCGTACAACAACAGCATTTCTATCCCTATGTATGTGCCACTGCCTTTTAGGCTGCAAACACATTGCTAGTCAATGAGCAACATGAGCGAGAGAACATGTAGGCACAAATATGTTTTTTGGAAGTTCACAACCAAATCCTACAATTGTCCGGTAAGAGCTGTACTGCTAAGTGAGTTACCGTTTTTGGCGTAAAGATCATTTTGCACTTGTAGGCCGCTCATTGCATGTGCCCGACCTGCTTGAACGAACGAATGGCAACTAGTCCATGATCACAATCATCTGCATATACATGTTGCTATTGTCAAAAACATAAAAAAAACCCACAATGACCTTTGGGGCAACACGAGATTTGCGATGTGCATGAGTCAACGTCACTTAGACTGTGGTACTTGACAAACCAATCTTCCCATCCCTTGCTAATGTACAAGACCTTGCTCAACTTAGGTGAGCCTTGTGTTGTAGGAATTGCAGTGAGAGCACTTATGGTACACGAAGTGGAATGGCGCCTCTCCCTTTTGCTCACAGTCATTGCACAGGATCACCTGCAGTGTTGCACCAGCTGTCAAACAACACAATGAGCAATGACCTGTACCCCACAAGCACAGCATTGTATCAAGCTGCCAAGATCACGCAGTAGCAGCAGCTAGCACATGGATATGTCTAATCTCACGGCCCAACTCGAACGTGCAGCCCAAAACACATCCAGCCAAACTAGGCAACCTGAACAGACTGTAAGCAGCTGCACAACATGTACTGCATAGGACTTTGCTTCTGACCTGTCTATATGACCGGCATGCTGTTGCATGAATAAATCAGCAAGTGAATGAGTGAATGGACAAGTGGTTGACCTGTTTGCGGGTGGCATAGCCGGGAGGCAGATCATCAGAGCGCGCCACGAGGGAGTCAATCATGCGGAAGTACATGCTCATGTCCCCCATGGTCTTGCTGCACACGGGGCAGGTGTAGTTGTAGCGCGTGTACTGCCCAAAGCAGTGGCTGTGCATGAAGTGGCCGCAGGGCAGCTCCTGCAGCACCAGCCAATCAGTCAGTCAGTCAGAAGAAAAGAAAAGAAACGCTTTGCGGCATTGATTAAAGAAAAGCCCATGGGTGAGGTGTATTGGGCTTCCCTGTGGGGTCAGTCACTCAGCCACTTGCTCCACGGCTTCATCAGCCCCTCTCTTTGTTGTTCGTTTGTTCGTTTGCTCATTCAATCTCTTATGCATGCACACACTGACGTAGTCATGTGACTGCGTGTCAGTCATGTGGTGTGTACGCTGTGTCACACTTGAGCTGATGATGCACCTGGCAGCTACCTGCCAGAAGCAGGGCTGGCTGTTCAATGCACCCAGCAGATTCAGTGGCAGAGGCTGCCTTGTGTTCAACATGTCAATTCCATGCCCATGTCACTGTCTAAATGCACAGCTGACCACTGTGACATGGGCCGCTGATGGCAGTGCCATGCGAGTAAATATGCAGCACCAGCTCAGCACAAGAGCATGCAGGTTGCCAATGACGCTCAAGGCCTACCAAAGTACGTAGCACCAGCTTAGCACAACATCATGTGGGATACTCTACAGTGAGAGAGGCTCACTCTGTAAGGCGAGTTGCTGTCAAAGAGGTACTCGGTGCAGACAGGGCAGGTGGACAGGTCCCGGCACTTGTGCTGCTTGAACTCAGCCAGGTCCATACAGCAGTTACACTGCATGCAGTGGCGCACATCCCGCCCCAAGCCCTTCCCCAGGCGGCACAGGTTACAGAAGGGGCAGTGGTAGATGTCCCGCCCGGGCTCATCGTCAAACAGCTGGCAGATGCTGCAGTGGTAGCGTGCCATGCCGGCATGGCAGGCTCGGCACTCAGCTGCAGCAGCAGAGGTACAGCGTCTGGCTTGCTGGGGCGCAGTCAGGGATGTTTGCAGGAAGGGGGTTGTGTCAGTGACAGATGCAGCAGCAAGCATGAGGTTCTGGGTGTGTATGCTAGGGCGAAGGGGCGCTGTGGGGTAGCAAGCCAGGCAAGTGTGGCAGGCTTGACACAATCATGCATTTGTTGATTCCTTCTTTCCTTCGTGCCTTCATTCAGGCAGGTGTCTTTGCCTAGGGTCAAGTAAGTAGACTCCCTAGTAGCGCCCTGCCTGAGGTCCTGTCTTGGCAGTCAGCGTAGCAGCAATGAAAGGCTTGCGAGCCAGCTGCAGTGATGTGGTGAGACACTGTGAGCTGAAGACAGGACTGGAAAGCTGCATGATGCTGCAGACTGGCAAAG
>JAABUH010003088.1_pt1 | contig 14875 bp, 16 predicted proteins | sample 5559121 | NCBI WGS metagenome assembly JAABUH01 (sample SAMN10711871, study PRJNA513364) | rock metagenome | isolation source: Antarctica rocks | place: Antarctica: Victoria Land, Battleship Promontory nord | collected 2015-12-28
GGGCGTCGGGGATCGTCACGTCGAAGCGGGTGTAGCCGGACGCGTCCACGTCGTGCTGGCCCAGCACATGCGGCGTGTCGTCCCAGTAGAGCGTCACCTGGGTCGCCGGCGGGAAGTCGTCCACGATGGCGACGATGTGCGTCGTGCTGATCCCCTGCGACGAGGACAGCGCGATGGCCGGGTGGTGCGCCGGCGTCGCCGACGGGACCGGCGTGTCGGTCGGGCGCTCCGTCGCCGTGGCGTACGGCGTGTTGGTCGGGTACGGCGTCTGCGTGGGGACCGGCGTCTCGGTCGGCTTCGGGGCGCTCGCCGCGCCCACGGTGGAGAGCGCCAGCGGCCCGGCCAGCGCCGCCAGGACGACGACGAGGCTGATGAGGCTGATGAGGGTGGTTAGCGCGCGGCGCATCTCTGTTGTGCTCCTTCCGCGTCCGTTGCCGGCGCCCACACGGGCGCCACTGTCGGCGCCCGCTCAGGCGCCGCTGTCGTCGCTTCCACCGCTGGCGGTGTCTCGCGCGCCATCTGCTCGGGCGTCGCGCCCCGGGCCAGCGCGTCCACCGCCGTCCACACCTCCGCAGCCGTGGGGGTGGTGTCGTCGCGGGCGACGGCGGCGATCATGCGGTCGCGCCGGAGACGCTCGGCCTTGTAGCTGGCGGTCAGCCAGTAGTGCCACGGCGTGACGCGGAAGCGCACCGCCCCGTGCGCGGCCTGCCCCGCCTTGGTCTCGCGGATCAGGAACAGGTCGCTGTAGGCCCCCCGCTCCGATTTGAGGTCCTTCAACTTGGCGACCTCGTGCCCGGTCAGGTCGAGCGTCCCGGCGAGCCAATCGAGCGCTTCCTGCGCCCCCCCCCTTCTTGCCCCGGTCCTTCTGCCTAAAGAGGATTTGGATGCTAGCCTGGTTGAACAGCGCCGCCGCAGCCGGATCGTCGGTCAGGTCCGAGACCTGCTGCGTGATGAAGGCCAGCACCAGGCCCCAGTGCCGCCCCTTGCGCGCCAGGGTCTCGATCCACTCGCCCGCGCCCTGGTACTTGACGACGTGCCAGCCCTCGTCGATGATGAGCAGTTCGCTCATCCGCTCGGCGTCGTCCTCGGCGTCCACGGCGCGCCCCGCCGCCTCGGCCTCGCGCAGCGCCCGGCGCTTCACGGTCTCGGCGACGGCGAACATGGCGAAGGCGTGCGCGGGCGTGCGCGGGCGCAGGTCGCGCAGATCAAATTGCAGGAAGGGCGCGTCGAGGTCGAGCGCCGCGCTCGTGGGGCGGTCCACCAGGCCGCCGTAACGGTTGGTATGCGTGTACGGACGGAGGTGGTAGGCCATGTTGCCCAAGAGCGTGCGCTGATGCTCCTTCCACCGCGCGCTGTCCTCCGCCTGGCCGGCGAGCCAGTCCACCAGTTCGCGCTCCAGCGGGCTCGCCCCGTCCCCCCCGCCGTCCTCGTCCCCCGTGTCCACGTCGTGGGCGGCGTAGACCGCGCGCACGCCCTCGTCGATCGCGGCCGAGGGGAAGCCGTCGTACCCGCCCGGGAAGTTGGCCAGCAGCACCTCGTGGGCGTCGCACACGAAGGCGATCTTCTCCTCCATCTGGTCCGCGTCGGCCGGGTCGATGCCGGCGCGGTCCCAGATGTTCAGCGCGACGGGCGAGCGCGGCCCCAGCCGCGCGCGCACCCCGCCCACGACGCGGCGCAGCGTGTCGTAGTGGTCGGTGCTGTCGATCACCGTCGCCCGGCCCCCGGTCTCTAACATGTACGCCGCCAGGAATTGCGCCAACACGGTCTTGCCCGAGCCCGAGCCGCCGGTGATGCACATCAGCGCGTTGCGCAGCGAGGGGTCCGCCCAGTCCAGGCGCACGGTCTCGCGCCCCTCCGGCGTGTAGCCCAGCAGCATGCCCCGCGCGGTGCCCGGGCTGCGCAACTGGTAGGGCATGCCGTTCCCCACCGTCTCGTTGTTCATGCGGTACACGCTGCGCGCCTTGTCCCAGCCGAGCGGCCGCGTCGCCACGTAGGACGGCTCCTGGTGCCCCGTGGCCAGCGCTACCGAGGACGACACCGAGAGGAGCGAGGCCACGGTCTCGGCGCGCTCGTCGAGCGTGGCCAGGTCCCCCGCCGTGACCGTGACGTAGACGCCGACGGCGGCGAGCGTATGCCGCCGCTCGCGCAGCCGCCGCGACTCCGCGCGCGCCTCGCGTTGCGCCTCCTCCACGTCGGTCGTGACGTGCCGGCTCACCGCGACCTGATCCTGCAAGTAGCGGTCGCGCCGGGCGGCGCGCTTGCGCTCGCGCTCCTGGTCGAGCCCGCGCAGCGTCACCGCGAGGGTGTAGGGCACGTCGGCGGACACGAGCACCTGGGTCCAGCCCGGGTCGGTCTCCGCCGGCGGGGCCAGCAGGTAGAGCGAGCGCGCCAGCGTCCCATCGGGCAACACGACGTGCGTGCGTTCCTCCGCGCCCGTCAGGTCGGGGACCGCGAACATGACGACGCCGGCGGGTCCGTGGCCCGGTTCAGCGGGCAGGCTGCGCGCCAGCAGGGCGGCGACGGCCGGGCCGTCGAGGCGGGCCGTGTCCACGCCCATATTGCTCAGGTGGCGCACGACGCCGCGCACGGCCGCGTCGAGGGCGGCGCGCTCGCCGGGGCTGCCGGTCGCGTGTCCGCCCGGCAGCGGCGACACCACGGCATAGAAGCCGTACTGCGCCTGGTGCCGGCCCTGCATCTCGGTGTCCCACCAGGTGTGACCACGCGCCCGGTAGGGTCGCAGCGCCGGCGGGCAGGCCTCCGTCTCGGCCGCGAGCTGCGCGAGGAGCTGCGCCCGGTCCAGCGGCGCGCTCTGCACCAGCAGCTGCACCTCCTGCCCCGGAAGGAGCCCGGCGACGAGGGCCGCGCCGGCGGCGGCCGTCTGGTCGCGCTCATCGTCGGATTGTGTGTCGTGGTAGACGCCGCCCACGCGCAGGAGGGCGCGCTGGCGGCCGTCGATCCCGACCTGGATGCCATCCGGGCGGACCTCGATGATCCGCCGCCGGCGCCTCAGTCGATTGAGAGTGAATAGGTTCATCGGCCCTCCTTCTCGTCTATGGGGCGGCCCCGCCGGGTCGTGCGCTCCCGCTCTCGGTCGAGCCCCTGGGGCGTGTGGCCCAGGGGCATCCCGCCGGCGACGACGGCTCGGACCCAGCCAGGATGCGTCGTCGCCGGCGGGGTCAGCAGGGCGGCCGCGCGCTCCGGCACGTCACGGGGCGCGCCGCCCGGTGGCGTCGGTGGCGTCGGTGGCGTCGCGTGACACCAGCTCATCGGGCCTCCTCGGCGACCGGGCGCGGCCGGCGCAGGCGCGCGATCACGCGCCCCGTCAGGTCGGTCGGCGGCGCGCCCGGCGGTGTCGTGCCCGCCCGCTGTAGGGGCCGCGCCTGGTGCGCTGGCGGGGCCTGGTGCGCTTGGGAGACCGGCGTCGGCGTCCCCACGGCGCCCCGGACGCGCGTGCGCACACGAACGGGGGCGCTGCGGACCAGCGCCCCGGTGCGCCGGCGCAGATAGCCGACCACCTGGCGCGGGTACGGCTCGGCCCCGTCCTGGAAGAACACGAAGCCGACGATGATGGGCAGCGCCACCGCGGCGAAGATGAGCAGCAGGTGCTCTTTGCCGGCCTGGCCGCTGTAGGTCATCCCCCGCGTGAGCTGAAACATGAGGTAGCCCAGGACGACGGCGCCGGCGACCCCGGCCGCCTCGGGGATGGTGCGCCCCAGGACGTAGCGAGGGCGCATGTTGCTGTACTGGGAACTCTTGCAGTGGTGCGCCATGAATAGTCCTCTCTCGTCTCGTCTCACCTCGCCGCGCGCGATAGACAACGCCCCCGGCCTCTTCGACGATGGGAGGCCGGGGGCGCGTCGACCGATAGGCGCGGGCGAGACCCCGCTACTTCAGGCTCTGGATCGCCGTGGCCAGGGGCGAGGCCCCGAACAGGATCACGGCCCCCACGATCGTCCCCACCAGCATGTCGCGGGCGGCGCGGTGGTGCAGGACCATGAAGATGCCGCTGATGGCCAGGCCGATGACCGTCACCGGCAGGGCCAACTCGCCCATCCAGGCGGCGATACCATCGAAGACTTTGGCGAACGGGTTGGTGGCGGCGCCGAGGACGGAGACGATGGCGGCGAAGGTGACGACCTTCCCGGCGACGAGGCTTTGCGCCGTGGCGAAGCTGAGGGTGTGGGCGTGCGCGATGTGCGCGAGCGCCGAGGTCTGGTGCATGTAACGCGTCTCTTTTCTTTTCTCCCGCCCTGGGGGCGGCCCTGTGTGGAACGGCGCGGAATGGCGCCGGGTCGCGCGTACGAACAGATCTACGTTGTCCGTGTGGCCCGCCTCCTGCTCACCTCCTGTCGCGGACCGCGTCGTGGGCCGGGCGCTTGTCAGAGCGCCGGGCGAGGTCCGATCCTGACTTTAGTTTCAGGTCCACGGGCGGCTCATACCAGATATAAAGCTCGCGCACATTGATACAATCGGTATCAATTGATACAAACGGTGCGCCCATTTCACGTTTTATTTCCGGGAACGGAAATTAGACAGAGGGGGCGAGCATGATATATCACGCTCGCCCCCTCTGTCAGGGTGTCGCGCTTCATGGCCTGCCGGGACATCTAGAACGGGACAGCCACGCCTGCCATCCCGTTCTAGATGTCCAGAGGCGCTCCTTGGAGCGAGACCCTGCCTGTGCTGATAGGAGAAGTAATCGCTAGCTACCCAGCCGTTTGCATACGCATGTCGGTATCCACGCGCGCGGACACGAAGACGTCGATGAGGGTCGCCGCTTGGCGCGCGTGCAAGTCGTTCAATGCTTGGATGAACGCGCCCAGTTGGGGTGGTACAGAAGCGAGTGGGACTGGTTGCTCACTCCGAGCCCGCATGGGGTGTCGAGCGGACACCACTAAGCCCTCATGTTCTTCGGTAGAGAGGCCGAGCGCGGCCGCCAGTAGCTCTACAGTATCCATGCGTGGTGTGCGATAGACGCCACGCTCTAGCTTCGTGATCGTTTGAGAACTTACGTCGGCACGCTCGGCCAATGCTTCCTGTGTTAAGCCGGCGCGACGACGGAAATGTTTGAGCAAAGCACCGAATGCTGTCTGTTGCGTAACCATCTCGTCTCCCTCCCCTCTAACTTGGTGAAAGCAGGGTGATGTAAACCATGTGTCGCGCCGCCTCCTTGCTTTTGGGCATGGGAGCGTGCTACGTTGTTCTAAGCAAGGGACCGAACAACGTTTCACTTCGATGAAAATATTCTTGCTATTTTTCATCATAGTGAAATGTTGTTCTTAGCATAGAGGCTAGGTGGGAGTAATGTCAAGGCCACCACATGGTGTCTAGTGAGGCCAACCCTGGAAGCCTTGGCGATCAGCCATCATTTGGTGAGCAGCTTAATCACCTCTTCGCTACAAAACTGAAGACCGAGAATGGCCGGAAGAGGCGCTACACACTACGTGAGGTTGCCGATAGCACGGGCATATCTATCGGGTTTTTGAGCGAGGCACGGCGAGGGCGCAAAGACAATCCGCCAAAGGAATTCATCGAGCTTCTAGCGCAGTTCTTCGAGGTGCCTCCATCCTATTTTTTTAATCCCCTGCCGGAGGAGAGCGCCGCCATACAAACGGCGTTCCGGGAAGCTCTCACCCAACCCTCCATGGCTAATATCCTGTTGCGCGCGGGCGCTTACAGCGAGGTCGAACGTGAGATGTTGCTAGAGCTGATGGACTCCGTTGAACGTCTCAAAAACATAGTGGATGACTCGAAAGAGGAGCGCACCAAGCAACAGTAAGGTAGCACTGGCGATGAAGGATAGTAATGGCGATGATCGACCTCCGGCGTCTATACACATGGATGCATCACCCCTTCCGGTCCACCTCCGATCCCACTGCGGCCCTGCGCATAGGCAGGCGGGCAACGGGGAAGGATCGGGCTCAAGATTTAGCTCCGATTGACGATTACCGCGCTTGGCTCCTCGGCGTCTGCGAGCGAATGGAGGTGCCTTTACCCCTCGACCTCGACGTGTTGCTCCTGGCCATCGAGACATACCTAGACTGCACACTCGAAATAGTCAGGCGCGATTGGGAAGGGAGCCAACTCTATGGGGCTTGCTACCGTTCGTGCAAAAAGTATGTCATCGCACTCAGGCTTAATGCCCCACGACGACTACTCATCCACGGTCTTGGCCACGAGCTGGGCCATGTCCTGCGCGCCCACTGCGATACAGGACCTCAGTTCTACAACTACGAGGCGGCGATACCAGAAGATGTCGAGGCCGAAGAAATTGCGCGCGCGATCGAGTGGCTCCTTGAAACGAGCCATGTGGCCGCGAAAGGCAACCTCCGCGCGCTACGACGGCGCTTCTGGAGCATCATGGGCGGTGGCAGCCAATGATAAATCTCGCCTTACCCGCGTTCGGCGTCGCGCTGTTCGCCACATGTCTCACACCCCTGATCCATAAGCGGACGACCGTGACTATCCTGAATGCGTGCGCGGCCGCGTTCTGCTTGGTGGCGTTCTGCCTCTGGCCCGACTCCTATGGGCTGGCCTTTGATCACGCGGTCCATGGTGTCGGCGTGGCCTTTCTCATCTCTCGGACGACCATCACGGCCGGCGCGATGCTGCACATTGTCGCCGTGGCCTATGGCATCGACCGCTGGGACCACAAACGACAACGACTCCTTGTATGGCCGGTGACACTCTCTACAGGGTTATACGTGCTCTTCTGGGGTTTGGCACACCGTAGCAACGCCACGAACCTGGAAACCCTGTTTTATCACGGCTACCACGGCCGACCCGACATTGTGCTGGCGATGAGCATCGCGCGCGGGGTGACGATCATGTGGTACTCGGCCGTCGCCGTCTACCTGTACCTCTACGTTGCTCTTGAAAGTTACAGGGCGCGACAGTGGAAAGAGCTACTGACGCCGGTGACGACGATGAGCCTCATTTTCGTGGGCTCGTTTGTCATTGGCGTCATCGACATAGTGGAGGCCATCGCGGATCATGCCGGGCACACAGGGCACATCATAGCTCTGCTGCCGGAGATTTCATTCATGGGCCTGATCGCATGCATTGGGGCCTTCGTGGTGGTGTATCTCATTAACCTGACCGCGCGGCCGGTCTGGCGTGTGGGTCGAGACGTCAGGTACGCGCCCGAACGCTTGACGGAGATCAGGCGGGCAATGGTAGAACTTGAGCGAGCAAGGGCAGAGCTTGCGGAGGAAAGGGCCGATTGGGAGCGGGTACGCGCCGATGTGCGGGACCTGAGCACGCGCATAGACAGCAAGCTTATCCCGATCATCCCATACGCCGATCCCGTCGTTGAGCGCGACATGAAAGATGAGAGCGCGAAGGAGGGGCTGGACGACGAAGACCGCGAGCTTGGTCTCACCGCTGCGCGGACCCTCACGCTGCACCCGGACCATATCTATCGCCTACGCAAGCCCGGCGAACAGGGACTCGATCCCGACGCACTCGATGCCGATGGCGGGCTCGCCGCAGGGACGCGGCACTTCGCGAAGCTATCCGAACGCGATCTTTACCACTACGCGGAAGCCAACCTCGTTCTCGCCCTCGCTCTTGGGGCCGAGCGTTTCGGTGTCCCCTTGCGACGGCAACCCGAGGAACGGCATCGCCGGGTCGCATGTGTATTGGGTAGGGTTCTTGAGAGGTATGATCAACCATACAGCTATGTGACGTCGTACCAGAAGGAGATGGCACAGCGCGCGCTAGAGAAGCGGCAGATGCTGCGCGACATGGGCATGGATACGCCGGCCATCGAGGTTGTGGCCGGTGAAGACGCGCCCACGCCCGATCCACCGGTGGCGGCGTCACGGCGAGGGATTGGGATGCACAGGTGATGGAAGAGATTAAGGCCGACGAGGCGACGAAAAGTTTCGACGATATGCCCACGATCACGCCCCCACACAACTATCTCGTCGATATGCCCTCATACCTAGCGCGCATGGCGCTGGAACACGGCCCTGTGTTCAAGTGGCGGGTGCCCTCGAAGGTGCAAACCTTCTACGGCGAGTGGGTCGTGTTCATGGTCGGCCCAGAGGCGAACCGCTTTGTCATGCACTCGCACCGCGACCATTTCAGCCACGATGATGGGTGGTCCCCTATGTTCGCCGGCGTGTTCGAGAAGGGATTGCTCAACACGGACGACCCGGAGCACGCGCGCGAGCGCAAGATGATGAGCCCTGCTTTCGCCGTCGCCTACATGAACGCGTACCTGCCAATCATGGAGCGAGTCATCGCCGGGCGCACGCGCGATTGGCCCGCGCACGACAAGGTAGACCTGTATCAAGAGGCCCGTAAGATTACCTTTGACGTGGCCGCGGAAGCCCTGGTTGGGTTCGAGGCAGGCCCGGCGGTTGACCATTTGCGGGAATTGTTCTACATGCTGTTGCGCCCCGATCCTATGATGGTGGAGTCGCGGCAAGAGTTCATCGGCCGCATGGCACGGGTGCGCGATGAGATGAACGGGATGCTGCTGGAGCGGATCGCACAACGACGGCGGGTACCGAGCGATGATATTCTTGGGCTCTTGGTGCAGGCCCGCGACGACGACGGCCATCCCTTCGACGATGCGCAATTGCTAGGCCATCTCCATATCCTGTTGGTGGCGGGGCACGAAACGACGACAGCGTTGAGCGCCTGGCTGCTCTACCTGCTGGCGACGCACCCTGATTATCTGCGGCGCGTCCACGCTGAGATGGATGCCGTGTTGGCAGAGGTCAATGGGTCGATCACCCTTAAAGCGATCAAGGCGGCGCGGGAACTAGGTCATGCCGTGGACGAGGCGGGCCGGCTGCGCTCGCCCGTCGCCAACGCGCCGCGCGGCGTCGTGAAAGACGTCGTGTTCGGAGGCTACACCATCCCCGCAGGCGTGCATGTCCTCCTCTCGCTGGTGGCCTGTCACCGCCTCCCTCACGTCTTCGCCAACCCCGACGTGTTCGACCCCGACCGCTTCGCACCGCCCCGCGAGGAAGACAAGCGGACGCCGTACGGATTGGTCACGTTCGGGGGGGGTCTGCGCGTGTGCATCGGCATGAGCTTTGCCCAGATGGAAGTCAAGGCATTGGCGATGCACGTCTTCCGCAACTACACCCTAGAGGCGACGACTGGTGAGAGAATTGTCCACGCCTACGACAATATAATTGCCTCGGTCGTGAGCGGCCTGATGGTCCAGGTCAAGCCGCGCGTCTGAATCATGCGATTGCCTCCCTGACAACGTACTCGACGCGCTCGACACGCCCAGTGTGCAAGGCATCGTAGTCGATCTTGTCTAACGCGCCCGTCACTTTGCCATGCAGCTTCTGCTCCAACCACGTCTTGTTGAAGGCGGCAGGGACGGCGACGCGCAGCATCTCCCCCTCCTGGCTTAGGGCACGCGTCGAGGCCAGCCACGCGTTGAAATTCTCGGCGGTGAGCACCTGGGCCAGCTCGTCGAGGACCGCGCGCCAGACCGGGTGCTCCTCAGTGATTGGCAGCCGCTCGGGGCTGTCGGACCACGCGGCGTAGGGGTAGGCCGGCTCGCCGCGGCCGTCAGCACGCCGGCGTCGTCGAGGACGTGGCCGCTCGTCGCGCCGGCGATCTGGGCCGGCGTCGGCCATCCGGGCTTTCGCCGGTGCCGGATGCAAGAGATCTTGCAGAACGGCGAACAGATAGGGCATGCCGTTGGGGGCCTGGCCGTCGCGACAGCGCTTGACGATGCTGGCCTGCCGGTCGCGCGTCCGAGCCGCCGCGTCATCGAGCAGGCGCAGGAACCGGTCGAGGGACACACTGGCGTCGCGGTGCAGATTACGGGCGCGGGCAAGACTCGAACGCGGCGCATCATCGCCCAACTCGGCGCTCAGGGCGACGATCTCAGCCGCGAGCGCCTCGTCGCTTAGGTCCCCACTCGTTGGTAGCTGGGCGTCGTTGTCGGTCGTCGTCTGTGTTGTATAAGTGGGGGTAGGGGGTATCGAATCGAAGTCGAAACTATCTATTTCGATTGGGTTTACTTGGGGTGAAGGATTCTTCACCCCCCGCGTGCGCGATCCTTCACCCCCCCCGGTGGTCGGTGCGTCGGCACCCGTCGGCCGGTTTTCCGTTCCAAAACTCGTCACACCTGCACATAGCGACTCCTGTTCCGCGCCCTGATTACACGCCTCGTTATCCCCCGCGCTGCACGGCTGGTGGCGTGCGACGCGCCGACTCGCGTCGCACGTCGCGGTCGCGTCGTCTTCGGGGCGCAGGCCGTCAAGCCGGGCCAGCCCTTCCACAGCTGCGAAGAACGGCCGCAGGTCGTAAGTGTTGGTGTGCTGCTGGCCGTGGGTGGAGAATTGAGTTTGTATGTGCAGTAGCCCCTTCCCCTCTAAGGAGCGGAGATAGCCCTGGATCGTGCGCACCGTCTTGCCCATGCGCGCCGCCAGCGCCGCCTCGCCGGGGTACGGGTCGCGTGTGCTCCACCAGTAGGTGCAAAGCTGCGCGATGAACACTAACTCGGCCTCCGTGACGTTCAGGCGCGCGTAGTAAACGTAGACGTAAGTGGGAAGGGCCGTGTAGCCGCCGCTCAGGAGTTGCGCACCGTAGCGGTAGACCAGGCGCCAGTCGATGGCATCAAGGGGTGCAGTTTTTGATCTGGGTGGGGATAACTGCTGTTGACAAGCAGCCACCGTTCCCTTATGATTGCTCATAGGTACTCCATTCGAAAGCATAAAGCTCCCCTGCGAATCCCAGACACCCATTTTGGAGTTGGTCGCTCCGGTGGGGGTCTTGAACCCGATTTACGCGGCACTGGTAGCCTTCTCAAACTTTTGCACCAGAACCGCACTTATATAGGCGGCGGACGTAGCTCACCGGGGTAGCTCGGTGGGCTTCGTGCGTTTAGCACGATGTGGCTAGATCACTGGCTTATCCTCTGCATAGTTGCAATCATAGCGCAACCTGCCCCTCAAGCGCAACGTTTTTGTTCATGTACGTGAAATTAAGCGGGCGCATGAGAGGACGCGTAGGTTAGTCGACATGGCTGAGCTCTCGCCCATGATCTTCTTCACTCCCTTACCCCGATCGGGTGTTGCTTACCACCCTCCACGGTTTCATGCTCAGCGCAGGCCCGCGGCGTGTACGCGTAGAGCGTCAGGGTGCGACCGCCTATGGCTGTGCGGGCGTGTGCCCACATACCTGGGGCGGCGTCGATCTGGAGGCCCTCGCCGCCGTTGCTCACCCGGTCGGGGTGGGTGCAGGTGACGCCCGCGCGGAAACGACAGTCGATGCACAGGTCCATGATGCCGGGGAACGGCGCGCGGCGCGGGATGCGCCTGTAGACGCGTGGGTGTGGGGTGATCAAGCGCTTGCTACAGGTCGTGCAGAGCATGACCGCGATGGGCTCGGGCTCGTCGCGGCTGTCGTGTTCCTGCCAGCCGTACACGCCGGGCGGCGGCTCTAGCTCGGCCTTCACACGTTGGAACGAGTCGTTGGCGTCGTCCGGCACCGCGCCCGGTTCATCCCCCGTCGCCGGCGTCGCCTCGTCCGGGGCCTCCGGGGGCCGCTCCGCCCCGCACGACTGGCAGAAGCGTGGGTGCTTCGGCCCGTCTAGGGTCTCGGAGAGCCGCGGCCACGTTGCGGCCGGCCCGGACTGTGCTTCAATTTCCTTAAGCTGTGCCTCCTTCCACTGCCGGTCGCGCTCGGCGCTCTCCCGGCGGTATCCCTCCAGGAATCGGTCGCGCGCGTCGTCCTTGTCCGCAGCCCCACCCTGACCTGCTGTGCCCATCGCGGGAGCTTGCTCCGCCGCCGACTTCTTTCCCCGCAAGCGCGCGAAAAGGTTACGCATCGTCGCCCCCCTCTTCGGTCCCGTCCGTCGCGACGACAGGCGGCGCCAGCGCCGGCCCCAGGTCGAACTCCAACAGCGGGAGCCCGGTCTGCGCGTCGAACGCCGTGGTGACCCGCAGCAGCCCGCGCCGGCGCAGCGCCTCCACGTACCGCATGAACTGCGGCACGCTCATCCCGGCTCGCCCCGCGACCTCGACCTGCTCGGCGAGGCTCAGTTGCCGGCGCAGCGTCAGCCCTGTCAGCGCGAGCTCGCCGGCCGGGTCGCGGCTATCCATCGGAGTTTGCATGGGCACTCCCCTCCCCCGCTACTTTCCCCTAGCGTCATCCGTCCGAGTCGTTCGGCGCAACACCCCCTCCACAGTCGCAACGCACCAGCATAGTGCGCGGCGCGATTAACATTATGTCGAATAGCGCCTCCCGCACGATTGCCGATAGGTGCGCGGATGGTTGTGCGCCTACGTCCGTGAGCCCTCCTGTCGTTCTCGGTACGCGGTGATGAGCTGCACGACCAACTTGTTCATCGTCATGCCGCGGTCCAGGGCGTCACGCCGCAGCCAGCGCAGCAGCGCCGGGGACATGTAGAGCGACGTGTGCGCCGATTTCTCCTGTTCGGCGCCGTCACGCTTTGACGCTACAGCGTCATCATGCTGTAGCGTCGCAGCGTCATCGCGCTGTAACGCTACAGCGTCATCGCGTTGTGACGCTATAATGTCATGACGCTGTGGCGCTACAGCGTCATTCTGACGGCTGCCTATCTCTCCGCGCTTGGCCCGGTCGAACGGGCTGGCAAACTCCGTCCCCTTGCTCATGCCGTCACCTCCACCCGCCCGCCGACGATCGCGGCGGCCACCGCCCGGACATCGACGGCCGCCTTACTCGCCGGGTCGTACTCGAAGATGGTCTGATGGAGCGACTGCGCGCGCGCCACGGCGCTATCGGTGCGCACGGCCGGCAATATCTTCTCCCCGAACTCCTTAGTCAGCTCGTCGAGGTAGGACAGGTGCATCTTGATGCGTCGGTCAAGCTTGAAGGGGACGATGCCCGCCATGCGCAGCGTGTGCCCGACGAGGGCGCCGTCCAGCTTGTCGAACATCTGGAGGAGGCCCTCGATGGAGAAGGACGCCAGCTCGCACGGTATCAGCATCTCCTCGCTCGCCAGCAGCACGGTCTCCGTCACCGCGGAGTACGACGGCGAGTGGTCGAAGAGCACCACATCGACGCCGCGCACCTCCTCCATCGCTTGACGTACCATGTAGTAGCCGCGCAAGCCGCCTGCGGCCACACGCTTGGCCGCCTCGTCAAGGTTCCCATCGGCCGGCACGATCCGCAGGTTCTCGCGGGCCGGGTGGATCGCATCGACCAGGGACGCCCGGCCCATCAGGACATCGGTGAGCGTCGGCGTCCGCCGCTCGGGGAGGAGCGTGCTTGCGTTCGCTTGCAGGTCGCAATCAACGACGAGGACCGACACGCCGGCCATGGCAAGGGCATGGCCAAGGTTTATAGCCAGCGTACTCTTACCCACGCCCCCCTTGAAGTTGAGGATACTTATCGTTCTCATCACGCCTCCATGACGCTACGACGCTATAACGTCACGACGCTTTAACGCTGTGACGCCACAAGATCACGGCGCTACGCCGCTACAACATTATAACGCTGTAGCGTCATAAGCGGCGATGGTGGGCATATGCTTTTCCTCTCGGTTTTCCGGCTTTCTCCCGGCCCTTGGGGCCGGCCCTGTGTCGCCGCGCCATCACAGGCACGACGACTATAGCATCATGACACCATACCCTTATGGCGCTATAGCGCTATACCGCTATAGCGCCATGACGCTAGTGCGAAGCGGGAGGTGTTGGGAGCGCGGCCCTCGACACAGGGCCGCCCGGGGCGTGGGGGAAATCAGCCGCCTCACCTTTCCCGCACACGCGCGTTTCCGGGATCGAGCCTCTACGCGCGCGATGCCAGGTCGCGGTCGGTGGAACCTTGCCGCTCCCGCTCCTCGTCCCAGGCGGCCAGCCCCGCCGCGAACTGGAACGACGCGGAGGCCATAAGCGCGCCCGCGAAAATGAATCCTCCCGCGTCGTGCAGGTCCGGGTCCGTGCAGGCGACCACGAGCCCGTAGCCGGCCAGGAGTACGCCGCCCACGAGCAGCAGCACGAGGAGCGCGCGATAGACCCACGCCCCACGCGCGGTCTTCGGCTTCATGCCCTGCTGGAAGGCGTGCATCTCGGGGTAGAGCAGCGCGTGCTCCTCCGGCGTGGCCGTCGTCGCCCGGCGCTCTCGCTCGGCCGGCGTGAGGTCCTTGTACGGGACCGCAGCCGGGATCGCGTCGAGCGTCGGCGCGACCGACAGGGGCGCGCGGCGGCGGGCGAAACGCCGGTGCTCGCGTTTCCATCGTTCCTCGGCGCGGGTCCACCGCTCCTGGCGCGTGAGGAGCACGGTGATGGGCGGGGTAGGGAGGCGCGGCATACGGACTTACCCTTTGAAGCGCAGGTTGACAGCCAGGTTCACTAACAAGACCAGGCACATGACGATGAGGTAGAACACGAGCGTTGCGATGTTGCTCCACGGTGCGGTGGTCAGAATGGCGACGCCCAGGAGCGCCGGACACAACACGAGCGAGACCAGCGCGAGCTTGAGCCGCCACTGCGCCGAGCGCAGCGCCTGCGACTCGGGGCGCGCGGGCGTCCGGGCCGCGCCGCCCAGCACCTCTTGGAGCACCGCGTCGCGCATCTCCAGGGACAGTTGCCCCTTGAGCCGCTCCATGAACGCGTCGACGAAATGGTCGTCGTACTCCGTGCCAAGCCCGCGGCGCGCGGCCAGGGTTGTTTTCAACTCGTTCTTGATCTCATCGGACGTGACCGTTGCGGGCATGGCGCTGCACTCCTCGGGTGGATCGTGGATGGCGATAAAAGGATGCCTCTATTGTAGTGGACACGCGCCTCTAGGGTCGCCCCGTGGGGACGGGGAAGGGTGCACCACGAAATAGTGGACGCACGGGATCAGGCCGAGCGGGCGCGCCCGATGGGCTGCCGCCGCCAGGGATGATCGGCGGCCGGGCGCAGGGGGT
>JAABUH010003092.1_pt1 | contig 14864 bp, 21 predicted proteins | sample 5559121 | NCBI WGS metagenome assembly JAABUH01 (sample SAMN10711871, study PRJNA513364) | rock metagenome | isolation source: Antarctica rocks | place: Antarctica: Victoria Land, Battleship Promontory nord | collected 2015-12-28
TCGCTCTGGGTACTTAAGGTAACTCGTAGACGTATCTTGCCCTTAACCGCTATTATATAGTCTCGCCTTGACTCGTATGCAACCTTGCCAGCCCTGTTAGACCACCCTGCTCCTGTATCCCATGACAACTATGAGGGCACTTGAAACTTGTGAGACAGGAGCCCGTGAGCTCATGGGGAATTGAGAGCTGCTTGGATTTGGACTTGCAGGGTGATGGCCTTGTGTTCTGACCACTGCAGAAACTTGGTTACTGGGGTTTGGAAACCTAGGATCATACAAATGGGTGCATACACATGCAGGGCTTGGGTGGTGACAGTAGGCAGAATTATGAAAGTTTTGCGCCCGACCTCCTGGCCACTGTGGGGCGGGCGTTGGAGATTGTACGGGAGGATCCCATGGGGTCCATGTTGGGGGCTGCTTGGAACTGCAGTGGTTTGTCCCTGAGTTTCAAGATCATATGGAGGGGGCCATATCTTATCAGTAAGAAATCTATCCACTGAAGCAGCCCGATGGTTCGGAGTGTATATAGTGTCCAACGGATCGTCATACAGATCCTCGGGTGAACTTAGGCGCCTGGCCCTGTGATCTCCTGGCATTGTGTTGAAATTCCAAGCTGCGATTTGGTTTGGTCCGCAGACTGTTATTATGATGAGTGTTTGTCGGATATATCTCATGCCTGATAAGTGTCTACGCCTTCCGAGAGGAAAATGGATGTATGTTCTTCCAAGAGGAAGCTCGATGTCCTTCCTCCTCACAAGTGTTACCTTTCATCAAGGCTGGCATTTGTTACCTGCAAGGGAGAGAGTCCTTTTATCAAGGCAAAGGCCAAGGAAAGCGGAGTCCTTTCGTCCATGCAAAGGCAGAAGGGAAGCGGATTAATTTGATTTGATTGCGAAGTGAAGGACAGTCATTTCAGTATGACTAAGTGGCCGAATGAGTTTGACTCTGATGCTCCAAATTACATGAGGAAGGGATTGAATGCGACCTGGGAACTTGTTTGCATGGCGCATGACAGGAAGTTTCTCAGTCAGGTCATGCAATGCAGTTATCACGGTGCTACGTCGACGACGCTTCCGCGTTTTGAGCTACAAAGAGGTAACCGCAGTAGGATCGCCAAGGTTACTGGTAGACGTATAAGTAGAAGGTTTGGTCTTTGTTCACACCGTGTCATTAACCCTACCTGTGTTGAGCCTCCACAGACAACTCTTACTATCGCGCTACACCCACCAACAATCGATCACGCTACGGATAATCAGGCCGTCCTTTGATCAATTCGAGTCACCTCAAGCAACCTTGAGCTACCTCAAGCTACCTTGGGTTGATCGAGATGTCTCCTCTTGAGAAGCGTAAGTGAGGACCACGTCATATACTCGGCCGGTGCAAGCGGTCGACAGTCCATGACAGGCCCGCGGGATTGACCTACACCAGGGTCCCAGTGTGAAAAGTGCATAAAGCAAGCATTAGAGATTGTGGAGATGGGGAAAGAATCTAGGCAAGGTCAATCGATTGATTAAGTCCTACGCAAATCTCCCCATGAACCAGTGGACTTTGGGGAAAGTGAGAGAGTTGTGGGAATGGAGGATGCGGGTGGTGAACGCGGTTGGAGATCTGTTGGATCGGTGCGTGAGGATCGCAATGGTTCCAGGTGGATGATTTTTGGAATGGGCCGAGGCAGGACGCGGTTACCATCAGCGCGAAGACGGAGGTCACATTCTTCCACCTTGTTCATCGACGGAGAGCTGTTCGGTTGGGGACTGTAGTGGCTCGAAGCGCAGGGAAGGGCTGAGGAAGAGAAAGAGGGAGGTGTCGAGGTGAGTTTGAACCCGTTGGGTTTGTGTTGTCGGAGTTGATGTGATCAGGGGAATGATCCAGCGGGCGAGTGGGAAAGAGGCTCTCGAGTCCACCCTGCAGCAAATATTTCGATGCGAATGGACTACCTCAAGGACACCGAATGGGTGTTCGGTATGAGTTTCCGTGGATGTTGGGTGATGTCAGACCTTGGGGTGTTCTCGGGTTGGTAGACTGGTTACGATAGGGTTACGATATCCATGGCCCGTTGTGACTGCCTTATGGTGACGACGAAGTCCGTTGAGAAAATGAAAAGGACGAGCATATCTTGTGTCCAAACCGTTCTCATTCACCTTTTGTCGCGGAAACTTCTCATCAGACTCTCCCATGTCCATCCTCGCCCCCTTCCTATGGTCCCTCCTTCCCGCTCAGCTGACCCACGTCATTCTCCCCTACCTCTCCACCTCGTTACCCAGCATCTTTCCGCCATCACCGCGAGGCTCGCCGACTTACGCGCACAATCATCGAATAGCCTCTACTCTCCTCGTCATTGGCTATGTTGGGTACTCGTTCCTCTCCGATGGTCATGATGACTTGGGGGACTGGTATGAGCTGCTCAGAGTGGAGACGGGGACGGACGATGATAGCCTTCGACGAGCATTCCGAACGCTGTATGTTGCTACTCTTTTCTGTCCGCTCTACGACGCTGATGTTGAATGATGTGACAGATCCCGGACTCACCATCCCGACCGAGCAGGCGCGGAGAACGAAGCGATCTTCATAGCCCTCCGCAAAGCGTATGAAGGCCTATCCGATCCAATCAAGCGATACGCTTATGACCGGTCCGTCCAGTCCTCCTCACTCCGCTTCTCATTTTGACTAGGGCGTGCGTGGCTCAGGTTTGGTCCAGACGTGGCCCAGTGGAAAGGAGCGACAGTCCGTGAGCTCATGCATACCGGCGTGATGCAGAGCGCCGGTTTCTATATCGCCTCTGGGGCGTTCATGCTCGTCTTGTCCCGTCCGTCTACCTCTTCTTCGTCTCTCCCTTTCAGCAACGGCTGATGCGGCCCAGTGCTGGGCAGAGCTCGCGAAGGCGCCTATGCGCGTCTGTTGCGTACGTTGGTCGCGCTGTCATGCTGACGAAGTACAGTGGCGGCACCTCCTCTTCATCCTCCTCCTCATCCTCGAGCTCAATCTCATTCTCTCGCCGACCGCATCACCCCGTACTTATCCCCTCCCATCCCTACTCCGACCCGTGGCGCCTCGAATTCTGTTCCGACCACAATACCTCCAGATTCGCCTCCTCCATCACCTTTTCACGAGCGCGAGTATCGCACTCTCCCAGCTCGCAGGCGTTTGGGCGCCGGCGAAAGATGGTCAGAGCGAGGTGGAGGCATTCAGGCAGGTGGCGAGTGTGATCAAGGCGTTGGAAACGGATGGTGAGCCAGAATTCCCATCAAATACGGACTCGTTGAAACGCCGCAGCGGCCTCGGGCTTCCATAATGAGGTGGTCCACGTGCTCTCCAATGGCCTTACCGACCCGAAGGGAATGGAACGGGTGATTCAGCTCGAGATGGAACAAGGTCCGTCCCCGAACCTGCTCTTAAGTCCGTGCTCGCTGATGGTGTCAAAGTCCTGGTGGACGCCGCGATCTCCTCGCATCCCCAAATCCGAGCGCTCTGGCAGTCCGCAATCGCACTATGCCGCAATCCCGTCCCTGGAATCCCGCATCGGTCGAGGACAAACCCCACGCAATCCCCTGAACCTCCTGGCTCGGTTGACCGTTTGTGGCGGGATGGGCTTGTGGAGGTGGATATTGCGAGGAGGGTGCCGCTGCCGCCTTCACCGCCTGCTACACCGAGGTTGGGGTTCGTTCAGCTACCGGGATAATATGCATGCACTTTGCACGTCTTATACATGGCTCGTGTAGAGCTTGTTGATGACTGCTGACAACGTTACTTACGAGCCCACTAGATGCTGGTACTGCCGAAAGCACAGGGTCAATCGTGGGGTGTATACACAAGAGCGAGCCAAGCTCAAAAGAGTACGTTGAGCGGATGGCTCGGTAAGTCATGGGAAGGGCTCTCTGGGATCGACAGAAAGGGAGAGCAGCCAGTTGTATATACAATGTCTGGAGATCAAGGGGGGCGAGTTTGAGGCAGAAATCTGGTCCCTGAGAATGCATGATTTGAACAGCATCGTTCAAGGATAATTCATGGCATCACCATCTGTACAGAGAGGAATCTAGGCGAGCCAGCAGGATCATACCTGAGACATGGAGACAGGCCACTTGACTGCCCAAGGCACATGTAAGCATCATCTACCTGTTGTTGAGTGATTTTGGGCCTAGCAATTGCATTGACCCAGTAAGGCAACACAGACAAGGCTGGATGGATAGTGAGGAATTGGCAAGCTAAACATTCAAGTTTCGTGAGGATGCTTTTGAAAACTCACATACATATCTGCACAATACGGATCATGAAACTTAAATACAAAGCGTTGCCAGGCATTAGCTCACAGTGTAGCACAAGATGCAGGCCTGCATTAGTTCTTGTTATGCAGAATACCATGCAGATTCCTTACTCTTGACTCCTCCTCAGAATCCCCAATTTGGTTCTTTTCGATCCAAGCAGCAGCCAGTATGGTGCAGATAGATACAAATCTTTTGAAATGTTGGTCGCAAGCATCCTGGATTGTGGACAGCAGCTGGATTGGAACCATATCATCTGACCTTCCGTCCAAGCCACGGCATTGGAGCTCTCTAGTCTCAGGCCCTGGTCACAGCCAGAATGTTGTGTCAATCAGTGTAGAGGGCACAGATGTATGATACCAATGACTGGCAAGGCTATGCAAGAACTGTCCACCACAGGTCGAGGGCATTTGATGTATTTAATGAGATGCAGCAATGAACACCTTATATCCGTGTGGCCAATCTTGAAGGTGCTGCAAACATGGGCGACCGGGGATCTTTCTTGAGCCCAGATTACATGAAGACGGATCAAGCTCTTACTGGAGCTGACTATGCTCAGGATACCTCTTTCTGCTCAGGTGAGAGTCCACCTGTTTGGATGCAGTATGGACAGATAATCTCACTCTTCTCTCCAGGGCGTATGCGGCCCAGTTGAGATTACCTAAAATTCCGCGACGATTGCTCAGAATTGTGTATAGTCAACGAAGCGTGTGCAGTTCAACTTGAGGGCCGGCTTAGTGACTCATCAGCTGTCCCGAGGGGAATTGTCTAGAAGGAATCCACCTCCAAAAGTACCAGACATGTCCGTTCCATATGCCCAAGATCCTGCCCACATCGGATAGATATATACGTGCAAGGTATCCCAACCGCTCAAGAAATCGCCTCCACCCTCCTGGGTACCACCTGCACCACCCTCGGGAACCCACCCATCCCATCCTCGCTAGGCTTCATCACGACTTGCTGGCTCGAGTAGCTCAAATGTCCGAGGATCAAACTCTGCCATGTCCCGCATCAGTCACTCCCCTCTGATGACGATTGCATGATATACCTGATCGATGAGGCTGGCGATTACGCAGATTATGTCTTCCATTGACACCGTACCATCTTCGAGCTCGCCGGAGCCTTCGAACGCCTTGGTCGCGGCTGTGAGGAACACCCAGGTGGGACACCGGTTCTTGGGTGCGGACGGGTTGGTCGCGTAGTATATCCTCAAGCTGATTTCGTCCGCTAAAGATCGTCGTTGTATGGTGTGAAGGAGGACTGACCTGTTCCGAAGGAGGTTCCGCCAAACCAAGATCTCCCCTCTCTCGAACAATAGCAGCCAGACGCTCCGCCGTCGATACCACTCGCGATTGACATCGAGCTCCTTGCGCCAAGCTGGGATGCTGCCTGACCGGTATGCTTGGAGCAGTGGAAGGAATTCGCCAAGTTTGTATGTCTGGAGCAGGGCCGGTGAGGGGAGACCGCCGATGAGGAGGTTGACGGGGATCAGTCGGATGAGGATTGCTCTACGGGTATAGACCAGTCAGAGTCCCTTCTCAGTGCTGACACAATGCGACCCACCTCCGTTGCTGCCATGCCCCCTCCGGACAGACGCCCCAGGCTTTATCCAACCAGTACTTCGCCCCCCGCATATCCAGCAGCACCACGCCCAGCCGTCCCCGCCAGTAGTAGCTCTCACAGACATCCGTCTGGCGGACATAATGTCCGCGCGAGGCGAGGCGTTTCTCTTCATGCGGGAGGATCGTGGAGAGGGTCTTCTGTAGCTCGGTAGCCTGCGTATGAAGCTTTCTCTGAGAACAGCCCAGTCAGGAATGTTTTGGCTGGTAACGATGAGGCGGACACGAGGCGAGCGAGTAGAGGGGAAAGGGAGGCCTCCGGGAGATGTAGAAACCGGGCGCACCTCCGCATAGATCCGCCAAAGCAAATTTGCCAGTGGCCAAGCATTATCTCTCACCGCGAATTCCGTCCCCGCCCCGTCGCTCCGATCGGAATCGTTCATCGTCGTCGCTGCGACTTGCATAGACCGCTCGATCGTCTGGCGGGTCACGTCTCTGAGTGAGCGTGAGGAGCGAGGTGATCGAGGTGGCCGAGTGGAGAGAGATGCGGCCTGTCCGGGTCTCAGCCTGATTCGGGCAGCAGGAAGAGGAGACGACGCACGTAGTTTCCGGTACGGATGAGGGAGCGAGCGAGGTTCAGGATGAGGGGGTTGAGGAATGGGTATGTGAAGGAGGCGTCGGAAGATGTGGCGTATAGGCGGTTCGCCTCACTGAAGACACTTCACTGTGGACTCTCCAGTCGAGGTAGCTCGAACAGCTGCTGACGGGGAGAGTAACGTACGTAAACACGTGCACCAGCCGCTGGAAGGTCTCGAACGCCTCATCCTCGGCACCCGTTTCCGCATCAGACCTCTTGATATACTTCAGCTCGGCGAGGAGAAAGGCCGCGAATGTATCTCGGATGTCGGGGGAGAGGCTGGATAGCTGCGGGAGGATATTTGAGGTGGTCAAGGAGGAATTCGGGACCTGGTAGGTATGTGAGAAACCTTTGAGATCGTAAGGTAAACGAAACGGACGGTGGATAGCGCTTCATTGAGAAGAGACCAGAATGGATGACCCTCCTCGAGCGGGACGGACGACGCCAGGTTATGTCCCGAGCCGGCTGCGAAGAGCTGGCCTACGTGGTTGACGAATTGGACGATGAGAGCTGACATTTTCAAGAGTTGCGCGAGCGTGGAGACGAACGAGCTCAGAGATCCTCGGCCTTGTTCAAGCTCGAGGATTGGGGGAGCTTTGTGGAGGAGATTGGGACTATTTGTAATAGGCTACATTCCGGTCAGAGGTTGATTGAAAGAGACGAGATGAGCTTTGTTGCTGCGAATCAGCAGCGCGGCGACAACCGCTCAGCCGCGAGCTTTTCCCCGGCGTTAAAGTACGCAGATACTAGATACCGTACAATCGGCCAGCTAGCCCCGGACCCATAACCCTTTGTTCTGTTACGACGTGAGACTGATGTAGAGATAGTGCATCAAGGTATGGCAAGGGGAAGCCGCCATGACGCCTTCGGCTCATTCGCGAAGTCCTTAAGGCTTGCGAGATGACACTACCCGTCAGCTGCACGTCGATGTTGATGACCTACATATTACTTGCGGTACTGGGATCCGGCTCTCTTATAAGACCTTCACGGACCCGTCGGGTAAAGCTCATATTAAGTGTTATGCCCACAGTGCCATATGGTACGATAGCGGTGCTATTTGAATGTTGCACTGTCGACCGTTGAGCTCGGCGTAAGCTAGCTGACCTCGGTCGAATCCCGGCAGTACTTCCCGAAGAAGGGCGCGAGGTGGTCCAGATATACTGGCCGGACCCTGGCGAGATCGTAACTTGCGTCCAAAAGGATGGCCCCGAGTGCCGCTCGAGTGATACTGATGAAGGACTATCGAATATTCAAAACATGTCATCCTGCCTTCTTATCGCAGACGTTCGATCCACTCACAATGGATTTGACCGCATTCGCCGGGAGCTCCCGAGTCTCGTCACTTCTTCGGTGAGCTGCCGTGACCTGGTGTCCGTACCTCTTGAGGCGAGTGCGGTCGGCGAGCGGGACATTGGTGAGCCTGTCAACCAAGCTTGACACGATGCAGAATGCTGCGTGCATTCTCTGGCCATCAAGTCAGCAGGGCGCGACGAGTTCATGCAGACCTAGGAGGAGAAGCCGTCTCACCTCTTCCGTAGCGTGAATCCTGCCGCCATCAGCTTCAACACCTGGGACATTGCCGACACTTGCCCGCATGTTGCTGAGTACAGCTGGCGAAGCTCCTGGGAACCGATGGAACAGGTCCTCCACGATGACTAGAGCCCATCAGCGCGATCTGGAACATACTCACAATAGTTCAGTAACGCTTCTCCGAGGAAATGGTATCCCTCGAACCTGGACTGCCTCTGGGTATCGCTGGATAAGCTCTGTCGTCAGTGTATCCTCCTGAGTCAAGACGTACGAGTACGTCTAGTCCTTTCTTTTGATCCTGGAAAGTATAGCCGAGAAGGGCGACAGACGGTGAACACGCCTTCATCCAAGATTCCTCCCCTGACTTATGGTCGACTGCGGACTCGATCTTCTTGGGCCAGGCCTCGACCTCAACTGGTAATTCGAGTCTGCGCATCCCAAAGATCGCGCCGTCGATATGCGAATCGTGAGATAAGTATGAAGCGGCAATAAGGGCTTCCATGACATCCGCGATGGTCTGGCGATATCAGCTGACACGAAGAAGCGTCACGAGACCTACTTTGTATGACAGCTTCTGGGATCCTCCACCCGCTTCTGCCTCCTCGTATGATTTGTCGTCGTATGTCCACCCCGTTGGTATCCATTCTGAGCGCCTTATTGGAGCTCCACGGATGTATGGCACGATCCCAGCCTTCACGCCGCTCGCCATCAAAGAGCGATTATTGACCAGCTTCTCTCGGGCCTGAAAGCGACTCGTGGGGGATTTGGCCTGGGGATCGGCGGAGACACACGTCAACCGATGTGACCAGTTTGAGCAAGGTATCCCCGAGGAATTTGAGGCGCTCGTAAGTATTCTTGATCAGACGATGATGCGGTAATGGACACGACAAGGCCAGTCTGACGAGTTCCGATTTAAGCTTGCCAGAGAAGACCTTCTCATTGAGCTCTTGCGCGATGAGAAGATCGTCGAGCTCGCGGAGGAGGACGGGAGCATCGAAGTCGTGCGGAAGACGCTGGCGGGGATGCAGTGTCGGAGAACGAATGTCGGGTCGAGCAATCGCTCGTCTGGGTTCGAGCGGCCGACAGAGCTGACATACACGCCTGACGGAGTGACGGGGAAGCATGCGAGCATTGGCTGGTTGAACTTTGCAGGGGCCGAGGACGCCTGCCTAGTTGTGCCGTCTTTTTGCCAGAGTTCGTCAGGATGTGACGATGAGGACCCTCCGGTGAGGATAGAGTGGACGTAGAATCGGGATCCGAATTCGCGATCAGTCGTGGCGAGAGCACTTGCTCGGGAAGTCGGTCCATGTCGAATCGAGTACAGATCGGTCCGCGTACAGCGCTCACATCGTCCCAAGCGATGTGCTCGCGTTTGACCTTGACTTCCACTGGTCAACAACGTCATCTCGTAGTCTCGTTTTATTGGTACGATCAGCAATCTGTTGTTCGCGTTGTCGACCCGCACATCCTTCTTGAGCTGGGCCCGCATGAATGTTTCTGTGGATTTCATCGCGTCATCCAACATCCCTTTCTTCAAGCGCATTTTGGACCCCTTTACGAGTCGGAAATACGTATATATGGTCGTGCCCTCCTGTCCGATGGTTTGACTAACATCGACATCCACCTCCGTCCTCGATTGGAAGATAGGCAGCGGTCGACTTGTGAGGAGAGCCATCACTCGGCTCTCCCTCATCGTATCCTCGAATGAGGGGTCGAGGACCAGCTGCATGAGAGTCGGATACAGCTCGTGCCGCTCGAGCTTGGGACATTTCCCCCAGAAAGTCGGCGTTGCGATATATGGGTAGCTCGTGACGTTTTCCCCCTTCCCTTTCCCAATCACTTGCTTCACCGGCAGCGGCCCTTCGATAGCTCCTGAGTTGATGGAGTCGGACGGAACATCGTGACCGGCAGGCGGGACGTCTGGTCTCCGCTTCTTCTTCTTCGGGTTCTCCAAAGTCGAAGCTTTAAGGTGGGCTGAGGATCGCTTCGAGGCGTTCCCTTCCATTTTTAGATTTCATTCATCGAATGTGATCTGAGCCAAAAGATTGCAAAGCCCTGATTGAGACATACTCGAGCGAAGGACGAATGCTGAAAAGACGCAAGATGATCGTCAACTAGCGAGAGAAGTGGATCAAAAGAGGGTAGAGGCCCGTCCAAGCCTATTTTGGCATGCGAACTCAAATTAGGCGCGAATGTGGACCTCCTTCAGTGTTCTACCTTTCCAGCTGACATGTTTCAACACACAATCTCATGGATCTCGAGCGGAATAAGAGCAGTTCATGCTCTCAACATGCCTCCAGCGATCCAACATCGCCAAGCATGCCCTCTTTCTCACCCTCCGAGTTCATATCCCGCCTGCTGAGTCCAAACGCTATCGATCTGGAATCGCCCCTCGAGAGGTCGACGACAAGGACCCGGTATTGCCGACAGGACCTCCGAGCGGTACAGGGGTTCCTCGATTGGTCAGTAGGGAAGACAAGATTGTCTCGAGGAATGATTTCTTCAAGGTGAGCGCAGTTTCCAGAGTTAGCTGACTTGGGCAGCGGTTGTACCCGCAGCAAGCTACATCTGCACGGGCCTCCCGACCTCGCGAGCCCTTGGCAGTCAAAGCAGAGTCAATCCCAGTGAGGGACGCTCCGCCAGAAGGAGAGCGAACGGCTTCAGAGGTGGGCAAATTCGAGCCAAATCTGAAGAAAGCTAAGATCCATCCAGGGGATCGTGGCAGGTATAGAAGACCGCTCCGAAGATACCTCTGGTCTCCCATCGACACCCGGTATCGAAGATCCAGACCCGAGTACTTCGGCTGTTGCAATCGTAGCAGACCACGAGATCGACATTGCGGAACATTCCCGCGTTCCCCGCTCAGACAGGATCTGCAACCACATCCTGTCCATCAACGATGTCTACCACCGCCGTCCACCCCATCTTATCAAAGCCTATCTCAACTCTCTTCCACTGCTCCCGAAATCCATACCCCTCCTCATCCCACGTACCAAGCAGGTCCGAGACTTGCTACAACACCTCAATCCGAAACGTGGTTGGGCGGGTCTGAACCCGGTCTTTCACCACGCCTTTCAATCACTGTGGTCGGAATATTTCCGCTGTCTCGAGCGACTGCGCGATGTCGGCGGAGTACGCCAGAGCAAAGTACCTGATCGCCGGTCGACTGGCGGAGTATGGGTCGGGCAGGATCTTCGGACGCAGGACTTCGATCCCATCATTCTTAGCCTTATCCGCGCCCCTCGATTTGCAATTGCATCTACCGATTCGTGGACAAATCTTTCGATCGCAAAGGTGGTCGGGTTCCTATCCTCGATCGGCGTCGCTCCTACCACTCGTCAATTACATCTCCTCGTCCAGCACTATGCCCTCGACTCAATCTTCCGCCTCGAATCTGCACCCTCAACCCCCAAAGTCATTCGAAACGCACGACGACAGGATTCGAGGAGCATGAAAGAGCTGGCCGGGATCGCGTTGGAAGCTTGGGGGCGACGACGGAGACTGGGAACACGCGTGGAAGCGCTGATCTGCGGTGTTCGACTGACTGGCGGAGCTGCGGACGAGCTGGAACGGTGGATGGAGATGCCTATGTTGCAAGAAGCGAGCTACTCGGACGATGTCTGGCAACTTCGCATGACGCTGGGGGAGATGACGATGTGCTGTCTCGAAGAGGCGATTCGGTTGAAAGCCCTGGTTGAGGGCGAAGAGGATATGCTGCTCGAGCGCTCGGATCTGGACTACGAGGTGCGGTACTGGACGGCAAGGCGGGATGAAATGGTGCCGCTCTGGAGGGAGGAGTTGCTCGTGGAAGGCGGACTGCTACGGAGGTGGGAGGGTGCCAAAGAGGACGAGTCAATCCATCCGAGCGAGAAAGAGGAATTCATCCTGAAGCTTCTGCTCCGCGACTCGCTACTCCAACATATTCGCTACATTGCGCCTGCGCTTGATGTACCCGGCGTACCTCGACTCGACGATCCACTCGATCTCACCCAACTCTTGCTTGGTCGGCCTGGAAGCGAATCGGCCTTCGTCGGCAGCAATATCATCGGCGGAGCCATCATTCGCGCTCGGAACGCGTTCTATCACCAACGCCGCTTCTCGGATCTCCTCTCCCTTGTCGGACTACTCGCTCCCCCCTCTCCTTGCCCACCTCTGCAGGGCAAAATCATTGCCTCGCTCTTCTGTGCGGCTCGCAATCCCGAACAATTCGCGCGTCTGTTGGTCCTCCTCATCCAACTGCCAACTCCTCTCACACCAGTCGTTATCGACAAATCCACTCGGCGATTGCTCCTCAAATTTGCCGATGATGCGGATCTTATCGGTTTAGACGATCTGATACCACCTAATGTCCGAGATCCCGGGTTTAGGGGTCTGCTGTTGAAGGCGTTCGACCAATGGGGTACGGGACTACCAGGAGATATCAAGCTTGACGAGCAGGCGAGAGCTCAGCGGGACAATCACGTGATGAGCGTGAAGCTTCCGAGGGTGTTCGGACAGAGGAGCAAGGGGAAGCATCTTGAATGGATTGGTCCGAGGTCGAGGTCGAGGTACGGGCGATAAGGTGTTAGCGATGCAAGCTTCGTGCAGCACTCGCACGGAGAAGTTCGGCACGGAAGCGAAGTTACCGGCGATCCTGTTGAATATAGCGCTCTCTGGGATGTCCCCTGTCGCCGACATTACCCAACGTACCTATCAACTCGCACCAAGAACAGTCTTTCATGAGATCTACGCCGCTGATCGTATATGACCGCATGTCCTGTCGAGCACATTCCACGACCGAACGGATACGACCGTTGATAGCCGCGTATTTCAAAGGTTCCAGAGTTATTGATGGTACCTCAATCCACACCGGGCAGCGGGTAAATACCCTCAAGTAGGCAGGACCGGCGATGGTCGCTGTCACGGACCGTCGACCAACACAATTGAGTCAAACCCTTGTCTTTTGCAGTCCTTTCCGATAGCTCGCTTCTTCCGCACGACTCTGGAAGTTGACTGGGACCTGCGCAGGTCCGACCGACCAGACGACCAAGAAAACAGTGAAAACGACAACGGACTGCGGACTGCGCATTTGTATATGCCGTTCTATCAAACCCCTCAAATCCTTCTTTTCTGCCTCCAAGGCCTCACCAGCATTCAGAAACATTCGGCATAAAAATCAGACATCATACCAGGCGACATGAGTACCGAGAAGACCACCCGAGGCCCGCAAGACCGGTCGTCTTTCAAAGGACGTAATCCCGGTCGAACAAGGCGAGACGTACAGGAGCCGCGAAGGGACTCCTTCGACCCTCAGCGAGGATCCTCCCTCCCTATCTTTGCAAAGGCACATGGATCTGACGCTTTATCTACCGCAGTCGGAAATGGAGATGCGAGTGACCACTCCTCCGAGGAATCCACCGACTCGGACTCAGACGCGGAACTCGGACTCCGCCGTAGAAGGTCAGGATCGTGAGCCGACGATCCATATCCACTTCCGCCATCCCTACCGTCAATCCCATCACCGTGGCCCGCACCATCATGAGCACGAGCGCAGGCACCGCGCCTTCCCGCCGGATCATCTCGGTGCACGGGGCCGCGGTGGGCGGGGCAGGGGTGAAGGCAGGGGGTTCCCGATGTTTCCCCCGCCCAGGCCACCGCACATGGGTATCGGAGGACACGGCTCGCCACCGTGCCCCCATCTGGACGACTGTGGCTCTCCACCTCATCATGGTCCTCGTCACGGCGGACACCCTGGTCATCGCGGTCACGGGCGAGGCGGGTTCTGCCGGGGTGGTCGAGGTGGCTCCGAAGGACGGGGCGGTATGCGTGGCCGTGGAGGCTCCAGTGATCATCGCGGTGGAGGCGGACATGGGTTTCACAATCACATGGGCATGGGCATGGCGGAGCCGAGCATGGTACCGTCATGGCCATGAACATGCGCTTTTTGGACATGGTGGTCCCCGCCCGGCGGCCCACGGTCATAGGGGTATGAGGGGTCCCCACCAAGAACGACACCTCTTCGAGCGTCATGCCGCGTTCGCGTGATATCACCACGTCGCCGTCGACGACAGATCACACACAATGGCCTGTACCGCGAGATTAGGCTCGATAGCGCAAACCGCGTGGCCGGTCAGCAAAGCGGGGGTCCTCCACAGGTCACCCGCAGCTATACCTGATCCGGACTCCTCCGTTGAAAGCGAGACGTATCTTCGCCCGTAGTATTTTCATCAAGTAGAAAACCCGTCTGGATACATCTAGTTCTAATCGACTAACTCCCCCAAGCCATCCAACTCTACAATGTAGCTTTCTCCAAGAACCCCGACCCATCCTTCATCCCCTGCGCCCTCACAATATCCGCTTGCACCGCTTTCAACAGCGCATAAGTATACTCCAACAACGGGACCTCAACCCCATGCTCCTGTGCGACTCTCACAACCGCACCCGTGATCACCTATCCCAACCTCATCAGCCCACTCCCGCCCAATCAACGATCCATTCCGATCCAAAGTGAAGTGAATACAGATGGGCTCACCTCGACTTCGAATGGCCGGCCCATCTCTACGTCGATGAGGAGTGACATCTTGTGCGGCGGTACACCTTCTCTCCGCTTCTTCACCGAATTATCATACACCTATCCACCCCGCACTCATCAACACACCCCACAACCATTGGAACGGGGACATACGAAAGAGTAGGCGACCTCAGCAACGGCGGCTGCATCCCCCATAGGTTTGCCAGTGGGAAACTGCTTCATCCCCTCTCTTAGCAAGCCGGACGAGAAGCCGACAGTGACGATTTCTAGGAAGAGGCGTTTCATGATATCTCGGAGGTGAGGGGGGAGGGGGGAAAAGGCGGCGGGGACGGTCCGGATGAGGCCTTGGATGGAGGACCAGCCGGAAT
>JAABUH010003093.1_pt1 | contig 14859 bp, 18 predicted proteins | sample 5559121 | NCBI WGS metagenome assembly JAABUH01 (sample SAMN10711871, study PRJNA513364) | rock metagenome | isolation source: Antarctica rocks | place: Antarctica: Victoria Land, Battleship Promontory nord | collected 2015-12-28
TTGCAGAAATGTTCATTTGTTACACTTTTAATCAAACAGCGTAGTTTGATCAATTCTCTACTAACTCGCTTGTGTCTCTCTTCTCTTAATGAAGTCTTTTCATCAGCGTATCGTTTATGTATAGAATGCTTATGTTTGAACGTCTGTTAAATGATATTAACGAGACTTTTGAGTTTGCTCATATTGAACTTAATGAGACTCATGAGTTGCTCATGTTGTAGTAACAGACACGCAGTCTTAACGAGATTTATACGTAGTTAGCACGTAGATTTAAAGAATGTTCATGATTCAAGTTCTTTCTGCTAATCATTCTCAACAGATCAAACGCAAGAATGTTCTGTCTCAGTTCTCATCATCATGAACGCAGCAACAAGATACTGAATCGAATGATTTTCATAAGCGATTTTTCTTCTAGTTCTGCGTTCTATTTGACTTTCTCATCTGCGTGCCGATTGCTTGTAGCATGCGTATTGAGATTATTGAGATCTGCGCGATTGCAAAAACTCTGCACGCGATCAACGCATAGCGCTTCATCATCACGCAGCGTCTCAATGTCATTCAAACTTTTGATAATCTTTAAACTCTACTGTAGTTAGACAGTAGATTCGTAGTCAGCATCGCGTACAGATGAGTTTCATTGCTGATCATAATAATAATAATAAACTCATACATTCTTGTGATATCAATTAAATTGACTCATGAGAAACTTTATGTTATTTGTATCAAGTGAACAAAATTCTCTGAGGTAAAAAAAAAAACTCGCAGTCTATATGATTACTTCATGCAGTTAAAACAGTAAGTTTTGAAACTATGTATCAAATTTGTTTGCATTGATTACACATTAAAGAATAAATGTTCTAGTCACTTTAAATTGCTTCAAGAGCTTCGTTTTTATTATCATCTTCGCTACTGCTCTGAGATTCTTTGTGATAATGATGATTATTTGATAGTTTAAGAAGTCAGCATCTTGTAACATTCTTGATTGCAAATGCAATCAGTTCAAGCAATGAATGAGTACATGCTTCGTCATCTGATGACTTCATTTGCAGTTGCATCGCAAGCTATTCATGTCTGAAATGTTTCTAGAGTGCAAATAAGCATTCAGATCTATGCGTTTGATTTTGATGTGCATTGCAAGAATGCTTTCTACTTTCTGAAAATCATCACGCATCTTTATCATCTTATTGCTCAGATGCAATCTTTGTGCTGAGATTGTATTAATGTTTATGATGTGTTCTTTGTATTTTTCTCATTGTTGATTTTATTGATCTTTGTGATACTGCGCTATTGCGATGTTATTGCTTGTTAAAATCATCGTAAAGAAGAAAAGATATCATCTGCATCTTGACTGTATCTTCACATTTTCTTGAATGAAAACATTCAGAAGTACTATTTTCTTAATGACGAGTAAGCAAGAAATGACGTGATTAACTCTCATCAAATGAACGTGTATTAATTTACATGCTTGTTTGATCTCTTGCATTCAATCATTGACTCAACTGTGTAGCATGATCTTGTTTTGTAACATGTTCAAATGAACATGTAACAAACTTGTGTATATTTCTGTCTCTAAAGTTTCAATGTTTACTCTTTTGAATGCTTCTGTTACATGATACAGAGTCTGATTCTGAAGTGTTTTTAATCTGTGTTCTTTGCTCAACAGTTTATCTTTCTTGTCACGCTGATGTCAGACTAACGCTTTGAATGCAATTTCTGATCTTACTACTGCTGAGTATACTTATTTCGCTTTTGTGAAGATAACTCTTTATGTGAAGACTTCAAGATAACTAAGTGTCAGCATTCTTATGACGTGATTCATCTTTATTTGTTGAAGATGCGCGTTTCATTGCAGTTTCATGTTCAGTTGCATCTTTAAAATTCATATGTTTGATTTTGATTTAATAACTGAGTTTTCTATTTATATGCTGATCATCATGTTGAATCTGTTCAATTTTCTAGTGAAATGCGTAAGCTCATACTTTTCTGATGCAAACGTTGCGTCATGAATGCAAGCTCATTTCGCGCAGACATTATGTGCTTTACTCAGTGTTCTGCAAATTTCTTTAGTGAATCTGTCATAGACTAGAATGTTAATATTATTTATGAAGTCAAGCACTTCAATTTTAATTTTCAATGCTTTGCATTTTTCAATTAAACTTGCGTTGAAGAATAGAAAGAGAATCAATGAAATAAAAGATCTTTGCGATATGTTTGCATTTATCTCGCGTATGTCACTCATTTGTTCATTGAATATAGACTGATCATCAAGTCGAGTTTCGAATTGACATTTTGAACTCGAATCACACTCGAATCGAGTTGCTCACATTTTCAACTCGACTTGAGTCGAGTTGCTCATATTTTCAACTTGACGCGACTCGATTCGACTGAAAATTGAGTCAATTTAACTCAACTCGTCAAGAACTTGAGCTTGACGTCAAGAGAGCTAAATATAGAAAATTTTCCGATTTTTTGCTTTTGCATTACCTTTTTGCATTATCTTTTTGATAGAAGTCATGACGAGAAACATGAAAACTATATGATAGAGAGTCATGAAGAGAAGTCATGATAGAAAAGTCATGATAGAGAAGTCATGAAGAAAAGTCATGATAGAAAGTCATGACGAAGAATCATGAAGACTGTTTGATAGAAAGATTTGATAGAAAGTCATGACGAGAAACATAAAGAAAAACATGAAGGGAAACATGACGAGAAACATGACGAGAAACATGATGAGAAAACATGAAGATCGTTTGACTTTGATAGAGAGTCATGACGGAAAAACATGATAGAAAGTCATGAAGAAAAATCATGTAGACTGTTCAATCAAGCTATTTACATTTATCTAATATCTTGTCGAGTTGAGTCGAGTTTTTGAGTCGAGTGCTTGAGTTCAACTTCTCAATTCGACTCGACACTTTTTCAAAAAAATTTCAACTTGACTTGACACTTTTCGAGTCAAGTACTCGACTTGAACTCAAGTACTTGACTCGATGCAATCAGTTTAATTGAATATTAGTGACGTCTTTTGATTCTTTAGAAAGCTGCGTATTCATTCAATTATGTAGCTTAACATTCTTTTTATTTTCAGCGTATGTAAAAGTTTGACATGTGAGACTTGATTAAATGCTTTGATGATGTTTAAGCTTAGCATGAAGATCACATATTTGATTTCACAGTCTCACACTGTGTGAACTTGATTTATCAGTAAATTTAACGTCAAGATCATGAATCATTTGCATCTCGCTTTCATTTGAGCATTTGATAGCATGCAATGAGTCTCAACTATGTCACTCAGTCTTTTGATCATGATTAATTTCAGCGCTTTGCTCATGATATTGAGCAAAGCAATGAATCGATACATCTTTGAATCAATATAATCGCTTTTCTTCAATTTATGTAATACTATTGTCTGAGCTTTTTTGAACTGCTTCAAATGATACTTGTGTATTATGCATGCGTTGAATAAACTCGTTAGTACTGAGATCAGTTCTGCAAGACTCACTTGAAGCGCTCTGTTTGAAATATTTGAAGCGCTTGATGCTTTGTCTGCTTTTACTCATTTGATTGTTTGCTTCACTTCATTTTCTGTGATGCGTGAATTGAATAAAACTGTCAGAGATATGAATGATTTTGCGATGTTATTGACATTCGCTTAAGAAGATGAGAGAAAGAACTTTTCTCGCAGTATCTCAATTTTTTTCTTGAACGTCATTGTCATATGATCAATGTTGCTTCGCTTCAGTGACGAAAACTGAGAAAGCTTCTTAAATAGCTGACTTTCAATTCTAGCTCATTTTGCAAAGCATCATATTGATTTGAGTGCTTCGCTCAGCTCATGCATTTGTGATCTGAAGTGTATGCATTTCATTTGTTGAATGATCTTGTTTTTATGATCGTTGTGCTTCAGATATTCATTTCACGCTTCTAATGTGTTTTATATTTTTCATATAATTTGCAGTCATCTTGATTTCATTACTACTTCAAAGCAGCTTTGATTTCAAAAGTCTCTTACTTAATTTAATGACTTTGTCAAGAAAATAAATTTCTTGATGATCTTTTGTAGCACTTTGATAATCTTGCACACTTTGTCATTCATCATAATCTTGTCATCTAAAGAATGTTTCAAAGATAGATGTATTTGCAGATAAGCACTCAATGTCTCTGTATTCATTTTCTTTTAAAGTCATTAAGTCAAAAGTTGCACTGAGATTGTTTATAAACATAGCTCTGTGATGATCGAAAGATGATTCAACTTCTGATGCAAATTGATTTGTATCTTGCACTTGCATGTCATGAACTGTATTTTCTCGCTGCTAAAGACTAAATCAATCGTCGTAAATTGATTGTGAGCTTCGCAAGTAATAGTGTTTGATTTCAGCAATAATTTTAGTCTTGCGTTTGTAATGATGTTTAGTAAAGTATCAATCATCATATGATGAGTGAAGCATCTTCATTTTTCTCAGTGAGAATGATGTAAATTGAAATCTTCTATGATCAGTTGTTTGCAGTTATTCTTGAGTAGTTCATTCAAACGAGAAATGATTGAAGATTTCTCTGTGAATGTAGTAAACAATGAGCATGAATTGTAAACGTTTAAAAGTCTTAAAGTCTGCATTTTGTCATCTGTGTTGCGAGTTAATATTCTGATTAAGCAAATGTCTGACTCAATTGTTTCTACTATTCATTGATTGAATCTTAAATATTTGTTAACATATATGCATGTTCATAATTGAGATGACGAGTTTTTCACTAGATGAAAGAAGTTGTGTGTTGAGCTAAATGACTGTAAATCATTGTTGTTGCAATCTTGCTTCTGTATAGCTACTATGTTAAATTCGTGAACTTTTCTGTTAATTAAAAATGATTCTTAAATTCTTAATGACTTTCTGATGTTATACTGTAGAATTCGTAGAAAAGATTATTTTGTCATAGAGTTATTTGTAGCTGTTGTTGACTCTGTGATAAGAAGACTCTTTATATGCTTTCGATTATTGAGAGTCTTTCTCACTTTCTGATTGAATGTTTCTGAATCTGCTCAGATGTTGTCTTGTCTGAGTCGCTATTCACGTAAGAGAAAAGATTGACTTGTCTCTTCTTGATCTTTACTATTTATCAAGCTGATTCATCAATGATTTGACTGCGTGTTTTCAACATGACTGTTGCTGCGCTCAAGAATTTCATTGAATCAAAAGAGTTTGTTGAATCTAAAAAGTTCAGAAACAGCGAGAAGAGTGTGCAATTGTATTTAAACATTTCAGAATATTTGAACAATCTGTTTCTATAAATTTCAAATGCTTGTTTCATCTGCTGTCATCACTTGAAACAGATGCATCTTCAGAATTCGTGATTTTCGTTGCAGTTGATGCAACGTCTTCTATTCAAAGATATCACGCACTTCTCAATGTGATGCTTGTCTGCGCACTTTTTGCAGCATTGATTCTTTCTGCAGAACTTAATCATGTGATCAAATTCGTGACATCTGAAACACTATGTGATGCAACAATTCTTTTCAAATAGCTTGCATGCACATTCTTGATACAAGTTCAGCATGCTCACATTCATTAGTTGATTCATCATCGCTTTGATCGTGATTTCTACAATGAGCAATGAATGAATCTTTTCGCTCTTTGCTATCTTCTTAAGTCAGACTATTCTTAAAACTTTCAGATCTTCATAAAGTCTTACATTATTTTTTATCAATCTTTTAATGATTTTTTTCTGATTATTCATGTTTATTGTAATGCATATTTCATATGTCAGCATTACGAAGATTCAACGTGCTACACGTGTCAAACTCGTGATTTCTTTTGCTCATATTTGAGTCTTTTTCAGATTTGCTTGAGCATCTGAGCTAACTGCGTGAAGAAAAATGTCATCATTACTCAGCTTGCGAAGTGACATGATTAAATTTCTTTGATCTGTTGACATGTCTGCGATTTTCTGTAGAATCTGTTCAATCGACTTCTTCTGTATCTTTTTTATTTCTTTTCTGTTCATTATCTTAATCATGACTTCTCATTTCTTACGAAGCAACGACAGACTGTTTCTGAGTCGTTACTTTCTTATCGCTATTTCTTTTCTTGTCATGTTCGCTCATGACGTGATTTTCATTGAAAGACGCATGCTTTTCTGTATATGCAACTGCTTGTTAAGCAGTTGAACTAATGTCTTCAGTTTCTGTACATTCTTCGTGATGAATGCATTTTGATTCGCATGATGTTTTTCTTCTGAGTCGAGTCAAAGACGTTGAATCAGCTTCAATGCTATTTCTTTTCATGAATAATCTTTGCTTTTCTCTTTCTCTAACGTTGATATCTTTATTAGTAGATCAATAATGTTAGCAACATTCTCTTCATTGTTGCATAAGCATTTCAATTTTGCATCTTTGTTTTCTTGTGATGAATCAACGTTGCTCATAATTATCTTCAAATAAGCATTGCTGCAATTCATGCAATTTATTATCATTTAATCATCTTCTAGATTCACTCTGTCTTGTTTATAGTGCTCTTTTTCAAAATTTGTGATGCATGCGTTGTGATTGTTAATTTACACAACATAAGAAATCATTATTTGCATTACTTTAATTTATTATCAGCTGTCAATTAAACATTTTCTAATTGATTTAACATTCATTTAAGTAGCAAGCATATTAATATTAAAGAAATGATAATAGTTCTTCATGCTTTAACAGCATGACTTTTCATTTTTGCAAAATGCAATCTCATTATATATAATGATAACATAACTATTATCATTGATATAAAAAAGATTTTCATGCACGAAGAAATAATGTTGCATTTATGATGAATAGTCTTGCTGATGACTGTGCATGATATTTGCATACATGCTTTGTGAATTTCAACTCATGAAAATCATTTTGCTGATTTGCTTTTTCAAGTAAAGTTCAATATTATTGCTGATGAATTTTCTCAGTTAGCTACACTTCAATTAATTAACGTAAGTCATTAAACTTCTGATACAGCAAGATTTCTCTTAATTACTCAGCAGTTAAATATCTTTGATGAGATTTAGTAATATTCATCAAAGATATTTATGATATAACAAAAAGAAATTACTTTATGTTTTACTTCTTGATCATCAAAGTTAAATATTCAACTTCAATCTCAAATTTAATTAGCTGATCAATGAATTTAAAGAACAAAATGATTAAAGTCAAGATCATTAAATTTTATTTTATTAATTTATGATCACATCACATTGATGTTGAATATTTTGATATTGAGATTGAGACATTTCATCATTTTACATTTTAATGAATCATAGTTGAAATTCAAAGACTTCAAGATAATGATTAAACTTGCAAGCAAAGATTTATAACATGAAATCTACTGTTACTATTACTACATCAATTTGATCAATCTATCATTGAAGAAACAACATGACATGCATCATTTTGTTTGATGTTTGTGAACTTTCTGTGCATGAGTGAGTTTACATGAAGTCAATTAAATAAAACATCTGACTTCAAACAATGACATTTAATCAGAAGTTTAATTATCTTTCAGAATAACTTTTTGCAACTTACTTTATTGAACTTCAAAATCAATTCTTTCAAACATGAAATGACATTAATCATTGCTATCAATGATGATGAAGCATGTGTTAAAAACTCATTTATTAATTTGTTTTTAAAGTTTTCTGCATTTCTGCTGATATTTCTGTTTGATTCAAAATATTCATATACATGAATTTACATCATTAAGATTCTGCATAGAATGTTAATTACATTGAGCATAAAAGATTGTTATTTGAATTACTTTTTTCATCGAGATGTTGCTATTTCAGCTCGTCAAGCAAAGCTTTTGAAGAATGAAATTCAGCTGTTAGAAAGATGAAAATTCAACAGCTATTGCTTATATATTGAAGCTCATTCTAGTTACATACTAAATGTCTTTAAAAGACATCAAAGATAGTCACTTTCAATCAGTTGATCAAAGTCAGCTCTTGTTGATCTCAATACTTCATATTGACGTTTCTGAAATTTGAAAGTGCTTAACATTTCAGAGCGACTTTCAAGATAAATTTTAGCTCTGAAGATCATCAGAGATCATTGAGTTTGCTCAAACATATATAATATATATTTGTCATGATGTCAGATCATCAACTCAATTTAGAACATAAATCATTGATATTTTAAATAATCTCAATTCATTGAATCTGTTTTGCAATTCAATGAATCAAGTCATTAATCTAATCATCATCATCTTAATCTAGTTTCAGCAATTTTGTTTTAATCATTTCAGTTGTGTGCATGAACTTTTGCAATTTTAAGTCAATAGAACTACTGTTTAGTCTTGATTCTGCTCAATTCATGTATATAAAAGTTGAATTTTCGTTCTTTTCTTTCATTCTTTGTCTTTTATCTTGTACATTATTTGATGTATTGTCTTGTATTTAGATTTTATCAAGTCATTCAAGTTGATCATGATCATCTTGAGTAGTAATAATAATAATATCAGTTCTTTATATTGATAGAATCTCTAGTTCAGTCTAGTCTTTAACATTATAAAAAATCTACACTTTCTGCAACATTTTCATACATTGAAATCTCATCTAGTTATCTTTTCGCTTAAATGAAGCAATCTCATCATTTCTTGATCGACGATGAGCATACTGCTGAACAGTTTGTTTAAAGTATGATCGAAAACTCAGTTGAAATCTTTCGCGTAATGCGCAAGCTTCAAAATCAAGTTCGACAACATGATGTTATCACTTTATTCTCATTCATCACTTCTAGTTCTTCAGTTTATCAAGAGTTGAACTCTCAGTTTCTTGTGATAATAGCTCAGATCATTGCACAAACTTTGCATAATTAATCTTTTCTTATCATTTAAGTTTCTGCAAACTCTGTTGCTGTCTTGACTCTCATTAAATTCAAAAAGCTTCTCGATATATCTAAGTATGAGAAAGACAAAGATCAATTGAATGTCTGAAAGCAAAGTCTGATACAGCACATGAACGTAAATGATGATTATTATTTCTCTCATTGAATCAAGATTGTTTATGTCAAGTCATAATTCATCATAAATAAGAAGACTCATAATTTGATGAGTTAATATAGAGTCAATGATCTTTGTATCATTCTCATCTTTGCAGATTGACAACACAAGTTGCATCATTGCTGCAACAATTCTTTCAAATTGAAAGATGCTTGACTATATTTTCGCGAAACTCTGAAGTAAGACATGAATAGCTTTGCTGACTACTACAACCTCTTCTATCAAAAGAAAGAATACTTTTTGATGAAAGATTTTTCATTGATTGATTGTCTAAAGCGCAATGTCAATTATTTCACTTAAGTCATCATCTTCTTCTGATGAAATTTCAATGAAACTTGATCATTCATCTTTCATTAATGAGTTCAAGCATTCTTCAAAATCAATGAAGAGCTTCAACAGCTTAAGCATCATCAATCTCGTTTCATCTTTTTCTTCATTTCATTCGTCAAAGTCAAGAATGTCTCTGCATCAACTAGTAACTCTTTGAGTTCTAGAATTATCACTTTCGTGACTGTCATTTCAACAGTATTCTCATCTCTTTTTCTCTCATCTTTCAACGATTCAATGAATTTAAGCTTCATTATTATCATTGTTCAAGATAAGACTTTAATCATCTCTGAAATCAAGAAAATCTGCAACAAGTGAAAGCTGTGCTACTACTGCAAGTTGCAACATTCGAGCAAAATTGTTAAAAAATGCTTGAATAAGAAGTTCTTCACTCTATGCATCATGAATGTTAATGACTGTAATGTTGTCAATCTAGATGAAGAAGTCTCACTGTCTGCAAGAAAAGTTTAGTTTCTGAGTTAAGTTATGCTCAGAGATCTATATACATATCATCTTGTCTACTAGCATCAACATTTTCGTCTTCACTTCAATCATATAAAAAGTTTTCTGTCAAATCTGTCTTGAAACTCTTTGAATTCAATTTGACATTCAAAGATAGTCACATGATAGTATTCTGTATTCTACGTCAAGCTCAATCTAAAGTTTCTGCTTTCGCTCTGATTAATAGTGATGTCTCTGCTTATATCTTTATGAATAAATCATTCACGCAACAACATCGTCTTTCTCTACATTCATTAATTCATTCTCGCAGACTTCAAGAATTTGATGATCAAGTCACTTTAATTAATGACATTATTCATGTCGTTGAGTTCACAATGATTCTCAATGAACATATCAAGAAACTATTCTTCTATGTCATTGAATTAAATCAGTACTTCATCATCATGAGTTTATTATGACTTCATGATCACGTCATTGATGTCAATTTTAAACACAATATTCTCATCTTGTCTTCTCTCTTCTGTTTTAATCATTGTTATCAATTCTCAGTCAAGATCTATGATCTCAATCGACAAGAAGAAGATGTTTCGCTCGAAGCTAATGAAGTAGCTTCAACTCAGTTCGCTCGTAAGAAGTAATTTAGCTTTCAGTTCGCTTGAAAGAAGCAATTCATTTCACGAATTGTTTAAAAGAAATCATTCAGTACTCAGTTTGCTTGCAAGAAGTAATTTAGTTCTCAATTCACTCAGAAGAAGCAATTCAGTTTCTCATTTATTCACAAGAAATAAACTTTGTTCAATCTCAATTCTCGTTTAAAACAAGAAATTTTTAGTCGTATTCTTTAAATCATTCAAAAAGAATACTCTTTTAAAATCAAGTGTTGAAATTCTTTTCTTTCTAGAACTTCTATTGTTTTTCAAGCATATCAATGTGATTGATCTTTTATACAACTTGACATAGTCGAGTTGAAAGTTCAATGCTTTGATCAAGTTACTTGTGACAAAGATATTAAAGTGTTTAACATCACTTTAAAGAAAATCGATGACTTTCTGAATCTTGAATCAATCTCGTTCTCTAGTTTAAATTCTGATGAGTTAAAATCACATCACACGACTTTATCAGTTCAGTCTTCGTCTCGTTTCATAGACAGTATCTATGATAAAGATCATGATTGAAATCTTCATCAAATGAAAAAGAAATTTCATTTGACTGCATTCACGACTCAAGAAGATCTTGAGATTTATCAACAAAGCAAGAATGTCAATTCATTCATAATTCTATCGTTCAGATACTTCAAGTTTCTAGACATCTTCTTCAAGAAAGATGTCGATATCTTGTTTTTGCATTGAGTTCATGATCATGTCATACATTTTAAGAAAGATGCTCAACTTTCAATCTTCGTTTTGTACAACATGAATTATGATGAAATTCTAGAACTTCAACGTTATCTAGATGAGAATCTGAGCAAAGATTTCATTCAAGTCAGTCGCTCTCAGACAATCATCTTTGTTCTCTTCGTCAAGAAACTTGAAGAAGAACTTCACTTCTGCGTAAACTATTGAGATTTAAACACTATCACAGTCAAGAATTGATATCTCTTGTCTCTGATCTCAGAAACGCTGAATTGTTTAAGTCAAGTCAAAATCTTCATCAAGCTTGATATCATCTTCACATTCAATCATCTTTGAATCAAAGAAGAAGATGAAGTTCTCATCATCTTTCACACTTGATTTGAATTATTCAAGTATTTAATCATGCTCTTCAATTTATGTAATGAGTTTATCTTGTTTCAGAAGTACATCAATAATACTCTTTATAAACATTTAAATAAGTTTTGTACAGCTTATCTGAATGACATCTTGATTTATTTTGACAATGAACTTAAGCATGAGATTCATGTCAAGCTCATTCTGCAAAAGCTGCAAGAAGCAGATCTTCAGATGAATATAATTAAATGCAAGTTTTACATCACTTAAGTCTCATATCTAGAATTGATAATCATCATCAAAGAAATCAAGATGAATTCTTCTAAAATAAACATCATTGTCAATTGACTCATCTTGATCAATGTTAAAGACGTTCAAAGTTTTCTAGATTTCACGAACTTCTATAAAAGATTTATCTATGACTATAGTAGAATAGCTATCTTACTCACTCATCTCATCAAAAAAGATGTACTCTTTGTCTGATTTCAAAAATGTTAGATTGCATTCAACATTCTTAAGAAAGTCTTCACTTTCAAGATTATTCTTCATCATTATAATTCAGATCACAAGATTGTGATAGAAATCAATGCTTTGAACTATGTGTTCAAAGACATTCTTTCTCAATATGATGAGAATGAGATTCTTCATTCAGTCACTTACTTTTCAAAGAAGCATAACTCAGTTGAGTGTAACTACGAAATCTATGATAAAGAATTCATGATCATTGTTTGTGCTTTTGAGAAATGATGATCAGAGCTTGAAGACTTTATCTATTCTGTCGAGATGATCACGAATCATAAAAATCTTGAGTATTTCATGTCAATTAAGCAGTTGAGTCATCATCAAGCTCATTGAAGTGAGTTTCTGTCTAGATTTAACTATCACATCACTTATTATTTCAACAAGATCAATGATAAGTTGAATGCTTTGACACGTCGCTCAGAAGATCTTTTTAAAAAGAAGAATACATTCAATTCTTGATATCAATATCAACATCAGACAATTCTGAAAACTCATGTTTTAGATTTCAATATTGTTGAGAATCTCGTTTTCAATGTCTTCGACATCAAAGTCATGAAGCTTCAGTCACAAATCATCACTTTAAATTTAGTTCAGTTACATCTGTTTTTAATTATCTCAGCATTCTTGCAAATTCTAACTTTCATGAATCTAGAAATCGAAGAATTCAACATTAAAGACATCAAGTTTCAACTAAATTAAGACACTCTGAATCTTGATGAAGATTTTGCTGACACTTTCACTCAGACATTGTGAAAGCAAATTGAAATCAATGACAAATTCGCAGCTCAAATAATTGAAGTGCTTTGCAATGAAGCACGACATCATAACAAAATCTCTCTAATTGAGTGTAAAGAACACAAGAATTATCTGTACTTTCAAGAAAGAAAGTACATGTTCAACTCAGATAAACTATGTCTTTGTATCATTCAGCTCGCTCATGATAATGTTGTTGATGATTATTCAGAAAGAGCAAAAAGTTATGAACTGATTAGTCAAGTCTACTGATGATCAAACATTTATAAGTATGTTCAACGCTTCGTATGAAACTATCACGTGTGCACATGTTTTAAACTCTCTAAACAATGAACTTAAGAATGATTGTATTTTCTTTCAATTCTTGAACGTCGTTGACATGATGTTTTCATGAACTATGTAGATTCTTTATCACTCAGTATTTTCATGAATATCACATATAAATATGTTTTAATCTTCATTGATCATCTTATCAAAATGAGACATTTAATTCTCATCACTTCTATGAAATTTGAAGAAGTCATCAACTGCTTTTATGCTCATGTTTGAAAACATCATGATTTACTTGAGTTCTTTATGTCTGATCAAGACACACAATTCATCTTCAATGTCTGAAAGCATATGTGTAAAATGTTGAAGATAAATGTTAAATTATCAATGATGTATCATTCTGAAATCGATGATCAAATTGAAAAAATCAATGCTGTCATGAAGCATTATCTTCGAGTCTTCGTCAACTACATGCAGAATGACTGAGCTAAGTGACTTTCTGAAGTCAAATTCATCATCAATAATGCATCATCATTAATCACTTTAACATCATTCTTCTTGATCAATTTGAGTCAGAATTCACATTTAAACTTTAAGTTTTCTGAATCTTTGTTCAAGAATCTTACATCTTAAGCTTGAAACAAGTTAATCAATGTTAAAAAGTTCATCAAGAAGATGAAGAAACTAACTGAGCATTTATGTGATGAGATATTTATAGCTCAGATCATTTATGAATTTAATGTCAATTTCTTTCGTCGTTCTTGTTTTAAATACTTCGTTGAAGATGAAGCCTGATTAAATGTTTGCAATCTCAGCATCATTTGCTTCATTGTCAAGTTAAATGATCATAACATTGACTTCTTCAAGATCAAGTGTATCTTTGAAAACAATTCTCTGATCATCGAGTTAAATCTTTCAACATTCATGAAAATTCATTCAATCTTTCATGTCATTCTTTTAAATCATATTGCAAGTGACTTTCTTTCAAGTCAACGTCAGAAATCTTGAGAACTCATTGTCATCAAGAATGATGAAAGATTCTGATATGTAAACAGCATACTAAACTTCAAGCATAATAGATGCTATAATTCATCTCTGCTCAAGTATTACATCAATTGAAAAGATCACTTTTCTACTTGAAAGTCTTTTCATCTTCTGAATAATTATGAGCAAGCATTCAATGAATATCATCTCGTCAACTCTGTCACTGAAGAATCACATGTATTGTCGTGTGTGATATCTCAATGTCAATGTCAAGAACTTTAAGTTCAATCTTCATCATCTTGATTCAATCTCAATCTGACTCAGATTTTGTTTAAATCTGACTCAAATATCTTGTTTAAATCTGATTCAGATGTGACTCAGATGTATTCTAGTTTCATCTGTGCATCATCACATTAAACTGCATTTTGTCTTTTTCTTACTCAGATTTGACTCAGATCTTGTTTAAATTTGATTCAGACATTTTGTTTAAATCTGACTCAGACATCTCGTTTAAATTTGATTCAAATGTGACTCAAATGTGTTTCAATTTTCTGTGCATCATCATGTTAAAATGCGTCTTATCTCGTCTTGTTCTTCAGACATCTTGCTCAAATTTGACTCAGATGTGACTCAGATTTATTTCAGTTTCATCTATGCTTCATCACATTAAAATGCATTTTCATCAATTCTCATTTCATTTCAGTCTTTGTCTTTAATTCTTTCTCATTTCATCTTGTTTCTTCTCATCATTGTCAGAATCGTGCCTAGATGATACAATCAATGAAGATCAGAATTGATAGTGCTTGATCTTTAGA
>JAABUH010003094.1_pt1 | contig 14857 bp, 15 predicted proteins | sample 5559121 | NCBI WGS metagenome assembly JAABUH01 (sample SAMN10711871, study PRJNA513364) | rock metagenome | isolation source: Antarctica rocks | place: Antarctica: Victoria Land, Battleship Promontory nord | collected 2015-12-28
ATCAGCGAGGCACGACCCCGACACGGTGACCGCTGGGCCGTGCCATGTCGGGAGCTAGCGTGAACACGTCCCGGGTGGGGCCACTTCGAGCCAGCGCGGTGGGGCCAGATCGAGTCGTCATACCCAACAGCATCCCCCGGCCCCTACCTGGAGCTGTTTGCCCGGTCCTCACGACCCGGTTGGGACCGGTGGGGCAACGAAGCCTGAGCCCTATCTACGGCTCCTGGGCAGTGCCTTCGGTTGGCGCCCTGACCCGAGTCCCAGGTCCCGAGTACCACCTGGTCCGAGTCCTCTGACACCATCCGACTCCACTCCCCGACCGCCACCCGACCCAAGTAGTTGACCCAACCACCCACCCGAACCCTTACCTACACCACGGCCCGGACTGCCAGCCCCGCCACGAACCTGACCGGGGGGTCGGGTCGTGTATCTACCTGAGGATTGGGTTTGGGTTGGGTACTTACCGGAGGATTGAGTTTGGGTTTGGGAAGGATTATGAAGTCCGTCGCGGAACGCGGATAACAATCCACCGGCACCCCGAGCTACGACTTTCCCAACCTCGTACTGGGCGACGTAGTGCGGCAGTGGGCCTTTGATGGATTCGAGCCTGGACCGTCTGGACATACCGGCAATCCTACTACCCGACCGAACTGTCACACCCCTATAAATAGACCCCTTGTTCAACCGGGGGGGGGGACTACCCGGTGCGAGAAGATCTGGCCGATTCGAGGAGATTGGATTCGCGAAGTACCGGGCCGAGTCGAGCAGGCCAGCCAGGAGAACCAGTAGGCAGCCAGAGGGCCTGTAGTGCCCCAGGAGTGCCTGTGGAGGCTTGAGAGCAGGGATTTGACGCTTAAACCCGGTACAGCGCACCACAGCCAGCCACAGAGGCCAATCCGGGCACCACCAGCCCAGGCACCTGCCAGGCCAGCAGCAGCACCAGTACCAGCCAGCACCGGCACCAGCCAGCACCAGCACCAGCGGCAACGACACGCCCCAGGCAGGACGGCCCGACCCTGAGAGTCCTCAGAGGCAGCACCAGCCTGAGCCTGAGTGAGGAAGTAGTCAGTGGAGAGGTCTGAGAGTACGAATAGTCCGGTCAGATAGACAAAGTCAGAGGCTTAGACGGACAGCAAGCTGACTCAATTCCCTGACAGGAAGTCAAAGACAGGCAGTCAGCAGAGGTGAGTGAGCAGAGGTGGTACGAGTAGCCTCACAGACTATCACCATTAGGTGTATATTGAGGCTGTGGTATTCGACTTTACTGCCCAGGCATCGGTGAGAATAACGTGATTGGCATCGGTAAGATTGAGTCGGGAAAAGTCGATTACCTGGTCGATTCGGTTGCCAGATCTGCCGAGGACTATTACGTCGGTACCGGTGAGGCCCAGGGCTATTTCCTGGGCGGGGGCCTGGCGGCACTCGGCCTGGAGGAGGGCGAGGAGGTCACGGCTGAGGCCCTGCACCGGCTGCTCGACGGCTGCGACCCGACCACCGGGGAGAGGCTGTCTCGGCACTCCACCACCATCCCCGGATTCGATGCCACCTGTAAGAGTCCCAAGAGTGTCTCGGTCCTGTGGGGCCTGAGCGATGAGGCGACCCGCCAGGCCATCCAGTCCGCCCACGACGAGGCCATCCAGGCGGCGGTCTCATACATCGAGTCTGAGGCCGCCTGGGGCCGACAGGGCCACGGCGGAACGCAGGCGGTGCAGGCCGACGGGTTCGTGGTCGGGGCGTTCCGGCACCGGTCATCGAGGGCTGGCGACCCCCACCTACACACCCACCTGGTGATTCCCAATGCTGTCCGCCGGCCGGACGGGAGCTGGGGCGCCTACGACCACCGGCGCTTGTACCAGGCGGCCAAGACCGGCGGGTACGTGTTTCAGGCCACGTTGAGACGGCGCATGACCGAGGTCTTGGGGGTTGAGTGGGGGGCAGTTGAGAACGGCCACGCCGAGATCCAGGGGGTCGATGAGGACCTGTGCAAGCACTTCTCCAAACGGCGCCAAGAGGTCCTCGAGGAGATGGAGCGACGGGGGGAAACTTCGGCCAGGGCCGCCCAGACCGCCACCCTTGCCACCCGGCGGCCCAAGGCCGGGCAGCGGGATGCGACCACTTGGAGTGTCGATGCCGGGGACTACGGGGTGGCTCCTACCGATGCCGAGGGGATGTACGACCGCTGGCGCAGGGAGTCTGTTGATGCCGGCTACGGCCCCCCTGACCCTGCCGAGACGCTCCGCCGGGCAGAGGTAGAGACCCCCACCGAGGCTCAGGTAGAGCAGTGGTCCAGGCGTATGTCCGGCCCGGAAGGGGTGACCGAGAGCCGCACCACCTTTGGTCGCGGAGATGCCGTTCAGTCCTGGTGCGAGGGGCCTGGCATGGCTACTGCGGGGGCCGATGCCGTGCTGTCGCAGGCCGATACCTGGCTCACCGGCCCCGAGGTCGTCCACCTCTCCGAGGGCCGGGATGCAAGGTTCACCACCCAGGACATGCTCAGAGTGGAGCGCCGGCTTATCGCTTCAGCCGAGTCCCGCCAGCAGGCCGGGGTGGCCCAGGCCAAGGCCGAGGCGCTGGAGATGGCCCTATCCAGGAGGGAGACCCTGAGCCCCGAGCAGCAGGCCATGGTACGGCGACTGGCCACTTCTGGGGCTGGTGTCGACCTGGTGGTGGGGCACGCCGGAACAGGTAAAACCTTCGCCCTCGACGCCTGTCGAGACGCGTGGGAGGCGTCCGGCATTCGTGTCATCGGGGCCGGTCCGAGTGCCGTAGCTGCCCAGGAATTGAGCAACGGGGCCGGTGTCCACTCCTCCACCTTGGCCCGCCTACTGGTCGAGTTGAGGTCGGATCGGGGCGACGGTGGCCTTGACCCGGGGTCAGTGGTCATCCTCGACGAGGCGGGGATGGTCAGCACCCGAGAGCTTGCCGAGTTGGCCCAATTCGTGGAGTCGGCCGGCGCCAAGCTGGTGTTGGTGGGGGACCCCAAACAGCTCCCGGCCATCCGGGCGGGGGGTGCCCTGCGGGGAATCCAGGAGAAAATCGGCGCCGTCGAACTGACGGAAGTCCGACGCCAGGAGTCCCTGTCAGACCGGGTGGCCCTTGGTGAATTGCGCCACGGATCGGTGAGTCGGGCGGTGGAGCACTTCACTGCCGAGGGTGCTGTCACCGAGACCGCCGCGGATCTGGATAAGTCCATGGTCGTCGAGTGGTGGGCCGCCCGAGAGGCCAGCGAGGACGTGTTGATGCTGGCCTGTAGAAGGCAGCAGGTCGAGTCGCTCAACGGGCTTGCCCGGCAGCGGATGACGGAGGCGGGGCGGCTGGGGGATGAGGCCGTCACCGTGGCCGTGACACCCGAGCGGGAGAAGGGGAAGCCCGCACCGTGGCACCCAGACCAGCGGGAATTCCGGGCCGGCGATGAAGTCCTGGCTGGCAAGAACCTCACCGGCCCGCGATGGGGTGCCTACAAGCAGGCCATGCCGGGCGTCCACAACGGCGTCAAGGGGACGGTGGTCGGTGTCGATCCGGAGGCCGAAAGCGTCACGATGCGCGTCCAAGGTGAGCCGAGAGAGCAGGCCGCCTACCAAGCCGGGCGGGTCAAGTTGGCGGCTGAGATTGCCCAGGCCGAGGCTGAACTGGCACAGGCCCAGGAGGGACCGGAGTCCAAGCGGCGGGTGAAAGCTGTTGAAACCAGGTTGGCCGGGTTGCGCCAGACGTGGGCTAGCGGCGCAAGTCCCCAGGGCAAGGGCAAGCAGGCCCTCCCTGCTCCAGGAGCCGAAGTGACCATCCCACGGGAGTACCTGGAGGCCGGCCACGTCTCTCATGCCTACGCCCGGACCGTGCATAAATCCCAGGGCAGCACGGCGGACAGGTCCCTTGTCCGGGCCGACGACACCATGAGCCGGGAGTCCGGCTACGTCGCAATGTCCCGTCACCGGCAGGCCCTGAGGCTGTTTGCCGTGGCCGGCGGCGGCGGAGAGGTGGACGAGGAGCAGGAGCGCCACCAGTCCGGCCCGGAGCGGTCCCAAGATCCCGTCGGGGAGATGATTGACACCCTCTCCCGGTCCAAGGCCAAATCCATGGCCGGCGAGCAGTGGAGCCGGTCCGGGGGCACCAGGATGGATCAGATTCGGGACTTGGCCGCTGGTTCGGACATGGCTGCCCTCGCCACGGAACGGGAGGGAATCGAGTCCAGGCTGTCCCCCGAGGCGTGGCGGATGCGGTCTTCCACGGCCTCCAGCACCCCGGGCGGAGAGGAGTTGGCCAATGCCCGGAGGGAGGCACAGGAGGCAACGGAGGCGACACAGGCAGCAAAGGAGGCCCTCAAACAGGCCCAGGCGGCAGCCGGGAAGGCCAAGCGCCGGGACCGGGAGGAGACCCAGGCGGCAGTCAAGCAGGCCGAGTCCAAGGCCCGAGAGGCGTCAAGAGAGGCTGCCCGGCTGGTGGCGAATTACCGAATCGCCAAGGGGAAGTGGGAGGAGGAATCCCGGCGCCAGACCGAGGCGCAGGGGTGGCTTCAGACCCACACCGAAGTCCTGAGTCGCCTGTCTGAACTCCGGGCAGCAGAGGGCCGACGGCGACACTTGTTGGGGGAGGCTGTGGCCGTGGCCGGCAGCCATCCCCTCCTGGGCCAGGTACCGGAGGGCCGACGGGAACGGGCCGGGTGGGTGCGCTGGGCCGGCGCCGTGGCTGCTTACACCGAGCGGTGGGGCGCCAGCCCTGACCTGGAGGTCGAGGGTGAGAGTGAGGCCCAGGGCCGGGAGAGGGAGCAGGTTATGGCCCAGGTCCAGGCCCCGGCACGGTCCACACAGACCACCCGACAGAGGGGGATGAGCGCATGAGCATGACCGAGGAGGAGGTTCGGACCGGACCCCGAACCATGGGCGAGCTGCACGAGGCCGACCAGGCGCTCAGGCCAGCACTCCGGGGCCGACCCCGGAGTAATGCCGCCCGTCTCCTACGCCTACGCAGCCAAGCCGAGCAGCACCGGGGAACCCTCAAGCGCGCCCTGAAGGAGGAGTCCAAGGCCGCCAAGCGGGCCAAGAGCCCCTGGCTGCGCCTGTTCCCGGCCGAGCGCAAGCGGGCCAAGACCGAGCACGCTCAGGCCAAGGCCCTGAGGGAATCCTCGGCGAAGGCGCTGGCCGCCGTTGAGCAACGGCTCCAGGCCGCCGAGGCGCAGCAGGCCGAGCACCTCAAGTGGAAGGCCGCGCACAGGGGTGAGACCACCCAACACAAGGCCCTCACGTCCGAGGGGTTGCAGCGCCAGCGCCACCTTGGGGCAAAGGAGGCCGAGCGGCTCAAGCACGAGGCCCCGGCGGATCCCGTGAAGCGGGCACTCTGGGAACGGGACCTTGGCCGCAAGGCCGCGAAGGAGGAATGGGGACTGGTCCCCGGCCAGGATGTCCTGCAGGTCCGGGCTGAAAGGCAACGCCTGGCCCAAGAGAAGCAGGCCCAGCGCCAGACGAGAACGGCCGATCGGACGGTCCACCCGCGCTTCGGCCGGAGTCGATGACTGCCCTGGTTCCCCGTTCGGGCGGTGATATCGCCGCTGCACCGGGGACGGCGGTGGAGGTCGAGTATCTCTCGGACTGCGGCTGGGGCACCTGGACTTGTCTGCCCCAGGTCATTCGGGATCGGGTGAGGCCGCTCCTGGACGGCGAGGAGCTGGCTTGCTGGGTAGGCGAGTCCGTGGTGCTTCGCCGGGGAGAGTCCCACAGCGAGGAGCGGAAGGCCTGGTGGGGATCTGACCGGGTGCTGCTGCAGGCCCGGCGAGGGCCGAGCAAGAGGGAGGAGTGCTTGCCTGACCAGCCTTGGCGGACTCGGCTGGTGGACACCGCCGTGGTGGAAAGCACCATGTACGACTTGGGCGAGAAGCAGGTTCCGGGACTCCGACAGGGCAACGCTCCGGGCGTTTACAAAGGCCTACGATGACCGCATGCGGAAGCGCGGTCATCTGAATCGCCTATTGATCGTCGGGGTGGCCGCCCCGACTGCCGCGGCCCTGCTGGCTGGTTGTGGAGGCGGCAGCAATAGCAGTGCGCCGACCAGCACCAGTGCACCGACCACTGCCTCCGCCCCCGCTTCGACGACGCAAAGTTCAACACCTGCCACGACATCCACCGTCTCGTCCCCCAGTGGAATGCCCCCGGGGGGTACGACGACCCCTTCAGGGTCAAGTTCGCCGCCCACCAGCTCCGCCAACCCGTCCCGTTGTCGCTCCTCGGACTTGGCGGCAACTGACGACGGTGGCCAAGGTGCCGGCGGTACTTATTTCGGGGTCATCGTATTTCGCAACACAACCCAGCAGGCTTGTACCCTCGACGGTTTCCCCGGCCTGCTTCGTCTCGATCCGGCAGGACACCCCCGTCCCACCAGTGTCACCCGGAGAGGTGTGGCGCACTTGGTTACCCTGGCGCCCCAGGGGCGTGCCTCATTCGGGTACTCCGCGGCCGACGGGCCTCACGGCACTGCAACGAGCTGTCCCAGCCCGGCCCGGCTGGAAGTAACTCCCCCCAACGCATTCAACAGCATTGTCGTGGCAGAGAAGATGCCGGACTGCGGACCCGATGTTCCTGTGAGCGCCGTCCTGCCGGGCGTCATCAACGATGTCGCTCAAGCGCTCAGCTAGGAATCGAGGGCCTGTAGCCACGGGGGCAAACCCACAACCGGGCAGCGTCCCGAAGATCGCTGCCTGCGTGGCCCGTGGCCCCGGCTGCTTTACCGGGCCCCCTGCTCCTAAGCGTGTCCCCAGGGGCAAACTGAGGCGCTCCTGATCCGTTGGTCCGTACCTGGTCGGCTCAAGCCGGCCACTTCGGGTCGTCTCTTCTCCTCCGGAGTTGTGCTGGTAGACCCGTGGCGGTCCGACCGCGGACATCATGGCCATTGCACCGCTTGCGGGCTGCTGCCTATCGCGATCACTACCAAGATATGAAGGTCTTCTGAAGGGGCACCAGTCTGGCGGCGCCGGCGGGTGGGCGGCCTTGCTGCGGGGTCCCGTACGGCCCCCCTTCACCGGGCTTTTTGTCGGGCGCGGTATACGGGAACGGCCTCACACTCACCGGGAGGGCTGGAGGGAAGTCAAACCGGTTGCCGTGCACCGTTCGGCCTGCGGGACGACCGGCAGGGGGTGCACTGGGTCAAGCCGGCGGCCTTGCCTCGGCGAGGATAGTCTTCTGGCCTGTGGCTCCCAATGTCGACGCCTACGTCGGCGTCGACGGCGCCGGGACTCAGTGGGTGTGCTGCATCGTTTCGAGCGGCCAAGTGCAACTGATGCAGGTCAAGAAGCTTGCAGACGTGGATAGAGCGGTGGCGGCATACAACCACCCTGTTATCGCCGTCGACGTGCCCCTTCGCTTGCCGATGACGTGGGAGCGCAGGGCGGACAAGCGTGTTTTCGATGCGCGCTCCCGCCTGTGGAGGGCGCGACGCGGCAAGTCCGCTCGAAAGCTCAGGAGCCCTCTGCTCACCCCCTCCCTGGTGACTCTCCAGGCCTTCGTCAAGGCCGGCAAGAAGCAGGGCTGGAAAGCCAACAACGACCCGGGCGGCACCTGGGACGAAAGCTCGTGGAGCGGACCGATTGCTGAGCAGGTGGTCGACGCCGAGTGTTGGCTTCAGAGCCGCACCGCTCCGGGCCGCGTGATCGAGTTCTTCCCAGAACTCAGCTTCATGTACATTACCAGAACCGTGCTGCTCAGCAAGCGGACGTGGGACGGTGACCGTGAGCGCCACGATGCCCTGCAAGCTAACAGGATCACGCTGTCCCAACAGCGGATCTTTTGCCTGCCGGGCGCCGGCTGTGCGGCCGGCACAAGCGACGTGCTCGATGCTGCTGCCGGGGCGTGGACGGCTGCACGCTTCGCTGCTGGGAGTGCGAGATCCTGGGCGTGGCATCCGGAAGCCAACCAGCGAGGATCAACCACTGCTATCTGGGCGTAGGCGGCCAGCGGACGTGCAACGGCTTTGCTGTCATCAGCCTGGTCGCTGAACCCCCTGCGGCGGGTACCGGCCACCACCCAGACGGACCTCGTTCATGCCGTAGGGGATCGACCATCGGACAGTTCAGGCCTCCCGATCAGAGATGTGGTGATTGACGGCTGGCACCAGCACCAGACCTCGGAGGTCGACGAGGACGTGAATGATGATCGGGAGCAACAGGCTGCCGGTAGCTACATACCCTGCGGCCAGCAGCGCGCCGAGCAAGCCGGTGCCGAGCACCCCCTTCAGGCCCTGGTAGGAGTGGGCGACGGCGAAGATGGCGACTGCGACAACAGCGGCGGCCACGACCGACAGGCCGAAGATGTCGACGACGAGGGCTATGAGCAGGCCCCGGTACAACGCTTCCTCGCATACCCCGGCGCTGAGCGAGACGGCGAGGGCGAGACGCCGCTCTGCTGGTGTGACCGGCAGCATGGCCACCACGGCGCTTTGGCCGGGGACCGCCTTGCCCGCCGCCGACCGCCGTCGAAGGACCACGGTCGACGCGGCGATGATTACTACCAGGTACCCGGTCAAGCCGAGGGTCTCGGGGAGATAGCGTCCGCCGGGAAGCTGGATCCCTATCGAGGCAGGTGTCAAACCAGGGGCAACCACGATGACGATGGCGACCAGTGCCGTCCAGGACCACTCGATGCTCAGCGTGAGCCGGTAAAAGCGGAGCAGCGCACCACCGTCGTGCTCACGCTCTCGCCCCAAGCGGGCATACCAACGGCGTCCGAGGATCGGCTCGCCAACCAGGGCGTAGGAGGCAAGGAGAAGCGCCAGGTACAGTCCCAACGTCCCGAAACGCGGATGGATGACGAGCACCCACCACAACGTAGGTCGACGGCCTCCCAAGCGCCCGCAGCTCCCCAGCAAACAGCGGGGCAGACCGGTAGTGGATCCTCTTCCGGTACGGCGTTGGGGCCAATCCGGGAGATGACATGCTGACGGGCATGGCTGGTTCACGAGACCGATCCCGAGTCCGTACTCACGCTCGCTGGCTTCTCGCTGGCTATGCCGGCCTGGCTGGATTCTTCGCGCTGGAGGGGCTCCTTCGTCAGCCCGGCAGCGCTTCGAGTCTGGAAGCCGGCGAGGGCGACCGAGGCACGACGCGCATGATCGCTGTCACCTATGGGCTGGCCGCCGATCTCCCCCTGTTGGCCCGATGGCTCCCCGGCCGGCCGCTGCCGCCGGCAGTGGCCCCGGTCGGTCTCGTGGTGGAGGCGGCGGGCCTTGGGGTGGGCCGAGCCGAGCGCACGATCTTCATGGCCCGCTACCTCCGTGACCCGGCCCTCCGACGGGAGGTCCACTCAGGCCTGCAGGTCGTCGAGAACTGGAACTCGGGCAATGGCTACATCTTCTACGGCAAAGACTCCGAGCTGACAGGCGCCGACCGCGACAGCCAAGAGACGCCATGCTCGCCCTCCACCTCCTCCAATCCGTGGTGGTCCACATCAACACCCTGCTCCTCCAGCGGGTCCTCACCGACAACCACTGGAGCGACCAGCTTGGCGAAGCCGACCGACGAGGGCATCACGCCGCTGTTCTGGTCGAACTTCAACCCCTACGGGCGCTTCGAGCTCGACCTCGACCGACACCTTGACCTCGCCCCAGCAGCATGAGCACCGAACCGGTCGCCCTCAAGCGGACCCCGGCCAAGCGCAAGGCCCGCCAACTCGCCAAGCACCTGCGAGCCGAGCGACCCGACTACGCCTACCTCAAAGAGGTCTTTCGTCACCTCAGAGACGAGCTCGACGTTGACGTCGCCCGAGAACCCAAGCGGCTCCCGCACGTGCCCACCGAAGCCGAGGTTCGCCGCTACTACGAAACCGTGTGGAAAGAACGCCGAGGCGGCGACATCGTGCTGATCAAGACGCTGCTCTACACCGGGGTCAGGGTGGCCGAGCTGGTCGCCATCCGCCTCGACGAAGTCGACCTCGACACCTGCCGCATCCGAGTCACGCAGGGCAAGGGCGCCAAGGACCGAATTGTGCCCTTCCCTCCCACCTTCCGCGAGACGCTCAGCCTCCACATGGACGCCCAGCAGTCCAAAGGGGCGGCGTTCCTGTTCGAGTCGAGCTGGAAGAAGCCCTACTCCACCCGGGGAGTCCGAGCGCTGCTCGCCCGCTACGCCAACAAGGCCCGCCTAGAACACAACATGCCCCCACACCGGCTACGACACTTCCTCTTCACCAGGCTCAAGATCCAGGGCCTCGACGACGCCCTGATCCAGCCATACAGCGGCCACACCAGCCGCAAATCACTCGAGATCTACAGCCGCCTCTCCCTCGCGGACGCCCAAGACAGCTACGACCAAGCCATCAGCCGCTTCCCCGTCTGACCAGGCCCAGTTTGCCCCTGGGGACACGCTCAGGAGCAGAGGGCCTACCGGCTTCGGGCCATCCGGGTCACTTCTTCCCGGTCCTCCAAGCGTTCGATGACCAGGGGCAGGTCCAAGTCCAGCTCCTCGTCCTCGTCATCCTCGGCCATGGCCAGGGCCAGTTCGTCGTCTGGGTTCGGCTCCAGGTGGTGGCCGTTGCTTCTGAGCGGTCCGTAGATTGGCCACTCCATGCTGTCCTCCCCCAGGGTCATGCTTGTCACCCGCCCGGCCCCGTCGCCGGTCCCGGCAGGCGCCGGGTCGGGCAAGCCTGGGCAGTCACCGTCGAGGGCCTCGTCCTCGCCCGGCACCACCCGGAGATGGCGGGCGATGCCCGCATCCTGCTCCCAACCCCGCAGCCTCACCTCGTGGCCCGGCTCCCCGGCGGGGAAGACCAGGGCGCGGCGGTCCCCCTCCAGGGTGGAGCCAAAGGCCATGATCTCGTCGGGGCTGGCCCTTGGAACGGTCACCCGGGGAGTCACAGTGGGTTGAGGGGCCACGTCCCAGATACGCCGGGCCGGGGAGTAGACCACCTGGTCGTACTGCTTCTCCCCCAGCTCCTTGGCCACCCATTCGGCGGTGCTTATCTCCCCAATCCGGAAGACCATCTTGGAGTCGGTGGACCCCTTCAGGATTCTTGCTCCCACCTCGCCGTAGAGCTTTTCGATCTGCGCCAGGTCCTGCCAGACGGTCATTATGCGTGCCCATTCCCGAGTGGTGGCCAACCGCTGGTCCAGGTCGGGAATGGGGCAGATGTTGGCCGTTTCGTCGAGAATGAAGGCGATGGGGGGATCCAGCATTCCCCCATTTCGCCGGGCTACTCTCTCCCCGGCGGCGAACAATTCCGAGACCAGCATGGTGAACAAGGGTCGGAATTCCTCGGAGTTCTCCAGGCTTAATAGATAGAGGGTGCCGTGGGACTCCAGGAATTCCTCCATGTCCCAGGAGGAGTCACGGGTGAGCTGACGCACCCGGTCCGACTGCCACGTGCTGAGCAGCTTGATCACGGTCTGGTGGGTGTCGCCGATGCTGTCGGCGCTTCCCGCCGCCGCTCCCGACAGTCCGCCCAGGGCGTCGGCTTCCACCCCCGGACCCTGGGCCTCCAGGATGGCCCGCACCTCGGTCAGGGCAGCGTCGTGGGCCTTGCCGCTTGCCTGGAGCCAGCGGAGGATGGTCAGCATGTCCCGGTTGGCCAATCCGGCGGCCCGGAGGTACGGCGCCAGCATGTTGGTGGCAGTCACCTGGAAGAACTCCCCGGTCGAGTCCCGTTGCTGGGCTCCTGCCCCCGAGCCGGCGGCCAAGGCCTGGGCCACCTTGCGGGCCGAATCCCAGGATTCCCTTGCCCGGCGCAGGGGATTCCAGCCGGGGAAGTCATAGCCACTTTGGCCGCTCGGGTCGAACACCAGGGCGCCTGCGCCCATCCGGGATCGGGCCGAGAAAGTATTGGCCAGGATGTCGGCCTCGGTGAGCTTCGTGGTGGAAACCACTACGGCCCCCGCCCATTGCAGGACGTTGGGGATGACCAGAGAATAGGTCTTGCCGCCGCCCGGCTGGGAAAGGACCAGCAGGTGGTATTGGGCGGTCATCAGGTCCCACGTCGGTAGCCGCCGGTTTTTCCTGCTGCCCGGGATCACTGTGTACCCCAGGGTGAATCGGCCGGGAATGGGCGCGTCAGTAGCCCGCTTTCCATCTTGGGCGGCCTTTTCGTTTCGGTCATCCAAGATTGCCGGCCGCAGGCCCTTTCCATTCCAATTCAAATTCATGTCCTCGGCGTAATCCTCAGTCGTGTCCCGCCGGAACCACCGTGCACGGCCCTGTGGCACCGGCAGCACCGGCCAGTTGTGACGGCTGCGTTTGGCCAAGTAGCGCCACACCCGGCCCAGGGCCAAACCAGTGATGCAACCGGCGGGTACCGCTACGGGCAGCCACAGGGCCACTCCCACGAGCTGGCCGCGGAACAGGTCTGCGTAGCCGTGCTCATAGTCCGCCGCCCAGGTCGGCCCACCCAGGATGGCCAGGCCAATCCCGGCAGTCAAGATGGCCAGTGCCCAGTAGATCCATGCCCGCGGGCCGGCCCGGCGGTAGAGCACTGCTCCGATGACAGCGATGACGGCAATGGGGAGGAGGGCCACGCCGATACCGGCCATCAAGAGTCCCCTCGGCCAGTTCTTCCCCGGCCCCTTTTCGGTCCTGGTCGGCATCGGGTTGTGGCTGGGCTCCCCAGGGCATCGCTACTCCTCCCCCTTCGGGGTTTGGGCCTGCCTTGCCAACTCGCCCTCGACTTCTCCGATCAAGTCCTCCGTCGCCGCTCTGAGACCCGCCCGGATAGCCTTTTCCCGGGCAGTCTCATCGGTGCCCTGGACGGCTATCAGGATGCCGGTGACGGCGACTCCGGGCATGTCAGAATCCCAAGCCTGTTGGCCTTCCAGGACGATGACCCCGCCGTGCCCTTGCTGCCACCCGCCACCACCCCGAAGGACTCGGCCCCCTCGGCATTCCCCGCCAGCTCGCCGGCCGCGTCCGTCAGTCGCCAGAGCTGGCCTCGCCATCCTTCAGCGTCCTCGTGGAGGAAGCGGTAGATGGCCGCTCCGCCGATTCTTTCGTCGGGGCCGTCGGGGTCGTGGTCCTCGTCGGTGGTACCGGCCCGAAGGTCGTCCAGGGCATCGAGGTCGGCTGGATCGAGGCGTGCCAGGTCGCCGCCCGAGAGACAGTCGAGGTGCTTGGCGATCATGGTGGTCCCGGACCCGTCGAGTCTCTTGCGGTCCAGCCAGAGGCCTTTGCCGACGGCGATGGGCTCCCGGCAGTCGATGCAGACAGCGGGCCGACGTGCGACTTTCAGGGTCATGGCCTCTCTCCTCTCATCCGGGCCAAGTCCTCCCGGGCCTGATTCCTTTCCTCCGCGGTGGGCTCCGGCGGCAGGGCCGGCCCCACTCGGCGAAGTGCAATCACCGCGACGGTCAGGGCCAGGGCGGCCAGCACGATTGCGGCAAGTAGGGGTCCCTCTTGGCCGGGTCGAGCAGGGTGGCTTGAGCCTGGTCGACCAGCCTGAACAGCCCGGAATTCCCGCCGGTATCAGGGTGGGCGGCCCGGGCCAGGCGGCGGTAGGCGGCCCGGATCTCATCGGCGCTGGCGGTCTCGGACACGTCGAGTAGCTCGTAGTAGTCCGGGGTGGGGCGCCGGTCGGTGGCCACACTCATACCCGTGCCAGTCCACCCAGGGCCTCGACCAGGGCCAGGGCATGGGGGATGTCGGGCTCCTCCTGGAGCAGGTCCTCGCGGATGGCTTCGACCAGGTTGGCCGGGTCCTGGCGGGAGAGCACCACCGCGGCAACGTGCTTGCACGGCTCGCTGGCCTTGCCCAGGTTTCGCCGGTTGGTGCCGGCTGGGCACTCGCACACCACTTGCCCGACGGCCGACTCCCGGACCACATAGGTATTGCCAGAGGGCGAGTGGACCTCCCACCGGCCAATGTCCGTCTGGTCTACCCGGCACCCGGCAGAGCCCGTCTCCCGGCGGTGGCCGTAGCCGGCAGGAAGCCCTCGGCGGGGCTTGGCCGGGGCCTGCTCCTGGCGGGTCTCCCACTCGGCCTCTGGGCAGGGCTGGTAGTCCGGCCCGCAGAGGACCCCAGGCTTCAGGTGGTCGATTTCACCGCACTGGGGGCACCCGGGCGCCCTGCGCAGCTCGTCCTCGGCGGCCCAGTAGGCCTCCTCCAGAGCGTCCTTTTCCGCCGGGGGGAGGTGGGCGTATTCGAGCATCAATTCGGCTTCTTCCTGCGTCATGGCCATGAGCCCATTATAGCAGATAGCGGGATGGGAACACCCCGTCTGGATGTCATAATGTCTGCTCCGTGATACCATGGTCGACATGGATCCCAAAGATCTGCAGGAGATGAGTGCCCTGGCCGACCGGGCAAGGGCCGTGCTCCGGGAGTGGCATGAGTGCCGGGCCAAGGTTGCGGCCCTGGCGGCAGAGAGGGACCAGATCCTCAGAGAGCTTCGTGCGCGGGGCCTGACCGTGGCTCAGATTGGGGACTTGGTGGGGCTCAGCCGGGGCGCCACCGCCAATGTCCTGTGGCGCGAGGCGAAGGCCCCCGCCCCGGCGCCAACCCCCGCCAAGAAGTCCCCCGCCAAGAGGAAAGGCCCACGATGACCAGATTCCGCCTGGCAGGCCTCCTACTGGCAGCCCTGGCCCTGGCCGCCTGCGGAGCCCCTGTGGCCGCCAGCCGTCAGGCTGCGACCAGAGCTACTGCTGTGCCGTCGGCCCCCGTCGCCCCGGCGGCTCCGACCACTACTGCCCCGGTTCCGGTCCTGGCCCCGCCAGTCACCGCTCCCCCGACCACAAGCCCGCCCACCCCAACTCCATCCGGGGTCCCCGTTGCTGCACCGGCCCATCCGGTCGGCACCCGTGTCCCTACCACGACCATCCCACCACCCCCACCGACACCCGGCACCCAACTCCCATTCGATCCGGTCCGGATCACAATGGCTTGGGGTCGACCTCGGTAGAGCCA